>SXGS01220756.1_pt1 | contig 26357 bp, 23 predicted proteins | sample 3174681 | NCBI WGS metagenome assembly SXGS01 (sample SAMN11356861, study PRJNA531348) | freshwater metagenome | isolation source: freshwater sample F1-80 | place: China: Fuxian Lake, Yuxi | collected 2017-12-25 | reverse complement strand
TGGAAACCTTCTGGCGCAACGGCCGGTGGTGCGACCTCTACCCTCACGCAAAACCTCCAGTTCACTCCAACAACTAACCAACAACTAAGCTCTCTACATCGGCCCTGGCTCTATCGTCGCAAAAATCTGAGATGCGCACCACCGTCCGCATCCCCCAACTCCGGGCTTCCGCTTTGACAGGGGGCTTGATTACGATGCGCGCATGACGTTGGTGGAATACCTCAGAGTTCAATACGGACTTCTTAAGAGACTGGTTGCCGGACGTGACGTGCTCACCGCATCGGAACGGTCGGTCGTCTCGGAATTCCACAAGTTTTATTATGAGAAAGCGAACACGGGCGGCACCTGGCAGGATACGTACTGGATGGGATGCAAAATTCTGAAATGCCCGATGGACCTGTGGATCTATCAAGAAATTTTGCATGAAACCAGACCCGATCTGATTATTGAAACGGGCACTTACAATGGAGGCAGCGCCTCTTACTTGGCGTCCATCATGGATATTCTGGGGACCGGGCAGGTCGTGACCGTGGACGTTGCCGCCCACGAAGGCCGCCCGTCTCATCCTCGTATCCGCTACATCCAAGGCGCCTCGACGGCCTCGTCGGTGGTGTCCGAAATCAAACCGCTCGCCGCGGGGAAGTCGGTCATGGTGATCCTGGATTCAGACCACAGCCGTGACAATGTCCATCGCGAGTTGGAAATCTACGCCCCGTTGGTGACCCGAGGCCTGTACCTCATTGTCGAAGATTCGAATGTAAACGGCCATCCGACGGGTCTCGATCACGGCCCGGGACCCATGGAGGCCATCAACGATTTCCTCGTTGGCAATCCTGACTTCATTCTGGACGAGCGCCGAGAAAAGTTTTTCATGACCTTCAATCCACGAGGCTACTGGCGCCGTGCCTAGTGTGCCGTTCACGAATTCGGTGGGCATTTGTTGTGCCAGAGTGAATCTCTGGCAAGGCGCGACGAGGGAGCCTATCCGGACATGGATCTGTGACCGAGGAGCAACGCAGCCAGAGGTTCGCTGTGGCACAACCCGATGGGCGGCACGTCTTTTTGATTCAGACTTCGTTGTTCCCTCCTCACAGACCCACGAAGGGTATGTTCGTCGTTCTCGCCACGTCTGAATCAACAATCCATTGCCGCAAATGTCCACCCAATTCGTGAACGGCACACTAGCATCCCGGGCAAGCGCCCCTTGGGCGCTCAGAACCGCACCGTGACGCCCGCGTGCAGCCGGTATGCCGGAACCACTTGCAAGCCGTTGTTCTCGATGCGAAGCGGTATGTCGACCCCCAGTGTTGCGGCCAGGCTTTCCGCGCGAGTGTAGGCCAATCGCGGTCCGGCGAACCAGGATTCTCCTCCCGTGTTGCCGGATTTTCTGCTCGAGATTGCATCCCGGCCAAGCGCTTCGAATGAGGCGGCCGCCTGAAGGTTCAAGGTGTTCCGCTGTGAAAGCCGCACGAACATTCCCGGTCCCCCCGACTGGGTCACGGATGTCCGCATCCAGGATCGTTGATCGGGGGAGAACTTAGTTCCCTCGTAACGTGTCGTGTTCGCGTCGATGAATTGCTCGGCCACTGTGAATGAAAAACCGGCGCCAGACCCGCCTTTCGCTCCTTCCGCATTATAGACGGCGCACAGATCGCAAGCGCTCTTGAATTCACAGGCGCAAAGTGCCGCCAGAAACGTGGCCGCCCAAGAATTCAACCAGGAGGGTTCGAAAAAACGATTCCGCCGGCCGCCGGTTTCTTCGCGAAAACAAGCCGGCGGCGGCGGTCCGTCGCGCGCTGGGAGCGTATAAGCCCTCCTGGCGGCGGTGTTAAGGAGGGTCGTGAGGATGATGGCCATTTCCACTCGGGCCTTTGAGGTGAGCCATCTGATGGTCGCCAGCATTTCAAAGCCGCTTCGAGTGTCAATGAAGGGCGCATTTGAGATTCTTTTTCGGCCGATCGCATTTTGCTGCGTTTCTTTGCGGAAATCGGTATAAGCTGGGGCCACTGACGGAATAATCCGTATCCTGTATCTATTGTGAAAGCCCTCGTCACCACGGCTAATCGGCGAACTGAGAAAGTTTTTTTGGTTGGGTTGGAATTGAAGTCCCGCTCCACAGGCGATGTGAAGGATTCCATGGCGGAGCTGGCGGAGCTGGTCGACACCGCGGGGGGCGCGGTGGCGGGGACGGCGACCCAGAAGTTGGAGGCGCCGGTTGCCGGCACGTTCATCGGGAGCGGCAAGGCCACGGAAATCGCTGGATTATGCCGGGGCCTCGACGTGGACACGGTGGTTTTTGACGACGAGCTCAGTTCTGCTCAGGGACGCAATTTGGAGAAGATTTTTGAATGCAAAGTGCTGGACCGAACTTCCCTGATCCTCGACATTTTTGCCCGGCGCGCTCGGACACGAGAAGGGAAGATGCAGGTTGAGCTTGCCCAACTGCGTCATTTGTTGCCTCGGCTGACAGGGTTTTGGGCGCATCTTTCCAGGCAGAAAGGCGGGATCGGCATGCGGGGAGATGGTGAAACTCAGCTGGAGGCAGACCGGCGCAAGGTGCAGGAGAGGATCGAGAGGATCGAGAAGGATCTCCTCGATGTTCGGCGCCAGCGCCTGACCCAGCGGCAGGGTCGCCAGCGACACCAATGGCCTCTCGCCTCGATTGTCGGCTACACGAATGCGGGCAAATCGACCCTCATCAATGCTCTCACTGGAGCGGGTTTGCTGGCGGAGGACAAGCTGTTCGCCACCCTGGATCCCACAACCCGCCGGCTCAGGCTGCCGACGAACCAGAATGTGCTCCTCACCGACACCGTGGGTTTCATTAGGAAATTGCCTCACGGCCTGGTGGAAGCATTCAAGGCAACGCTCGAGGAAGTGGTGGAGGCGGACTTGCTGATCCACGTCGTGGATGCGTCGCATCCGGGCGCGACGGATCATATCTCCGCCGTGAACAGCGTGCTGGATGATATCGGAGCAGGAGGGAAGCCGACCCTCATGGCGTTCAACAAGACCGATCTGCTGCCCGCCGAATTCCTGGGATTGCTCAGGGAACGTTTCGAAAAGGCGGTATCGATCTCGGCGAAGACGGGATCCGGTCTGAACGATTTGAAGTCGGAGCTGGGCACGATGCTCCGGCCAATCAGGGATTTTGTGGAGCTTGAGATTCCACACGAAGCCTCAGAAGCCATGGCGCGGCTGCATGTGGTGGGCCAAGTGGTCGAGCGTGACTACGAAGGAGAGAAAGCGCGGTTCAAGGCGAGAATCCCGCCCCATCTCCACGCCGAATTTTCAGGGTTCATCGTTCGTGAGCTGGATTGATTCCTATCACCAATTAGGTTTAAGTGCATGCTCTGAACCGCACTCGAGGTGCTATGACATTCCTCCCTTCCACATCACCGTCTCAGGCAAGTTTGATTCACGTGCCTGGGAATTTTTTCGAGAATTTGCGTCCGGAAGACTTGTTTCCCGGGGTGCAACCTCTCGAGGTGGAACTAGGGAGCGGTGACGGCTCTTTTCTCGCCGCTTATGCGGCGGCCTGGCCGAACGTGAATTTCCTGGGCGTTGAGCGTTTGCTGGGCCGGCTTCGCAAACTCGATAAAAAGGCGCGGCGCGCGGGGCTCACGAATGTTTGCTGCGTGCGCGTGGAGGCTTCCTATTGTCTGGAGTTCATGATTCCGAAAAGCCTGGCACGGGTTGTGCATGTTTATTTCCCTGATCCATGGCCCAAACGGAGGCACCACAAAAACAGGCTGGTAAACGAACGTTTCCCCGAAATCGCGGCGCAAGCGCTTGGCCCCGGTGGCAGAGTGTTCTTGCGGACAGATGATGCGCCCTATTTTGAACAAATGGTTGCGTGCTTCGAAAAAAGCCCGGACTTTGGTCCGGAACAAACCCCGGAGTCATTAAAGAAGTTCGTGACGGATTTCGAACGCGGCTTCAACGCTCGTGGCATTCCAACTCGATATGCTGCTTTTCGGAAGAATCAGCATCCATGAGAGAGATTTTCGCCTGCGATTCGCCAAAGGATCGCAGCCCGCCTTGAGCTGCGATCGATCCACCCAACGGGTCTTTGGGAGGCCCGAAGCGCTCGGGTGATGAGAACTCTGAGAAATGAGAAGAGGTCTTTGTTGAATGTGAGAGAACCGCTGTTTGACAGAAATGGATCCTGGTACACAATGCTTCATGCGTTTGCCGTTCAAAAGCACTTCATCGCAAACCGATCCGGGGGCATGCGCCAGGTCTTCCCCGGACCGCTCCTTGGCAACGAGTTCTCCATGTCATCTCTTTCCCTATCTCCAGCCTGCCCCTGATGCAGGACACCCGATGGCTCTCCGCCGGCGTTATCGGTTCTGCGCGGGAGGAAGCTTGATCGAGGTGATTATGTCTTTGGCCATCTCCGCTATCACAGTTGGAGGGATCATGCAGGGTTATATTATGTCAGCCCAACGCATTGAATTCCTGGCTTGTTCCCAAGCAGCCAATAACTTGGCCGCTCAACGCATTGAACAAGTCAGGGCTGCCAAGTGGGACCTGATGGCTTTCCCGGCGATTGACGAGGTGGTGAGCACCAATTTTCCAACTCAGATCGCGGCTTTTGACATGCCAACCGTCGGCAGCAACCAGATTTACGGAACGAACGTGGTGACTATCACCACCGTCTCGGTGAATCCTCCGATGAAGATGATCAACGTGGAATGCACTTGGCTGGCATTCAGGCGTGGGGTGTTCACCAACACCATCTCGATCTACCGAAGCCCGGAACAATAAATAAGACTGACGACGCAACGGCCGGTTTCCAGCCGCCTCCGTGGAATTTGAATTGGAACCAACGATCAGTCGAGGTGCCGAACTTTAAATTCCCTGATAGAACTGGAGTCTTAGTTTTTCTCGGCGTGTCATCCCTTCTTAAATCCTGTCCATCTCACTCTGAATTCATAGACTGCTCCTCCCTATGTCCTTGAGGCAACAAGATCCCATTCGTCTGCTCTTGGTCGATTCGCAACAGATTGTGCGCCTTGGGTTGCGCAGCATCCTCGAGCGCTGTCCCAGAATTCAAGTCGTGGGCGAGGTTTCCAGAGCCGAGGAAGCCCTGGAGCAGACTCGGCGTTTATCTCCAGGCCTTGTGGTGATGGATGTTCGCTTTTCGGATGGCTCCGGGTTTGAGTTGTGCCGTCAGATCAAAGCCCTTCCGGGTCACACCAAGGTCTTGGTTCTAACATCACAGGCGGACGACGACACCGTGCTCCGGTTCGTTTCGGTGGGTATAGACGGGTATTTGTTGAAGGCCGTGGACGGCGAGCGGCTGATACAGTGCGTGGAATCCATTGCCGATGGGCATTCGGTTCTGGATCCGGCGGTCACTCGGGTGGTGCTCAGCCGCGCCATGGCCGCCAGCTTCAAAGGATCGAAGAGTAAGCTGGACGTGCTTTCGAGCCAGGAGCGCCGTGTTCTAGCGTTGGTCGCCGAAGGCAAGACGAACAAGGAAATAGGGGTGCTTTTGGGATTAAGCGACAAGACCGTGAAAAACTACCTGAGCAACCTGATGGATAAGCTGCAGTTGGGACGCAGATCGCAAGCAGCTGCCTATTTCGTCCAGCATGCCAGCCGCCGCACCACCTCTGAGCCGTGACCATGCAATACTCGGCAGCGAAACCCTTCCTTTAGGCGAATTGTTCCGGCCGAGGCTTCCCAAATTAAAGGTCGGTGATTTTCAGGAGACGGGGTCCAGGTGTCCCGACCCATTGGCGCCACACTCGACTATCCGCTTCCACCCCTGTCACCCTTAAAACGGCAGTTGCCCATCGCGAATCTTCGCAAGATCCTGGCGATAAAGTTCTTCCGAATCACTCACGAGATCCACAAGGGATATGCCTCCCTCTTCGTCAAGCCTTCCTCATCCAGGCTTTTACAAATCTCCTCGAGGTTCAACTGCCGTTTTCAGGGTCACAATTCAAAACGAGCCAGTTTCCGCATTCCAAGCCGATAGGGAATCCACCCCACACAGGCGGAAAGGGCGAGGTACGCCGTCCAAAAAATCGCGACTTTCGAAGGATTTGCAGTCCCACCTCGAGACCACGGGGAGCCGGAGGCCAGCAGCGCGACAGATGCCGCGATGTAAAGAAAGCTGAGGATGAGGCAGAAGGTGCCGCCAAAGCCGCTGACGATTTTACTCGGGTTATCTTCCTTGAAGTTTGGATAGAGTGTCCCCAGACCCAAGGCCAGTCCGTTGAGGGTGAAGGTCATAGTGGCGACGACCAAAAGGAAAAACGCTGTGTGGTCCCGTGGCATCTTGAGCATGGCGCACGACAACAACATAAGAGTTACCGTGATTGCCAGGGAGGCGAACGTCGCAAGTCGATATTTGACTTGGACCACCCTCTGCAGGCCGATGGGAGCTAGCCCAATGATCCAAACGCGTTTGCCTTCCAGGGAAAATTGAGGGAACACAAACCGAGTGGTGAGCGTCGCGAGGTTGAGAGCACAAGCCCCGAGATTCAAGTAAGAGACCAAGTGTACCCAGTAGGGATTAGTAAGCTGCTGGGCAAAGTGGCGGAGGTTGACGACATAGACCCCCAGCAATCCAAACAAGACGAGCGTTTGGCCCCATTGCGCTGTGTCCCGCCAGAACATGCGCAGGTCCTTCGCGACGAGCGCGCGGACGTCGCCATCTTGGCCGGGCAACCATCCAAGGAAACGTTCGATTCCCCGGGGGCCCAGCTTGAATTCCCTGGATGCTGCCCGCCGCCGCCTGAGCACGGACCAACGCGCCAGCACACTGGACCGGCTTTGCACTTCCGACGCGGCCGCGTAGAACATTTTGCCCGTTTCGGTCGTGATCCAAAACCCGAAGAACAACACGTTGCTGAGCAGCATCAGCAAGAAAAAGCCCGCCGTTGAGCGGGCACCTTCGGCCCAATGGAGCACGCCCGACGAGAGCCAGTAGCTCGGGAGCCACGGAAATTGAGCAAAACGGGTCTTATCCATCAGCGTATCTAAGACAGCGAGCACGCGAGTTTCGAGTTTGTCATCACTGAGGGGCTGGGGTTTGAGCCAAAAAACGGCTCCCATTATCAGACTTGCGGCCGTGGCCAAGAGGAGGACTTGAAAGCGTCGGCGGTCAAGAAACCGGGCCAAATTGATGGCGCACCAGGCGGCGGCGATAGCGGGCAGAAAAATAAAGAGCGCCAACAGGATGAGCGTGATGAGATAGAAGTCCCATGGGACCTTTTGAGCCATGCCATACGCCGCCAACAGGGGGGCGATCAAGTAGAGGAACGCCCAGGAAGCGAGCGCTGTGGATTCGATGAACTTGAACCGGAAAACCGTTTGAAAGGGGATCGGCAGGGTCATCAAAAACTGGGTCTCTCGATTACGAAAAAAATTGGTGTAACTGATCGCCAAATTGCTGAAAAAAAGCATGAAAAACAGAAAGGCGAACAATAGGAACATGAGGCGTTCCGTCAGGACGCCCCCCAAGCCTGGGAAGGACCCTATGAAGCGCAACCCCATCCGGAACAAAGCAAAGGAGAGAGCCGCGTAACCCAGCATGAAGAACGCGATGAAAACAGTCAGAAGCCGCGATTGCTCGCGGATCCCAAGCAGACGGCGCCACGCCTGGCGCCCGTAGATGCCGAGGAGGAGCCTCAGAGGGGCGTCGGGAGGGATCATGGTCCGACTTCAGAGAGGGGCCTCGCGGCGCCGTCGTCCACTTCCGCCGTGAGGCTTAGGAAGGTTTGTTCCAATGCGACCCCCACGCCGACTCGTTCTCGAAGCTCCTCCCGCGTTCCCACCGCGATGAGCCGGCCTTGGTGAATAATGCCGATCCGGTCCGCCATCTCCTCGGCGACACTCAGTTGGTGTGTCGAAAGAAAGACGGTCATCCCATTTCTTGATCGTTCCTTGAGGACATCTTTGACGATGCGCGCGTGCTGCGGATCCAGCCCCACCATCGGTTCGTCAATGACAAAGACCTCCGGATCGTGGAGCAACGCAGAGGCGATCGCCACGCGCTGGCGGGTCCCGTGAGACAGACCTTCGATGGGCTTCTCCAAGTACGGGCCGAGGTTAAACCTGTCAATGAGTTGCTTCGCCGAGCCCGCCATCGCGGCCTCGCTCATTTTGAACAATTGGCCAGTAAAGCGCATGAATTCCAGAGGCGTCAGCTTGTCGTACAAAAAAGGAAAATCCGGCACGTAAGCCAGTCGACGCCGGGCTTCGAGCGGATGGGTCTGAACATCGAAACCCGCGACGCGCGCGCTCCCGGACGTCGGTTTGATCAAACCGGCGATGATGCGGATCGTGGTTGTTTTTCCAGCTGCGTTGGGGCCGAGCACGCCGAAAAACTCGCCTTTGTGGACAGTGAGATCGATTCCGTCCACCGCGGTCAAATCACCGAAGCGTTTCACCAGTCCGATCAACTCAATCATGATGGCAAAAGTTTATGCCCGGAAAGGGCCGGGTCGCAACTCGGCATGGGTCGGTCATAGGGCAGCGTGGGGTCCGGTCGCCACAGGGCGCGCGATCGGGATCCGGCCTCGGTTCTGGAACGTTTCCCAGGAAGCATGCAGGACTTTAAACCTGGAAGATCAGAACATGGAATGTGTTTCTTTGGATTCACGAAGCGAAGTTCTCGATTTTTTCCCCAAGTCCCCTACTGTCCCCTCCTCATGATTGGAAGTGACAATGTTCCGGGCGGCCGCCGGTTGAATGTGGGTTGCGGGAACGATATCCGGCCTGGATGGACAAACCTGGATCTGGTGGATTACGGCGGCAATGAGATCATGGATCTCAATCGTTATCCATGGCCTTTTCCGGAGGATCATTTCGATTTCATTCTTTGTTCCCACATCTTGGAGCATCTGAATAACTTCAATGCTGTCGTGACGGAGCTTTATCGAATTGCCAGGCACGGCGCGATCTTGGACGTGCGAGTGCCGTTCTTTTTGAGCACGAAGTTCTATAGCGAACCCGATCATCGAATCCCGTTTGGCATCCGCTCCTTCGACAATTACGAGGAACTGGGCTCGCGGCCACTTCGATTTTACGAGAAATGGAAGCTCCGTCATCGGACCAATTACGGCAGCCCCGCGCGATTTGTGTTCCTGGATCGACGATTCAATTTCAGCAATTTCGCGGCCATTCGATGGCTCAACCTTTTCATCAATCTGGAGCCGGTGATCTTCGAACGGTTTTTCGCGACATGGCTCACACCGGAGGAGGTCATCTTCCACCTGCAGGTGAGCAAACGTTCAAAGGAATCCCTTGGCGGCAAGAGGTAGAATCCTGGGGCCGAGCGCCGGATCCGCGCTACGAACAACGCCTCGCATTGGCTTCACTCCTGCCGCCATCGCACGTCTCCTCGCATGCCGCCGCTCGTTTCAATCCTGATTGTCAACCACAACGGAGAGGCCTTTCTAGAGGACTGTCTCCGCTCGGTAAGCGAGGTGGTCGAACCCGAGAACGAAGTCGTGGTGGTGGACAACGCCTCCAACGACGCCTCCCGGCAGATCCTCGCGCGGTTCGCGAACATCAAGATCGCATTGAGCGATCGGAATCTCGGTTTTGCCGGAGGCAACAATTTGGGGCTTCGGCATTGCTCAGGGGATTTGATCCTCCTTCTCAACAGCGACACGATTGTGACGAAGGAATTCCTATCCATCCTCACCGCGTATTTGGACCGGCATCCCTGTGCCGGAGTTGTTCAAGGAAAGATGGTGCTTCCCCGCGCCGGCGGAGTTTTGGATGTCTGTGGTTCCTTCCTGACCCCCTTGGGAGTTCCTTATCACCGCGGGTATTTCAAGCCGGACGGCCCTGCTTACCAGGCGAGTTATCCTGTTTTTTGCGGGAAAGGCGCTTGCTTGTTGCTTCGACGGCAGGCAATTGAGGCCGCGGGAGGGTTCTTGTTCGATGACGACTTCTTTTGCTATTACGAGGAAAGCGATTTTTGTTTTCGAGTTTGGCTGGGGGGGATGGAAGTGCATTTCGTCGCGGGGCCACCAATCCAGCATCTGATGGGTGCGACGGCAGGCAAGATGGGTCTGTCCTGCTTCGCGCTGCGCCTTTACTTGAAAAATCAAACCTTCACCCTGGCCTCTAATCTGTCCGCGGTTTCCGTGCTAAAGATTTTCCCGCTGTACTTCGCGGTTTTGATGGGCAGTTTGGGAGCTCACGCGCTCCGCCGGCAATGGGGACAGGCTGGCGCCCATGTCAGTGCGCTGATGGTCCCGCTGACTGAGTGGCATCGCATCGCGGCCCGGCGACGTTTGATAGGACGCATGCGCAAGGTTTCGGACGAAGTACTGTGGCCAACCATTGGCCGCTGGCCGGGATGGCGCTACTTCTGGATGACCTTCCAAGGCCGGCTCTCACAATACAAGGATCCAGAAATTAAAGAGGCCCTTCATGAATCCGGCTAACGATGGTCTGCCACGCCAGTCGAGAAGCGCCGTCGCCGGGATAAACAATTGACGGCGGCCCTTTCTCATCATTAGATTGGCTTCAGTAGATTAAGGGATCTTGAGTGGTTGAGAAATACTTATGACAGCCGTTCGCCCAATAGGTGACTCGTCATGAACACATTAAACCGTCGTTGCAGCTCTTCCCTGGGCAAGAAATACGTGATGGCCGTCACGGGTTTGGCTCTTTTCGGTTTTGTGGTCGCACACATGGTGGGGAATCTCCAGATCTTCTTGGGAAGAGAAATCCTGAATGGATATGGCGCCTTTCTTAAATCAAAGCCGCTCTTGCTCTGGGGCGCTCGTCTGGGGTTGATTTGTTTGGTGTCCCTTCACGTATGGGCCGCGATTCGTCTGACGCAAGACAACCGCGCGGCGCGTCCCGTGGCTTATGCCGTCCAAGCCTCCATATCGGCCTCCTACGCTTCGCGAACCATGTTGATGAGCGGGTTGATCGTGGCGAGTTTCATCGTGTTCCATTTGATGCATTTCACCCTCGGAGGCGTGGACCCTGAATTTTTGGAGTTTCGGGATGGCGCGGGGCGGCACGATGTCTACCGGATGGTGGTCGCTGGGTTTTCGACTCCTATCGTGTCGATCTTTTATTTCGTGGGCATGGCCTTGCTTTGCCTGCATCTGAGCCATGGCGTTTCGGCTTTGTTCCAATCCTTGGGGCTTAGGACCGGGCATTGGGTCAGGGCCATCGACCTCTTCGCCAAAGCCGCGGCTTTGACGATTTTTGTCGGAAATTGTTCGATTCCGTTGGCCGTTTTGATCGGGCTCCTAAAGTGAGGGGCAAGCAAGGTCGCGTATGAAATTGGACTCTAAAATCCCTTCAGGGCCATTGGCGGAGAAATGGAACAAGCACAAGTTCGATTTGAAGCTTGTGAATCCCGCCAACAAGCGAAAGTTTGAAGTGCTGGTCGTAGGGACGGGACTTGCGGGCGCTTCCGCCGCCGCATCCCTCGCTGAATTGGGCTATCAAGTCTCTTGCTTCTGTTACCAGGACAGCCCACGGCGCGCCCACAGCATTGCGGCTCAAGGGGGGATCAACGCAGCCAAGAATTACAAGAACGATGGCGACAGCATTCATCGGCTCTTCTACGACACGATCAAAGGAGGGGATTTTCGGGCGCGGGAGGCCAACGTTCACCGGCTTGCCGAAGTGAGCCTGAGCATCATCGATCATTGCGTTGCCCAGGGTGTTCCTTTCGCCAGGGAATACGGAGGCATGTTGGACAATCGATCCTTTGGCGGGGCGCAAGTGTCGCGCACCTTCTATGCCCGGGGCCAGACGGGGCAGCAATTGCTGCTTGGCGCCTACCAGGCGCTCAGCAGGCAAGTGGGATTGGGGGCTGTCAAGATGTTCCCGCGAACTGAAATGTTGGAGCTCGTGGTCGTGGCGGGCCACGCCAAGGGGATTGTCGTGAGGGACATGGTCACGGGGAAGATCTCATCCCACGCGGGTGATGCCGTGGTTCTGGCCACGGGGGGCTACAGCAACGTGTTCTATCTGTCCACCAACGCCGTCGGCTGCAACGTCACGGCCGCTTACAGAGCGTACAAAAAGGGGGCCGCGTTCGCCAATCCTTGTTACACACAGATTCATCCTACCTGCATCCCCGTCAGCGGCGACCACCAATCCAAACTAACGCTGATGTCCGAATCTCTTCGGAACGACGGGCGTGTTTGGGTGCCCAAGCAAAAGGGGGACAAGCGCCTGCCGCACGACATCGCTGAGAAAGATCGCGACTACTTCCTCGAGCGCAAGTATCCGAGTTTTGGTAATTTGGCGCCCCGCGACATCTCGTCACGCGCGGCCAAGGAAGCCTGCGATGAGGGACGTGGAGTCGGGCCAGGCGGGCTGGGGGTGTACCTGGATTTCTCGGATGCCATCAAACGGCTCGGAGAAGCAAAAATACGGGAGCGTTACGCGAATCTTTTCGACATGTACGAGCGCATCACCGGAGAGAACGCCTACCGGATGCCGATGCGCATCTATCCGGCGGTACACTACACGATGGGCGGTCTGTGGGTGGATTATAACCTCATGAGCACGGTCCCGGGCTTGTTTGTGCTTGGCGAGGCGAATTTCTCGGATCACGGCGCGAACCGGCTTGGCGCCAGCGCGCTCATGCAAGGGTTGGCGGACGGTTATTTTGTCCTGCCCTATACGATCGGCCATTATTTTGCGCACGACAAACCGGCTCGCCCACAGGCCGGAAGCGCGGAGTTCCGGGAGGCGGAGGCGGCTGCCCGAACCCGTGTTCAAAAGCTTCTCGCAATCCAGGGAAAACGCACGACCCGCTCCTTTCACCGCGAATTAGGGCGTTTGGTGTGGGACAAGTGCGGAATGGCTCGCAGCGAGAAGGGGCTGAAGGAGGCGCTGCAACGGATTCCGGCTTTGAGGGATGAGTTTTGGTCAAACCTCGCGATAACCGGTTCCGGTGAATCGCTCAACCAAGCGTTGGAACATGCGGGGCGAGTCGCTGATTTTCTTGAGTTTGCCGAGTTGATGTGTCTGGACGCGCTCACGCGAGATGAATCGTGCGGAGGCCACTTTCGAACGGAGCATCAGACGGAGGAAGGAGAGGCCAAGCGTGATGACGAGCATTTCTCGCACGTGGCGGCGTGGGAATTTCAGGGCGAAGATGGCCGTCCCTTGTTGCACAAGGAGCCCTTGGTGTATGAGGGTGTTCACATGAGCCAACGGAGTTACAAGTGAGTAGCGCGCGTGGGGTGACTATATGAAATTGACCCTCAAAGTTTGGCGTCAAAAGGACGGGGATTCCCGTGGAGAGTTTGCCACCTATCAAGCCAATGATATCAATCCCGACATGTCTTTTTTGGAAATGCTTGACGAGGTGAACGAGAGCCTGCTCGCCCGCGGCGAGGAACCGATCGCGTTCGACTCGGATTGCCGGGAGGGAATATGCGGGGCTTGCTCGATGGTCATCAACGGTCTTCCCCATGGCGGCCGCAAGGCGACCACGGCCTGCCAGTTGCATATGCGGCTTTTCGAGGACGGAGAAACAGTGACCGTGGAGCCCTGGCGTGCCCGCGCTTTCCCGGTCGTGCGCGATCTGATCGTGGATCGCAGTGGTTTTGATCGCATCATACAAGCTGGGGGATTCGTTTCCGTTTCAACCGGAGGCGCACAAGATGCCAACGTCATTCCAATCCCGAAGCCCGACGCGGAGCTGGCTATGGACGCCGCTCAGTGCATCGGCTGTGGGGCGTGCGTGGCAGCTTGCAAGAATGCCTCCGCGATGTTGTTCGTGGCCGCCAAGGTGTCTCATCTCGCCATACTGCCGCAGGGGCGCGTCGAGAAGAACCGGCGTGTCCTCCGCATGGTGGAGGCGATGGACTCCGAAGGTTTCGGAAATTGCACGGTGACAGGATCCTGCGAAGCGGTTTGTCCTAAGGAAATCAGCTTGAATTTTATCACCCGACTGAATCAAGAATATGCGGTCGCGCTGTTGAAAAGCACCGGTCAGTCGGCCCGATGAGAGGCAACGGCTTTTGTAGTGTAGTGAAACATTCTTAACACGGCGGTTCAGCCTCGTGGAGATTTGCCAAAGCGTGGATGAGAAAGGTTCGACGAAGAACGAGGCATATCCCTCGTGGACTTGGTGAGTGATTCGGAAAAACTTTATCCCCAGAATCATGCCAAGATTCACCAGGGGCAGTTGCCGTTTTAAGGATTAGAGGTGGTGGGATAGCGGGAGCAGTGACGCCTTGTGATCAGTCGATGGACTCCATGATCTTTCAACCCAGCCAATTCTTGCGAGCAGGGGCACTCCTGGCCATCAATCTCGTATATCTGATGATTTGGGGGTTTGCTGGAATCGGAAAACTGATGAACGGCGTGCCTCCGTGGTTTGCGGATAAGTTCGGCGGCACCTTTTTGGCCACATTCCCGGGGTTGGGCGCGACCTTCTGGGTGCTCACACTTTCTGAGTTGGCTGGTTTCGCCGCCGCCGTGGCGGCCTTGGCAAGGCTCGAATTCCTGGGTCGACGCTCTTTGCTGCTCCTGGCAGGAACACTCGTGTGGAGTTTGTTCGTGTTCCTGCAGCTCGGATTCGGCCAGTGGTTAACTTCCGAATTTAATGGCGCCTTTCAACAATTCATGTACGGCAGCGGCACTGTAGTGGCGCTGCTTTTCGTGAATTCGCCGGCACCTGCCGTCGGCACACCGTGCGACGAACCCCAAAAGTCTTAGTTTTTTTTGGTCTCGTCATGGAAACCGGCCGGCGGAAGCGGGCCGCCGGTGGTTCCAACTCGAATCCAACTCGACGTCTTCCGCCGAATCAAGCCTTGGGTGCTGGAGGCTGGGCTTCCGCAGCCATCTGTTTGTCTCGCTCCTCCATCGCGGCGCGACGGGAAAGTTTTACGCGGCCTTTATCGTCAACGCCGACGCACTTCACCCAAATGTCGTCTCCCATCTTGACGATATCCTCGGTCTGTTTGACGCGAAAATTAGCCAGTTCGCTAATATGACAGAGCCCGTCCTTTCCGGGGAAGACTTCCACGAAGCAGCCGAACTCTTTGATCGTCACGACTTTGCCTCTGTAGATTTTGCCCACTTCAATTTCGGCCGTCATCCCCTGGATCGCAGTGCGCGCGATTTCCATTCCTTCAGCCGAGACGGAGTAGATTTTCACCGTGCCGTCGTCTTCAATATTGATCTCGCATCCCGACTCATCGACGATGCGCTTGATATTTTTCCCGCCAGGGCCGATGAGCATGCCGATCTTCTCGGGATGAATCTTGATTGTGATGATCCGAGGAGCGTATTTGCTGAGCTCAACCCGTGGCGCCGCTAGTGTCTTGCCCATCTCCTGGAGAATGTGCAAGCGGGCAACGCGTGCTTTTTCAATCGCCTCAACCATGATCCCATGGGGAATTCCTCTCAATTTTAAGTCGAGCTGAAACCCGGTGATGCCTTTCTCCGTCCCCGCTATCTTGCAATCCATGTCGCAAAAAGCGTCTTCCCACCCTATGATGTCTGTCAGGAGATTATAACTAGAAATGGAGCCTTCGGTGTATTCAGCGCAAATCCCGATGCTGATCCCGGCCACTGGACGGATCATGGGAACCCCGGCATCCATCAGCGCCAAAGTGCCGCCGCAAACGCTGGCCATCGAGGTGGAGCCATTGGACTCCATGATCTCGCAAGTCAGACGAACCGTATATGGAAAATCCGCGGAAGGCACCATGCCGGCGATGGATCGCTCCGCCAAAGCTCCGTGTCCGATTTCCCGGCGGCCAGGGCCGCTGATGCGGCCGGTTTCACCCACTGAAAAATTGGGGAAATTATAGTGCAAGATGAAGTGTTTCTCGTTGACGCCGCCCGTGTAAGAATCGAACCCTTGCGAATCTTCGCTGGTGCCAAGCGTGGCCAACACCAGCGCCTGGGTCTCCCCTCGCGAAAAGAGAGCCGAACCATGGGCTCGAGGAAGCAATCCCACTTCGGAGCTGATAGGGCGGACATCGTCCAGACCGCGGCCATCCAACCGTTTGCCATCCATCACGAGGCCGCGCACCGCCTCTTTCTGGATGTAATAGAACGCCTCCTTAAGCACCGTCTCCGTCACTACCGCAGCGGTATGCTTTTCAATCAACTGGGCCCCCACTTCGTCGGCGACGGCTTTCACGGCGGCCTCGCGAGCCAGTTTGGCTTTCGTGAGCAGCGCGGGCACCATTCGATCGCCCGCGAGCGCTTTAGCTTCTTCCAGCAAAGTCTCCGGCACGGTCACCAAAGGCACTGTCCTTTTCGCCTTCCCACAACGGGCCGCGAGCTCCTTTTGGGCCGCAATCAAGGGCGCGCAAGCTTGATGGGCAAACAACAACGCGGCGCTAAAATCGGCTTCGCTGATCTCCTTGGCCGCTCCTTCGTACATGACCAATTCTTTTTCGCTCCCCACATACACCAAGTCCAAATCGCTCTCTGCTTGCTGCGAATGCGTTGGATTCGCGATGAACTCGCCTCCGATTCGCCCGACTCGAACCGCGCCCAGCGGTCCGTCCCAGGGAATATCGCTCACCGTCAACGCGGCCGAGGCGCCGACAATGCTCAGAATATCCGAATCATTTTCGCCATCCGCGCTCAACAGCAGGCTCTGAACCTGTACTTCGCAGTAGTAACCCTTGGGAAACAAGGGTCGTATGGGGCGGTCAGTGAGCCGGCACGTGAGAATCTCCTTTTCTGTGGGACGTCCTTCGCGCTTGAAGTAGCCCCCTGGGAACTTTCCGGCGGCGGCGGCCTTCTCCCGGTAATCCACCGTGAGCGGAAAAAACTCTTGGCCTGGTTTGGCTTTTGGAGCGGCTACGGCGGCCACCAAGATGATGGTTTCGCCTAGCTGAACGGTGACTGAACCGTCCGCCTGCTTAGCCAGCTTGCCTGACTCAATAAAGATGGTTTGGGTTCCTACTTGGGCCGATACTTTCTCTGGCATACTTTTTAAGAGGCCCATAAACCGGCTCAGAGGAACTTCCATGAACGCCTGAATTCCATCTCCTCAGAGGCTCATCGAAATTTCCCTGTTCCGGGCGGGGCACTTGGAATACGCGCGGGAAGTTGATGTTCTGCGATCAACGCCGTCCGCGCACTCCGGCGTCCAATCGATCGGATTTCTAATAAAACGAACTGATCCTGAAACACGCGCCAACGATGGCCAATCGCTCCCGGGACCCTCCCGTAGAGCTACTTGCGAAGCTTCAGCTTCTTCGTCACCGAAAAATAACGGTTCTCGTCTGTCGTGTGCAAATAATCCAGGAGGCGGCGGCGCTGGCTCACCATGATCAACAATCCGCGGCGGGAGCTGTGATCTTTCACGTTGGCCTTCAAATGCTCCGTCAAATGATTGATTCTCTCCGTCAGCAGCGCAATCTGCACATCCGAAGAACCCGTGTCCTTCGGGTGAACCCGAAACTGTTCGATAGTCTTGGACTTCAATTCCATATTTTCGATCCTAAAGGGGGACAAAATAGAGAGTCGCCCTTTCGGTGTAAAGGATTTTCCAAGTCAGAAAGGGCGGGGCGGTGGTTCATCCGCGAGTTGTCGGTGGAGCCCGACTGTGCTGAAAGCCAGTCGCAGCAGCATCTCAGGCTCGCAGCCACGCCGAACCTGCTGCGGCTGGTGCTTCGCACACAACCGCGCTCCGGGCTGCCAGCCAAATTCACCGACAACTTGTGGATGCACTGAGGGCGCGGACAGGCGTGCCACCGTGACGGAGGTGATTTTCGGGTGAACGCTCTTGCAGGCCAAACGGTCAATCAGGCAATAATGACTCTGCAATGAACACCGGACTCAGCGCCATCAACGCCGAAGTGCACGCCGCGAGCGCCTTCGTCAATCCCTTACAAAACGAGATCAACAAGGTCGTGGTCGGCCAAAAATACCTGGTTGAACGGCTGATCGTAGGGCTGCTGGCCAACGGTCACGTTCTGCTGGAAGGCGTTCCGGGCCTGGCCAAAACTTTGTCGGTTAAAACGTTGGCCTCCGCCATCAACGCGCGCTTCTCCCGCCTTCAATTCACCCCCGACATGCTCCCTGCCGATGTGGTCGGCACCCAGATTTATAACCCCCAAAGCGGCAGTTTCTCAACGAAACGCGGTCCAATATTCGCGAATTTAGTGTTGGCCGACGAGATTAACCGGGCTCCCGCCAAGGTCCAGAGCGCCCTTTTGGAGGCGATGCAAGAGAAGCAAGTCACCATCGGAGATCAGACCTACAAGCTTGAAGAGCCTTTCCTCGTGCTCGCGACCCAAAACCCCATCGAGCAAGAAGGCACTTACCCGCTCCCTGAGGCGCAGGTCGACCGATTCATGCTCAAACTGAAGATCGGTTACCCCTCCCGCGCCGAAGAACGCCAGATTCTCGATCTGATGGCACGCACTTCCGGCCATCCAACGGCGCAGCCCGTGGTCGAGGCAAAAACCATCCTCGAGGCCAGGCAGGTCATCAACGACGTCTATGTCGACGACAAGGTGAAGGATTATATTGTCGATCTGGTCTGCTCCACCCGCCGGCCAGAGGACTACAAGATCGACGTCAAAGAGTTCATTTTGCTCGGGGCTTCTCCCCGGGCCACCATCTCGCTCACCTTGGCGGCCAGGGCGTTCGCGTTCCTGAAAGGGCGCGGATACGTCACCCCTCAAGACGTGAAAAGCATCGCCATGGACGTCCTTCGCCACCGCGTGACGGTGAATTACGAAGCCGAGGCGGAGGAGAAGACCAGCGAGATCATCATCCAGAAAATTTTGGACGAGCTCCCTGTTCCTTGACCCGGCGTCCCAGATTATTCTTCCGTTCAATCGTTTAAGCCGCATTCCAAGTGATTCCACGGGAAATCCTCAAAAAGATCCGGCAGATCGAAGTCCGAACGAACCGGTTGGTCAGCGAGGCGCTCGCGGGGCAATACCACAGCGTCTTCAAGGGCCAGGGCATGAACTTCGAGGAAGTCCGTGAGTATCAGCCCGGCGACGAAGTTCGATCGATCGACTGGAACGTCACCGCCAGGATGAACCACCCGTTCGTCAAGAAGTTCGTCGAAGAACGCGAGCTCACCGTGATGCTCGTGGTGGATCTGAGCGGCTCCGGCCTCTTTGGTTCCGTCACTCAATCGAAACGCGAGCTCGCAGCCGAAATCGCTTCCGTGCTCGCTTTCTCCGCTATCCGCAACAACGATAAGGTGGGGCTCATCTTGTTCACCGATTGCATCGAGAAATACATCCCCCCGCGAAAAGGCCGGCGGCATGTGCTGCGCGTGATTCGTGAAACGCTCTACCATGAGCCAAGGAGAACCGGAACCGACCTCGGTCAAGCCCTTGAATTTCTAGCTCGAGTGACACACCGCCGCTCCATCGCGGTGGTGATCTCCGATTTCATGGGACAGAACAACCCGTCGAGGGCGGACATCCGCGAGAACCTGCGCCGCAGGGTGGTGCTCTCGGACAGCTTGGCTCAAACGCCCGTCACCGCCCTGCGCCAGGCAAACCGCCGCCACGACGTGGTCGCCGTTCAGATCACGGACCGGTTTGAGCTCGAGCTCCCCGCCCTTGGCCGCCTGGTATTGAAGGACGCCGAGACGGGCGAAGTTGTGGAAATCAACACGAACGACGAGCGCAAGCGCCAGGCATTTTCCCAGCGGCAGAAAAAGGCGCAGCAAGAGCGGCTGCGGATGTTCCGCGCCGCCGGCGTGGATTCCATCCAGCTTCGAACGGACGAGCCCTACGCGGCGGGGCTTGGAAAGTTTTTCCAAACGCGCGAGAAGCGGCGACGGCACTCATGATGGATCCGGGATCATCCAACTCCGCGGCCCTCGTTGTCCCCCCCAGCTCCGAGCCATCTCCCTCGGATCTGCACGACATCAAAGCTCCCGTCCCGATCTCCAATCCCTGGTTTTGGGTTGGCTGCGCGCTCGCCGCCCTGATCCTTGCGCTCGCTGCCAGATGGGCCTGGAACAAATGGAAATCCAAACGCCTCGCCGAGGCTCTCAACATCCCCGTCATCCCGCCGCACAGTCGAGCGAGGGAGAAACTCGCCGCGGCGCTTCAGTCCATCAACAATCCTCCGCTCTTTTGCACCCAAGTCGCGGATATTATACGCGTGTATTTGGACGAGCGATTCGATCTCAGAGCACCCGATCGAACCACCGAAGAGTTTCTGAACGAACTCCGCCACAGCAGAGTTCTCGACGAAACGCAAAAAAACATGCTCGAACAATTCTTGACCCTGTGCGATCTGGCGAAATTCGCCCGCCACGAACCCAACTTAAAGGAATTGGAGCGACTGCATGGGGCAGCCGCTCAACTCATCGATGACACGGAGCCTTCTGCCCCCGCACCGGATTCACGGCCGGCATAAAACGAATAGATCCTGGTTGAGCTCCTGATCCCTCATGCGATTCGCGCACCCATGGTGGTTGATACTCCTGGCGCTCCTGCCTTTGATGGCATGGCTGCGCCACCGGTTCAATCGACAGTCCGCGTTCCTTTATTCCTCCGTGTCCTTGGTCAAGAGCATCACCACTCTCAATGGGTCCGCGGCAAGCCGCATCCTCCCAAAACTAAGATGGCTCGCCATCGTCCTTTGCGTCGCCGCGCTGGCGCGCCCCCAAAAAGGCGAAGGCGAAGCCAAGGTCACAGCGAGCGGAATCGATATCGTCGTGGCTCTGGATCTCTCGGGCAGCATGGCGGCCGAGGACTTTGAAATCCGAGGCCAGCCGGCCAACCGGGTCGCCATCGCGAAGGACGTGCTGGAGGACTTCATTCAACGAAGACCGAGCGACCGCATCGGGTTGGTGGCCTTTGCCGGACGCGCTTACATCGCCTCTCCCCTCACCCTGGATCACGATTTCCTGAGGCAAAACCTCGAACGCCTCGGGTTGGGATTGATCGAGGACGGTACCGCGATCGGTTCCGCTCTCTCGGCATCCATCAACCGCTTGAGAGATCTCGAAGGAAAAAGCAAAATCGTGATCTTGATGACGGACGGGCAGAACACCGCGGGCAAGATCCCTCCGCTGACCGCGGCCGAAGCAGCGAAAGCTCTCGGCATAAAAGTCTACACGATCGGTGTGGGAACTCGGGGCAGCGCTCGCGTTCCCTACGTGGACGCGTTCGGCGTCAAGCGCCATGTGATGCAACCCGTCGACATCGACGAAGAAACGCTCACCAAAATCGCTTCGAGCACCAACGGCAAGTATTATCGAGCCGACAACACCAAGTCGCTCAGGGCCATTTACGAGGAGATCGACCGCATGGAGAAGACGGAAGTTGAGGTCAAGAAGTATCAGCGCTACGAGGAGCTGTTCCAGTGGCTCGCGCTGCCGGGGCTCGTGCTGCTGTTGCTGGAGATTATCCTCAGCCACACAGTTTGGAGGAAGTTGCCGTGAAATTTGGCGAAGCTCGAATTCTATGGCTCATGGCGGTGACGGTGCCCGCGCTCGTGGTGTTCTTTTGGTGGTCCTGGCGCAAGCGCACCCAACTCATCAGCCAGTTTGTTCAGTCACGCCTGCTGGCCACCCTCACGGTAGGGGTATCCGCCATTCGGTTGCAAATCCGGCTGACCGCCCTGGTCCTTGCCGTAGCGTGCCTGTTCCTCGCCCTCGCCCGGCCCCAATGGGGATTCCAATTCGAGGAAGTCAAGCAGCGAGGCCTCGATATTCTGATCGCCATCGACACGTCCAAAAGCATGCTCGCCACCGACATCAAGCCCAATCGACTGGCACGGGCGAAGTTGGCCTCCCTGGATTTGTTGAAAATCGCGGAGCACGACCGCCTGGGGTTGATCGCCTTCGCGGGAACCGCCTTCCTTCATTGCCCGCTGACCCTTGATGAAGAAGCATTCCGGCAAAGCTTGGCGGCATTGGACGTGGGAATCATTCCCCAGGGCGGGACCGCTCTCACCGAAGCCATACAAACCGCGCGCTCGGCATTTAAGAAGGAAAGCGATAACTTTCGAATTTTAATCCTCCTCACGGATGGCGAAGATCACGAGGAAGGGGCGCTGGAAGCGGCCAAAAAAGCGGCCGAGGAGGGGCTCAAGATATTCACCATCGGCGTTGGCACGGCGGCCGGTGAACTGCTGCCGAATCCGGATGAAAAGGGCCAGACAGGCTTCCTCAAGGACGATCAAGGGAACGTCGTTAAGTCCCGTCTTAATGAATTGTTGCTCCAACGAATTGCAACTTCCACGGAAGCGTTTTATCTTCCGCTTCAGGCAAATAAGACAATGGAAACCTTGTATCAACGCGGGCTCGCCCCGTTGCCCAAATCCGAGATTTCGACGAAACTGGCTCGCCGTCACTTTGAGCGCTACCAATGGCCGCTCGGGCTCGCCATTGGCTTGCTCTTCTTCGAGATGCTCTTCCCCGAGCACAAGAGGCAGAGCCGCTCGACCCCGCGAGTGGCTGGACTGAAAACAGCCCTGCTGGCAGCTCTGCTGCTTTTCAATTTGGGCGACCGCGCCGCCGCCGCGACTCCGTCGAAGGCTCTGCGCCATTATGAGCAAGGGAATTACTCCGTCGCGCGCAAGGAGTACGAGGCGCTGGCGAGAGAGAATCCATCGGATGCCCGGCTCCACTACAACGCGGGCGCCGCGGCCTACCGCGAAAAAAACTATGAAGGCGCCGCGCAAAGCTTTGAGGCCGCCCTGACGGCGGAAGAATTAAGCCTCCAGGAAAAGGCCTACTACAACCTAGGCAACGCCCGGTTCAGGCTCGGAGAACAAGAGCAGGATCCAAAGGAGAAAGTGAAAAACTGGGAGCTGGCGGTCAAACAGTATGAGACCGCGCTCAAGCTGAAACCGGACGATTTGGAGGCGAAGTCCAATCTGGAGTTTGTCAAAAAGCGGATCGAGGAACTCAAAAGCCAGCAAAAGGACCAGAACAAGGACGACCAGAAAGACAAGGACGAGGATAAAAAGGACGAGCAGAAGCAAGACGAGAAGCAGGACGACAAAAAGGAAAAGGACCAGCAGAAAGACCAGCAAAAGAAGGATTCAAGCGAGCAAGACGACAAGCAGCAGGAGAACAACAAAGATCAAGAGAAGAAGGATTCAAAGGAAAACAAGCCAAAGGACGAACAACAGAAAGACAAGAAGGGATCCGATCAGCCGGATCCGAAGAAGGACGACTCGAAGAAAGAGGCCAAAGATCAACAGCCGAAGCAGGAGGCCCAAAAGGACCCCCAGAAAGGGGAAAAGGGGGATCCGAAAAACGACGCTACCGCCTCGCCAATGTCCCCCGATGGCGTCATGACGCCCGAGCAAGCCGAGAAGCTGTTGGACTCCTCGAAGGCCGAAGAAAAGGCCCTTATCTTTCAAGCACCCAAGAAAGCCGGTTTGCGCCTTTTCAAAGATTGGTGACTTGATTCATGGAAAGGGACATCTCCAAACTCGCGCTTCGGGCAGCTCTTTGGGTGGTGATGATTTTTTCCTCCGGACCCCTCCTCGGGGCGACCGCCACCGCTCGTTTCGAAAGGGACACCGTCGCGGTTGGGGAAACTGTCAAACTCTCCATCGTCGTGGAGGGAGGCACGCCTGAATTTGCCCCGCAGCCGCCTCAGATCCAAAACTTAACTTCGCAATACGTCGGGATTTCGCAGCAGTACAGCGTGATCAACGGTCGCGCCTCACGCACCGTGACATTGGATTACTCGATCACCCCGCATCAGCCCGGTTCCTACATCATTCCACCGCTTTCCGTGGGCGTGGACGGCAAAACCCTCTCCACGCAGGTTGTTGAACTCAAAGTTCTCAAGCCGGACGGCAACGCGAACGACCCGAATGGCCTCTCTCGGCTGGCCTTCCTGAGGCTGATCGTTCAGCGCCAGGAAGCGTATGTGAGTGAAGCCATCCCAGTGGAAGTTCAGTTGTTTGTGCAAGCGGCCGAGGACTTGCAACTGCCTCAAATCTCCGGGGAAGGCTTCACTTACACCAAACCCATAGAAGCGGGCCGGAGCCGCGGGCAAGCCAACGGACAAAACTACAATGTCTTGGTCTTTAAACTCACGGCCACCGCGGCTAAAACGGGCGATCTCGAGTTGGGACCCGCCGAATGCGAACTGACGCTTCTCGTCCAGGCGCCGCGAAGACGCCGGGATCCTTTTGATTCCTTCGGCGACTTTTCAGCCTTTTTTGGAGGCGGAGTGGAGCGCAAGCGAATCAAGCTGTCGACGGCGGCGGCAAAGATCAAGGTGCTGCCGTTGCCGACGGAGGGCCGGCCCGAGGATTTTTCAGGCGCTGTTGGCAAATTTTCATTTCACACCACCGCCGCCCCCACGACTTTGTCCGTTGGAGATCCCATCACTCTAACCGCCAAGATTTCGGGGAGAGGCAACCTCGACGGCATCCAGTTCAAGATTCCTTCGAGTTGGAACAACTTTAGAGCCTATCCCCCCTCGAGCAAAATCGAGGCGGACCCTCTTGGAGTGGAAGGCACGAAAACATTTGAGCAAGTGGTCGCGCCTGAAATCGGGGAAATCAAGGAACTGCCGGCTCTTCAGTTTTCCTATTTTGATCCGGAAGAAAAAGCGTACCGGGTCATTCGCCGGCCAGCAGTCCCCCTCACGCTGAAGGCCGTGACGGCGGCGCAAGCACAGCCGACGGTGGTTGCCTCCGGAGCGGCCGAAGCTATGCCCGCCGTCAAGAAAGACATCGCTCATATCAAAAGCCGCATGGGGAAATTGGCGGTGATCGCCCCACCCTTGTTGCAGCGTCCGTGGTTCTTGTGGTTTCACTCCCTTCCATTCCTCATTTTCATCGGCGTGGCGGCTTGGCAGCGCAGAAACGAATTTCTCGCAGGCAACCCGCGCGAGCGCCGCCGGCGCGAAACGAACCGCGCGGTGAGCCGGGCAATCGGCCAGCTTGAAAAAGCGGTGCAAACACAAAACAAAGATCTATTCTTTCAGACACTCTTCCGCCTGCTTCAAGAGCAACTGGGCGAGCGCCTGGACATGCCCGCCTCATCCATAACGGAATCGGTGATCGAGGAGAACCTCCGGCCCGGTGGCGCGAGCGAAGAGGTTTTGAGCGCGTTGCATGATCTCTTTCAAGCCTGCAATCAAGCCCGCTACGCGCCTGACCGTGTCTCGGGCGAGCTGGAATCGGTGTTCGCCAAATCCAAGCGAGTCGTCGCCTCCCTGCAATCGCTCACGCTGCAGTCGTCGAAGTAAACCGCCCATGACACGGTCTTTCGCATTCGACCGATGCCCTACGCCATCACGATCAGACCGGGCGGCCACGGCGTCCTTAGACGGATTCTCGCTTCCCGAAATTCTGGCAGCGGTGTCCCGTTTTGTCGCGAGCAGGTCGGCGCTTGCAGGATTCATTTTAGGCTGCCTCCTCTCATTTGAAGTTGGAGCGCTCGACAAACAAGCGCTGTTCGACGAAGCGAATCGGGCCTACGAGCAAGGACAATACATCCTTTCCGCCTCCACTTATGAGCGCTTGATCAAGGACGGCGCCAGATCGAGCGCCATCCATTTCAACCTCGGCAACGCCTTGTTTCGAAGCGGACAAATCGGCAAAGCCATCGCCCACTACAGACTGGCGGAACGACTGTCTCCCCGCGATCCAGAGATTCGGGCGAACCTGGATTTCGCTCGTCGAACCGCTCAAGGAGGCGAGGTCCCGGCCCGGGTGCTCTGGGGTTCTTGGAGCCAGCGCCTGACCACCAATGAATGGGCGGTGGCTGCCTCCCTCTGCTTGTGGACGCTGCTTCTCCTCTTGTCCGCGATCCGGCTGCGCCCCTCGCTAGGCTCGCCGCTGAAGAATTGGAAAAGAACCGCCACGGCGTTGCTCGTGCTCACGGGCGCCGGGTTGTGGGGATCCCACAAGTCAACGCGGCCAGGAACCGAAGCCGTGGTCGTCGTGACGACCGCAGCGATCCGCTACGGTCCCTTGGAAGAGTCTCAAGCGCACTTCACCCTGGGGGATGGCGCGGAAGTGGCCGTCGTCGACAAAAAAGGCGACTGGTCCCAGATCAGGGACGCCTCTCAACGCACAGGATGGTTGAAAACCGAATATCTCGCCTTCGTGGATCCGCCCTGATAGATTCTTTGACCAACACATTGGCGGCGTTTTGTTTTGATCGTTGGTCCGACAACGCGGCCGCGCGATGACGCGCTTTGTGAAACCCGTTCCTCTCCATCGCGCCTGTCCCCGTCAGTGGCAGGCTTGAGCCGTTTATGTCCCGATCAAGAAGGCGCCGCCGCTGGGTTCGGAACACGCTGATCGCGGGAACCTTGGCGGCCGTCCTGATTCTCTGCCGCCCCGCCGTTCACCTGATTAGAACGGTGTGGCGAGATTCCGACCAGCGTGAGCAGCTCCCTCCAGGCTACGCCGACGATGTGAGCCGCATGAACAGAACGCGCGTCTCCGATGTGTGGCCT
>SXGS01611189.1_pt1 | contig 26361 bp, 18 predicted proteins | sample 3174681 | NCBI WGS metagenome assembly SXGS01 (sample SAMN11356861, study PRJNA531348) | freshwater metagenome | isolation source: freshwater sample F1-80 | place: China: Fuxian Lake, Yuxi | collected 2017-12-25 | reverse complement strand
GTTTTAACTTGCGATGACAGTGTCCGTTTGCTGGTGCAAGGAATGCTTGGCCGCGTCCTGATCGTTCCAGATTTGGCCACGGCAACGTCCATGTATCATGAGACTTTGGGCCAATATGAATTTGTTACGCCCTCAGGCGACTTGTTGACGAGTGCCGGAGTCTATACCGGAGGTGCAGCGTCCGCTTCGGGCAAAGCCCCGGCGAGTATTTTGGGCCGAAAAAATCAGATCGCAGAATTACAAACTGACATGGCTCGGCTGACGGAACAAGTGGAGGAAGCGAGCCGGGCCAAAGGTGCGCTACAGAGCGAACAAACCACACTTCAAACCAGCCTCGAGCAGGCCCGAATGGAACTTCGTCAGCAAGAAGTGGCAGTCGCGACGCGGCAAGGCGAATTCAACGCGCTTCAAATGTCGCGCCGTTCTCTGACGGTCAAATCGGAACAGGTCTCGCGGGAGTTGGACCACCTAGCGGCCCAGGAACGGGCAGGTTCTGAGAAGTACCTGTCGCTGCAGAATGCCGTCACAGAGCTTCAAGATCGTGAATTGGTCGCCTTGAGTCAGGTCGGAGAACTGAGCACGGGATTGGATGAATTGCGCACACGACGGGACGTTTCAAACGCCAGAGTTGGGGAATCGAAGATTGCCTTGGCAACTGAAGAGCAACTGCTGGCGAGCCACGGACGCCAACGCGGACCGCTGGAGCAACGCATCCGGGAACTTAGTGCGTCGATTACCCGGCTGCAGTCCGAACTCAGCACATTTGGGGAACGTAAGGCCAATCTTGAAGCGGGAATCGCAGAATCACGGAGAATCATGGAACGTCTCGCTGGCGATCGCGAAACCTTGTCCCAACAGATCGCGCACCAGCTGGAGGAAAAGAAGTTTCAGGAAGGTGAGATCGGTGCACGCGAAGACCAACTTCGAGGGCATCGCAATCGATTGCACGACCTCCAAGAGCGGCGAGGGCAATTGGAGGTCGAGTTGGCGCAAAGGACCATGTCAGTTCAAAATCTGCGTGAACGCATCCAATCCAGGTACCAGTTGGTTCTTGAGGACATCCGGAGTGAAGGAATCCGAGTGACTTTTGCGGATGAGGGCCAGATCAAGATTGAGGTGATCGGTCTGCAGGAAATGGAAAGTGCTGGCATCGCGACGGACTGGGAAACGATCGCCCAGCAGGTGGCCTCAATGCAGAAACGGTTGGATGAAATGGGGCCGGTCAATCTGGTGGCCATCGAGGAGTATGAGGAGACGGAACAACGTCATGGGTTCCTAACCACCCAGCACGACGATTTGATCAAGGCCAAAGAGCAACTCGTGGAAGTGATCAACAAGATCAATGCGGAAACCAAGTCCATGTTCCTTGAAACGTTCGAACAAATTCGAGCGAATTTTCAGCAGATGTTCGTGGAAGTTTTCGGTGGCGGCAAGGCGGACCTGCGACTCACCGACGAAGGCGATGTTTTAGAATCCGGTATCGAGATCGTCGCCCGTCCTCCTGGAAAGCAGCTTCAAGGAATCTCCTTGCTTTCGGGCGGTGAGCAGACGATGACCGCAGTTGCGCTCTTATTCTCGATCTACCAGGTAAAACCGTCACCGTTCTGCGTGCTAGACGAATTGGATGCACCTTTGGATGAGTCGAACATCAATCGGTTCGTCAAGGTCCTAAAACGCTTCATCGAACAAAGCCAGTTTATCATCATCACCCATAACAAGCGAACCATCGGAATGGCAGATGTTTTGTACGGGGTCACCATGCAGGAACATGGCATCAGTAAGATCGTCAGCGTGAAGTTCAATCGGGAGGACTCCCCCACCCACAGGCCGATCGAAGCCGTTGGCTTTGCTGCACCACTGGATTCGGCAGGGGAGCAAGAAGTCGTGTTGGCCAAGTGAGTCGCATGACGCTTTCACCCATTCTTCCAGGTGCCTCTCTAGGAATCCTAGGCAGTGGTCAGTTGGGGCGTATGTTTGCCATCGCTGCACGTCAACTCGGCTACCGAGTTCACATCTACTCTCCCGATACGGAGACCCCGGCCGGGCAGGTGAGCGATGTTGAAATCAGTGCCCCCTATGAGGATCTTGAGAAGGTGCGCCAATTTGCCCGCGGCGTTTCGGTGGTGACGTTTGAATTTGAAAACGTGCCGACCCTGACAAGTCGGGCCTGTGCGGAAATCATCCCCGTACGACCAGTTGGCGACATTTTACATATCACCCAACATCGATTGAGGGAGAAGACGTTTTTGATTCAACACGGATTTCCCGTGACCCCATTTCGGCGAGTACAAACCCTAGAGGATTTGCAGGCAGCGGCCTTGGAATTGGGACTTCCGGCACTTCTGAAGACGGCCAGCTTCGGGTATGACGGCAAGGGACAGCAGATCATTCGAAGTCACGACGCACTGCCAATCGCTTTTGAGTCACTCAAAGGTGCGGAAGCCGTTTGGGAGGCATTCGTCGATTTCGAGAAGGAGATCTCTGTTGTCGCGGCGCGCACACAGGACGGTCAATTCGCGGCGTTCCCAGTATTTGAAAACCGCCATGCGAATCACATTCTGGATGTGACTTTCGCCCCAGCCCTAATTCCAATCGAATTGGCTACGGATGCCGTCAATCTGGCGCGAGAAATTCTGGAGGCTCTAAAGGTGGTGGGACTGCTGACGGTTGAGCTCTTTGTGACACGCCAAGGTAGACTTCTAGTCAACGAATTGGCCCCCCGAACTCACAACTCTGGTCATCTCAGCATCGATGGCTGTATCACCAGCCAGTTCGAGCAACAGGTTCGAGCCATTTGTGGTTTGCCACTAGGTGCTACCGAACTGCGGCGCCCTACAGCTATGGCCAATCTCTTGGGAGACATTTGGATCCGGGCTGGCGGCTCACCTGATTGGTGTTCCGGTTTGCAGGATCCAATTGTAAAACTCCACCTTTACGGGAAAACGGAACCCAGACTTGGCCGAAAAATGGGTCATTTGACGGCCACGGGTGAATCCGTCGATGAAGCGATTGCGCGCGTGATCACTGCAAGACAGCGTCTGGCGCTTTGAGCACGGGCAGTCTAACGTCTGTGGGATGGTTCATGTTAACGAGCGGCAGCATCAGTTTATCCCGTGTAATCTCTGCGGGAGCCGGGAATCCGTACCGATCCGTAACAAGGGGCGTGACGGTGTTTTGTTACGTTCCGTGATTTGCCGTGAATGCGGGTTAGTTTGGTCGGACCCACGGCCGACGCCCCAAGAGTTGAGAGCGTATTACGAGAACCAATACCGTCTGGATTATAAGGGAGAACTCGAACCAAAGGCCAAGCATGTTTATCGATCCGGTAAAGTTGCCGTGGATCGATTCAAGCGGCTTCGTAACTTCCTGCCTCCAGGCTGTGCGATTCTGGATGTCGGGGCAGGGAGTGGCGAAATGGTCTATGTATTTCGTGCCATGGGGTTTCAAGCCACCGGATTCGAACCGAACGAAGGCTATGCCAAATATGCGGCAAACGTGCTCGGACTTCCCATCAAACCCGGATTTTGGCAGGAGGTGGTCATCGAAAGCGGTTCCCAGCACGTGGTGACCATGTTCCACGCTCTGGAACATATGGAGAGCCCGATTGACGTCGTACGGCATGTCCGTCGCTGGCTGCATCCCGACGGGTTGCTCGTGGTGGAAGTCCCGAACGTGGAAGCCATGTGCCAGCATCCTTTCTCTCAATTTCATCCAGGCCACCTCTATCACTTTAATCACTCCACGCTTGAAAGATTGTGCCTCAAAGCGGGTTTCCAAACGGTCTCCCGATTCACCTCAAAGGATGGGGGGAACATCATGATCATCGCGCGTATGACCTCAAACGATGGAGCAGTGACTGGAGGATTTCCCGAAAACTACAAACACGTGGAGACTATTCTGAATGGCCACTCACCGCTTCGACATATGTTGACCCCGCATCCATACATCCGACCGGTCCGCAAGCTGGTGGCTCGCTTGGAGGAACGTTGGCATGCAGGATCCAAATCAAACCCCCGTGAGGTGCTGGATCATCTGATTGCGGCGAAATTGCGCTAGCGTGGCATGAGGACTCCAAAACTGTGCAATGATCCCGCGACCACGTTCTGACGATTCCTTGTTCAGGGTGGGGGATTTTGAAGTTTTGCCCACTTCGACAGCTGTAGCCCTAGACATCCCCAGGGATGTTCGGCGGTTGGCTAGGACTCGCGAAGAGCCGCTCGCCATTGCCACAGAGTCCTGATTAGGCTGCGCTCGTGCGGTTGCTGGATCGATATCTTGTGCGCGAGCTCCTGGCCCCTTTGGCGGCTTGTTTGCTATGCTTTTTAATGTTCTGGGTAGGGTTTGATGTCTTGAGTCGATTGGAAGAATTCCAGCGCGAGAAACTTCGCTTGCTGGATATTCTGGAGTACTACTGGGTTAGTCTTCCCGAGTTGATGTTGACCGTCTTGCCAGTCGGATTGTTACTCGCTCTACTTTACGCGCTCACCAGTCTGGCCCGGAACCAGGAACTCACCGCGATGCGCGCTGCAGGCTTGAGCATTTGGCGATTGGGGACCCCGTACTTCATCATTGGCATCTTTCTATCGGGAGGTTTGTATTGGATGAACGACATTGCGATTCCAGATGCGGCGGAGAGGGCCATGCGGATACGCCGAAAGCACATCGCGTCGACGAATGAAACCGGTTGGGTGCAACGGCTGTATTTCTCAAATCCAGTCGCCCAACGGTTTTGGAACATTGGAGCCTTCCATTTGATCACGGGAGAAATGCAAGTGCCGAATTTTCGTGAGCCGTTACCACCGGACGCCTATCGCAAAATCAAGGCACTCAGTGGACGTTGGTCAGATGGGGCATGGTGGTTGGTAGACACCGAGGAGTTCATCTATCGACATCATGAAGACCAAAATCCAGCAACACGTGGGGTGATGGAGGTCGATACGACAGAACTCGTAAGCCCGCTGTCCGACATTATACGATGGGGTGGAACCGAAACAGTGATCACCAATCAGCTTTGGAGAACCAACCTGACCCAGGCATTGCAATCAGGCCAAACATGGAGAATTGGGGCCATTTGCCTGACGAATGGCGAGGTCCGGGATCTCGAAGTGCGGTTACCGCTGAGGCGTGGAAGCCAGCGTGTCGTGGGTGCATTCAGTGGTGTCTGGACCAATGATCAATGGCTGTTCCGCACTGCCCGGGAGTTGATCTACCGAAGCGCCAACGACTCAAACCCCATGTTTGTCCCGACATCAGGACCGCACCCGGAACTTTGGCTGCCCCGGCTAACTGAATCGCCGGAATTGATTCGCAGCGAATTAAAGATCAGTGGCTTAAGTCTTTCCAGGGCGATGAGACGTCCGCAACTCAACATTCGAGAGATTCTGAATTATCGGACGCTTCATCCAACCATTCGTCCTGAGCTCAAGTCTCTTTTGGACACTCAGTTTCATGCGCGATTGGCTGCGCCGTGGACCTGTTTCGTGGTTGTGTTGATTGCCATTCCGTTTGGAGTGCCGTCCGGTCGCCGAAATATTTTCTATGGTGTTGCCGGAAGCATTGGGATCGCCTTCGGGTACTTCGTATTGCAGCGGCTTGGCTATGCATTGTCGCAGAACGGCCAATTGCCGGGTTGGTTGGGTGCTTGGCTTCCCAACGTTGTTTTTGGCGGCTTGGGTGCCTTCCTCATTTTTCGAATTCGATGAACTCCAGTTTTCCAGACAGTGAGGTTGAAGTATTGAAGGCTCGGGTGAAACGTCTCGAAGCACTGCAACGCGTCGCCAAAGTCATTTATTCCACGCTGGATCTTCGAGATTCTCTGCAACGGATCCTGAGCGAGGCCGTAGGGCTCGTCAATGGCAGCAGTGGATCCGTGTGCCTCCTGAATCCCACCACAGGCTTGTTGGAAATTGAAGCCCATCACGGATTATCTGCTTCTGCTGCTCAAGTCCGGCTCCGCTTGGGGCAGGGGATCACGGGCTGGGTAGCCCGCAGTGGTCAGTCAGTCAGGGTGGGTGATGTCGCCCGCGACAATCGGTACATCAACCTTCGCCCGGAGGTTCGGTCCGAGTTGGCCTTGCCACTGCACGTGGATGGCACAGTCCGCGGCGTTCTAAACGTTGATTCAGACCGCCCGGAGGCATTCACAGCCGACGATCAACAATTGCTTGAGGATTTTGCCGCACTCGCAGAACCGGTGATCCGGAACACATGGATTTACGAATCCGCCCGGCAAAAGGCTAAACTCTTGGAGTCCCTCGTGAGCGTCGGACAGGTCATAAATTCATCGCTTAGCTTGGATGAAGCGCTCCGCGCCATTACACGAGAAGCCAGGACACTAATCGGAGCACGCATGTGTTCGCTCATGATGGTAGATGAGTCAGGTGAGTGGCTCGACCTGCGGGCGCACTCTGGGGCAGGCAACGTTTACGTGAGCAAACCGCGTCTGAGTGTCTCAGAAAGTCTCTTGGGAATCGTCATCCGCCGGCGCAAACCGATACAAGTCGCCGATGTACGGAGGTCTGCGCGCTACCAAAACATTCACGTGGCGAAGTCTGAGGGACTGGTATCGCTCCTGACTGTTCCACTAATGTACGCAGGGAAGGCGACCGGAACCCTCAACATCTACACGGAACGTCCTCACATCTTTGCCGACGAAGAAGTCCGTACGCTGGCAGCCTACGCCGAGTTGTCGGCGCTAGCATTGGAAAAAGCTCGGTTATACGAGCGAACAATCGCTGTGGAGGAAGCTTTGCGGCAGAGCGAGCGTTTGAGTGCGTTGGGCTTGCTCGCAGCCGAGATTGCCCATGAGATTCGCAATCCATTGACGGTGATGAAAATGCTTCATCATTCGTTAGACCTGAATTTCGACGATGATGATCCGAGGCGAACCGATGTGCGGATCATGGGGGAGAAAATGGACCACTTAAACCGTATCGTGGATCAAGTGCTCGATTTTGCCCGTCGCACGGAACCTTCTCTAGAAGGCGTGAACGTCAATCAGTTGCTGGATGATCTGGCGTTGCTCACACGCCACAAGCTCAAGGCTCATGGAGTCGAGTTGACCCGCAGACTGGATAAGAATCTGCCCACACTCATGGGCGATGCCACCCAATTAGAGCAAGCGTTTCTGAATCTGACGCTAAATGCGGTCGAGGCGATGCCCCAGGGTGGTCGTTTGACCATTTGCTCCCGGGCGTTTCACATGGCAGGTGTCTCCCAGCCAGCATCGCATGTCGTTGTTCAATTTCGAGATACGGGTGTCGGTATGACACCCGACCAGCAGGCACGTGCATTTACGTCCCTTCTAAATACAACCAAGGCGAGAGGTACAGGAATCGGTTTGGCGATTGTAGCCAGGGTCGTCGAGACACATCAGGGAAAGGTCCGTGTCTGGTCTAAGTTGGGTCTCGGATCCACAATCACCTTGATTATGCCGGTCAGCCCTTGAGGCATGCTCCGCGAATTGCTCGAGCCCATTTTTCGCGGAGAGGATTCTTGATCCGGGACTGATCCCATGCCTCACGCGATGATCGGTTTCACCACATCGCCATGAACGTCGGTGAGTCGGTAATCTCGACCCTGAAACCGGTACGTCAGATTCAAATGATCGACGCCGAAGAGATGCATGATCGTGGCATGAAGGTCGTGTACGTGCACGCGACTTTCGACGGCATGGAAGCCAAACTCATCGGTCTTACCGTGAACGATTCCTGGCTTGATCCCTCCCCCGGCCATCCAGATGGTATACCCATGAGGATGGTGGTCACGGCCAATCTGTTCGGGCTTTAGAGCGCCCTGCATCATGGGAGTTCGTCCAAATTCACCTCCCCAAAGAACCAGGGTCTCATCGAGCAACCCTCGATCCTTGAGGTCTTTGACCAAAGCGACCGCGGGTTGATCGGTTTCCTGGCATCTCTTCTTGAGATCGAAAACAAGATTTCCATCAGGTCCTCCATGATGGTCCCAACCTCGGTGATAAAGCTGGACAAATCGCACACCCCGTTCGACGAGTCGCCTCGCGAGCAAGCAGTTATTTGCAAAGGAGGCCTGACCAGGCGTCGTGCCATAGGCGTCGTGCAAACGAGCCGGTTCCTTCGAAATGTCCATGACGTCCGGCACACTGGTTTGCATGCGGTAAGCCATTTCGTAGGAGGCGATACGTGCCTGAATCTCCGGATCCCCCAAGAGATCATATCGCGTTTGATTCAGATCGCGCAGGACATCCAAGGATTGCCGACGACGCTCGGCACCCATGCCTGGCGGGTTGCTGACGTAGAGAACCGGATCTCCTTGGGAACGCAGCGTTACGCCTTGGTGTTCCGTCGGCAAGAACCCGGCTCCCCAAGAAGCGTTGGTCAACGGTTGGCCAACCCCCGTCATGAGAACAACGAAGGCAGGAAGGTCCTTGTTTTCGCTGCCAAGCCCGTAACTGAACCAGGCTCCCATTGATGGGCGACCGGCGAGTTGGGTGCCAGTGTTCATAAAGATAGTGGCAGGATCGTGGTTAAACGCTTCGGAATAAAATCCCTGAACAAAGCAGACATCATCCACTGCGGTGCTGAGGTGGGGCAACAGTTCAGACAACCAAGCGCCTGATTTTCCGTACTGAGCGAATTTGTAAGGCGACCCAAGCAGAGCGGCGTTCTTCCCGATTTGTGCCAATCGAATGTTCTTTACCAAATCCTCGGGCACCTTCTGACCATTGCGTTTGGTCAGCTCAGGCTTCGGATCAAATAAATCCAAATGCGAAGGCCCCCCGGATTGGAACAAATAAATGATGTTTTTGGCCTTGGGTGCGTGGTGCAAACCGTTAGCTAGAATCCCCCCTGCGGCTTTGGGGCCGGCCCCAAGAAGCTTCTGATTGAACAAGGACGCAAGGGCCAACGACCCCATGCCCGCCCCACACTGTTGCAGGAAGCGGCGACGGGTTGACTGACGAATTTGATCGAGAGAGAGGGAGTGCATGGTTCAGCCTTTGGTGAGCGTTTCGTCGAGATTGAACAACACATTGGCCACCATCATCCAGGCGGCAAGTGTTTGAGGATCGAACGAAGCCGATCTGGGGGCGCTTCCAACAGAGAGCAGCCGGTGAGCTGAGGAGGGATCCGTGGTGAAATTCTGGCGTTGTTGTGCAAAGAATTCGAGCAATCGCTGACGTTCCACAACGGTAGGTTTTCGGTTGAGACAGGTTCTAAATGCGTAGTCAATCTGGCTTTCGGTTGAGGTTCCCCCTTCTGTGAGGATCCGTTGAGCGAAGACACGCGCCGCCTCCAGAAGTGTAGGCTCATTCATGCCGGCCAGCGCTTGAAGCGGAGTATTCGTTCGTGGCCTCCGTGCGGTGCACTGCTCACGGCTAGGCGCGTCGAAAGTCGCGAACGTTGGGTATGTGCAAACCCGACGCCAGAACGTATATACTCCGCGGCGATACAACTCTGGGCCTTCACTCACGGGCCACTCGTCCATACCAATTTCTGGCCTCAAAAAGCCGATCTCTTTCCATAGATTCGGCACTTGAACGGGATGCACACTGGGTCCACCCAGTTTCGGATTCAACAATCCGCTGACTGCAAGGGCGTGGTCGCGGATCATTTCTCCGTCCATCCGGAACCGCGATCCTCTGGATAGTAATCGATTCTCGGGATCCTTTTCCAAGGAGTCTGGAGTGGCCTTGGGCTGTTGACGATAGGTTGCGGACATTACGATCAACTTTTGGAGCGCTCGCACGTCCCATCCAGATTTCTGAAATTCGGTGGCCAACCAATCGAGGAGTTCAGTGTGGGATGGGGGTTCACCTTGTCGCCCAAAATCTTCGCTGGTTTTGACGATGCCAACCCCAAAAAATCGTTCCCAAATCTGATTCGCAATCACACGGGCAGTGAGCGGGTGGTCAGGGGAAACCAACCATTGGGCAAAGGTCAAACGATTCATGGGCGCACCGTTTGGGGCGGGGGGAAATAGGGCGGGCAACCCGGGTTGAACCTCGCGACCCTTCTCAAGGAAGTTTCCGCGAACCTGCACAAAAGTTTTGCGCGGCTCCGGGTCGTTACGCTCTTTCATGATCAAAGACACGTGACGTTGATTGGCAACGACCGATTCGCGTTGTTTTAGGCGGAAGTTTTCCTGTTCCAACTCGCGTAAGACTCTCGATGATGCGTGCAAATTCTTGGAGATCATTTTTTTCTGATCCGGACTGCGTTGATCCGGTGGGATCTGAATGGCAGCCAAGACGTCGGACCCAATCGGCCATCGCGCTTGTGGGTTTGGGTCGGTCGTCACTGACAATCGGAAACGCCCGAGGGTATGGCTGTTTCCATGGTAGTGATCGAATCGGAAACCTAGTCGAGTCTTGCCCTGTGTCCTTAGTGGTTCTTTCAATTCAGCGATGAGCAGATGCCGCTCGCCGAACCGAGGTCCTATCGCCCATCCGCTCTTGGGGTTCCCATCGACGGCGTGTTCCGGGCGATAGTACAACTGATGCCAATCGGCTGTGGCACCAGCAAACACGAGGTTGGTATCCATCAACGCGGGGCCGCTAATGGGAAAGGCCCACACACCCATTTCATCCAGAATAAAGTTTCCGGTTTGCCCCCATCGTCCAGGCCCATTCTTAGGCAGGCTGGGATCTGGCAACACTTCAAGCAGGATTCCAGTGATGCCATTGAGCTCGGTTTCCGCTTCCACCGTAATGGTGTCGTAAATGGGGTTCACTCCGGTCCCTAGAATCGATCCATCCGCCAGATTCGTGTAGCTGGAACCACCTGTGGAAGCGGCGTTGACGAGGTTCAGGAGGTGCCAGTCTGTTCCCTGAGCCGCCACGCGGTGTTCCCAATCGACTTGGGACTTTTGGAGGCGCTCGTTTTCAGCTGCGATCCCCTTTTCCACATCAGCCCTACGCTTCTGAACATATCCCAACGTGTCGGAAAGATCCGGCGCCGGAACCGGCAGCGACGGATCCACGCTGTAATTCCCCCCGTCGGTGGTGTTGTTGAAGATGGCGTAGAGCTGGTAATATTCGTCGTGTGTGATCGGATCGTACTTGTGAGTGTGACACTCCGCGCAAAGCAATGTGAGCCCCATCCAGGTGGTTCCGACAGTCGTGACGCGATCTTTGACTGCTTTGACCCGATACTCCTCGGCGTCCCCGCCGCCTTCGTCATTGATCTTAGTGTTCCGATTAAATCCAGTGGCAATTTGTTGATCCAGGGTGGGCTGAGGAAGGAGGTCTCCTGCCAGCTGTTCTATGGTGAACTGATCAAAAGGCATGTTTTGATTGAATGCCCGAATGACCCAGTCCCGGTAGGGCCAGATTTGTCGCGCCAAGTCCACTTGGTAGCCATTGGAATCGGCATACCTTGCCAAGTCCAGCCACCACCGAGCCAAGTGTTCACCACGCTGGGGTGAGATCAACAGGCGGTCGACCAAACGTTCGTAGGCATCGGGTGAGTTGTCGTTGATGAATTCCTCGACATCACTCCATGTCGGCGGCAAGCCAGTCAGGTCCAAGGACACTCGCCGGATCAATGTCGCGCGATCTGTTTCCGTTTGAGGCGAAAGACCGATTCTTTCCAGGCGGCTCAAGATAAACTGATCGACTTCATTGTGCGCCCACAGTGCATTTCGCAGCTCAGGCGGCCTGGATCTTAGCGGTTTGAGAAACGCCCAGTGTTGAGTGGGATCCACCTGAGGCCATTCAGCCCCGGACTCAATCCAGGCACGTAGTGTCGCAATTTCTGATTCAGAAAGTGGATTGCCTTTGGGGGGCATGACTTCGTCAGGATCCTTGGTAGAGACTCTTGTCAGCAGTTCGCTTTCGATCGGCTTGCCTGGGACAATGGCGGGCTTCCCTGATTTTGCGGGTCTCAGTGCCGCAGGTTTGCTGTCTAGACGTAGAGAACCCTTTTGTTTGTCGGGTCCGTGACATTCATAGCAGCGTTTGATGAAGATCGGTTCGATTTCTTTTGAGAAATCCATGGTGTATGCCTCCTGCAGTGCGCTGGTAAAGACCAGCAGCAGCCATGGCGACCGGCACAGTTGTCGCACGCAGTAAACGATGTGGAACGATGGTGAGACCGATTTCCTATTCATAATCTAAAGGCTGACCCGTTGGGCTCCCCTTCCTCAACCACTAGTTGTCAGGCAAGGGAACGCTGCAGCACCAAACTAAGACAGAAGGGTCAGACAAGACACTCTCGAAATTGCCAAATGCACATCAAATGTGGCCTATTAGTGGGTGAGTTTAGCGGAAGTATTTCAACTCGCCTTGAACGGCCCAACCCGTGTTTTATTGAAGGCGGTTCGAGGAGCCTGCGTTTCCAGGTCCCTGTGACTGATTTCCGGTAGGATCCGCGAACCGACGGCGACTATGGATATCATTACGATCAACGAACTCGAGGTCCAGTTTCATGTGGGTGTCCCGGATAAAGAAAGGCTGAATCCACAGCGACTCCTGTTGAGTGTGGAACTGGAGACGGACATTACTGAGGCTGGGCGGACCGATGACCTCTCTCAAACCATTGATTACGGCGCAGTTAGCCGGCGTTTGATGGGATTGGGTACAGGCCGGAGTTGGAAATTAATCGAGAGTCTAGCCTCGGATATTGCCGCTCTACTGATCGCTGAATTCGGCGCCCAAGGTGTGACCGTAGAAATCAAGAAGTTCATCGTCCCTCAAGCTCGGTATGTGAGCGTCAAGCTTCGACGTGTCGCGGGCGCCACCAACCATATCAGGGAGCGGATTCATGCCGGGCCCGGTGGCATTCCTGGAAGTTGGCGATGACCTCGTGGACGGAGATCGCCGGGCGCCAACGACGTCTTCGATCCAAGTTGTTGAAAGGACTCATCGTCCTTAGATTCAGAAGCATTACAAGTGACTGAACCCTCGTTGCTTGTTTAGGATTTTAATCACTCGCTTTCCAACACTACCGTTCCGTCGTAGTCTTCGGCTTGGATGAATATTTTTGAAGACCTGCAGTGGCGCGGTTTGGTGTCGGATTGTACGGACACGGAAGAATTGACCCGGCGTTTGGCTGCAGGTCCCATGACTCTCTATTGTGGATTTGACCCGACCGCCGATTCGCTTCATGTCGGCTCGTTGGTGCCACTGATTGCCCTACGGCGCTTTCAAAATGCTGGGCATGTTCCCATTGCGGTCGCCGGCGGAGCGACAGGGAGTATTGGCGATCCAAGCGGCAAGACTCAAGAGCGGCAGTTGCTCACCAAAGATCGCATCTCTGAGCATATTGCCGCAGTCAAAGTTCAACTGGCCCGTTTGTTGGATTTTGAAACGCCAACCAATCCAGCAAAGCTCTTGGACAACTCGGATTGGACGGGTGGCGTCAGTTTCCTGGATTTCCTGCGCGACATCGGTAAGCATTTTACAGTCAACCAAATGGTCGCGAAGGAATCTGTGCGTGCGCGCATGGAAGATCGGGAGGTGGGTATCAGTTACACTGAGTTCAGTTACATGCTGCTCCAAGCCTTTGATTTCTATCAACTCTGCCGTCAATATGGGTGCGAGCTTCAAATTGGCGGAAGCGATCAGTGGGGAAACATCACCGCGGGTATTGACTTAATTCGAAAAAAGCTTTCGCGCCCAGCTTTCGGCCTGACTTTACCCCTGATCACCAAGGCGGACGGAACCAAATTTGGCAAGACCGAGTCTGGAACCATCTGGCTCGAGCCTAAAAGGACGAGCGTTTATCGGTTTTATCAATTCTGGATTCAAACGGACGACCGAGACACCATCCGCTACTTGAAGTACTTCACGTTTTTGGAGGTTGGCCAAATCGAGGCGCTTGAGTCGTTGCATGCCGCCAATCCTGGCGGCCGCGACGCCCACCGTGCATTGGCAAAAGCGGTGACCACTATGATTCACGGCGAAACCGCAACCAACGAGGCCATTCAGGCTAGTTCGATCCTCTTCGGCGGTGAATTGGAAGGTCTCAGGGAACAGACTTTTGAAGAAATCGTGGGTGAAGTCCCCACCGCCAAACTTGATGGGGTGAGCCTGCGAGGTGTCGGGGTTCCTCTGGTTGACTTATTGGTCACCGCCGGCTTGTGCAACAGTAAAGGACAGGCGCGCAAGGATATGGAAGGCGGCGGCATCAGCCTCAATAACCGCCGAGTCGCCGAACCTCAGCGGTTGGTAACCTCGGCCGACTTGCTTTTCGGCAAGCATTTGTTGCTCCGAAAAGGCAAACGCAACTACGCCATCTTGTCTCTGGAAACTTTGGAGCAAAATAAATGAGGTTCGTGTGGCGTCGGAGCCCGAGAACGGCGAGGATGACACTCTGAACACTGAACCAGACACTCAGCCATCGTCGGTCGAAGCGCCACTTTCAGCTCCTGTCTTGTCACCGCCCGCAGGCGGCCAAGATACCACCGCTCCTACTCTGATCCGAGATTTGACCGATCTGCCAGATTTTCCAGCGTGCACAGTGGGCATGAACGTGGATATCGGCGGATTCCATGGGGTCGTCCTTGAAATCGTCAATCGGTCCATGCGTGTGAAGGCGCCGGAAGGCAACATCCAGAGCTTTAACACTCAAGTGCTCAAAAAACTCTATGGCCGACATGTTAGAAACGAAGAGCCTCCGACGAATTACACGGCTAAAGCCGCGGGCCCAGTAGTCAAAGTCCCTGAGTCCAGGACGCGGCGAGCTGCCACGCCCGAACCTGATGAAACAACCGAGCCAGAAAGCAAACCCACTCGCATTGTCATTGAGGAGCCCGATTTTGAGCGACCCGTGCGCGGCATCCGTGAAATCGTCGTCGAGCCAGATTATCCGAAATCCAGTTTCGGTCAGTACATTGAGATCGAGCAATTCCAGGGGGTGGTGGTTGAAATCGTAAAGAATTCCCTAAAAGTGCGGTCCTCCGATGGAGAACTGCGAAGCTATAATGGAATTGTATTGAAAAAATTGTACGGTCCTGGTGGCGCCAACTAGGGCGTGATCGATCGGCGTCAAGGCACGCGACTGCTGGTGGTCCCTCAACGGTGCGCTCCATATCCGTGATGTGCATGGAGGCGTTGACGTGGACAACCGAGGGTGCTCTGGTTTGTCTGCGTTGCCTATGACTCATCATCTTTCCTTTGGTCGTCGGATTCAGTCGAAGTTTGGAGCTTATCGGAGCAGGGGATTCGGCGCCCTTTTGTCCGCGAGTTGCTTCCTGGCAGGACTGACCGATTTTGGAGTTGCCCAGCAAATCCCCGTTGTAGAGCGGACCTTGTCGAATGGCTTCAGGTTGCTCCTGGTGGAACGGCACAACGAACCCCGAATCGCCGGCGGATTTGTCGTGAAGGTCGGCTCCGCCAATGAGCGTCCAGGTATCACCGGGATCGCCCACTTGTTCGAGCACATGATGTTCAAGGGCACTCCGACGCTAGGCACCAAAGACTCCAAGCGTGACTCGGAGATCATTCAGGAGCAGGAACAGATGCGCGACCAAATGCGCGTCGAGGAAGCCCGGATGCGCGATGCGTGGCGTCGTGGTGAGTTGGAAGATTTAACAAATCCTGAAACCAAAAGTCCGCGCTGGAAGGATCTGGAAAAGCAATTCCAGAAGCTGATCGAAGCACAACGCGAAATCTTGGTGAAGAATGAATTCGACCGGGTTTACACCACCGCAGGGGCCAGCGGGATGAATGCCTTTACGACGGAGGACATGACCGGATACTTCATCGATGTGCCAGCAAACAAGTTGGAACTGTGGATGTGGATGGAGAGCGAGCGGTTGCTTCGACCGGTATTCCGCGAATTTTATGCGGAGCGCGATGTGGTCTTTGAGGAGAGACGGATGCGGACCGAGTCCACACCCCTAGGCAAGTTTGCCGAACAGTTCAACGCCATGTTTTGGGATGCACATCCGTACCACTGGCCAGTGATTGGATGGCCTAGCGACATCCCGGCGATCTCAAAGGCCCAAGCCGATGACTTCTTTTCACTGTATTACCAGCCTCAGAACATCACCTTGGTTCTGGTAGGCGATTTCAAATCGGGCGAAGTCGATACGATGGTGAGCCAATACTTTGGGCGAATACCCAAAGGTAATCGACCGCCTCCGGAAGTCAGCACCTTGGAAGTGCCTCAACTTGCCGAGAAGCGCATGTATGCCGAAGCGGAAACCAACCCCCAGGTCGACATTCTTTGGCGAACCGTAGCGTTTCAACACAAGGACGGCTACGCCTTGAATGTGCTGGAGCAATTACTCCTTGGGCGAACCGGGCGACTTTACAAAGGATTAGTCCAAGGCCGCCAAATCGCCACCGACATTTATGCCAGCCAGGATTCCCGCAAATGGGCCGGACTATTTAACGCAGGCGCTGAAGTGAAGGAAGGGCATAAGCATGACGAAGTGGAACAGGCGATTTACGCGGAACTCGACCGTCTAAAGAACGAAAACATAGCCGACGAAGAACTCCAGAAAGTGAAGAATCAGTTTGCCGCCGGAGCCTTCAGGCGCTTGACCTCCAATATGCCGATCCTAATGCAACTCATCTTCAGCGAAGGCTCTGGGGATTGGCGTGAGGTGAACGAGTCGTTCCCCAAGATTCAAGCCGTCACCTCGGCAGACGTTCAGCGCGTCGCCAAGAAGTATTTCACCAAAGAAAATCGAAGCGTAGCCATCTATTCGCGCAAAGCGAGTCCGGGTTCCAATACCGACGATCCAGATATCGCCGGCCTGTCAGGAGACCAAAAACCGATCATTCGACAATTCATGGGCATGTTGAATCAGGAGAAGGATGCCTCAAAGCTGAAGAGTATGCTGGAACAGATGGATGCGGGCACGGCGACCGATCCCCAAAAGGCGCAGTTTCAAAAGATACTCCGGAAGAAACTGGAAGCACGGATCACCGAACTACAGAAAAAGTGACCGCGCTCACACTTCTGCCCTTATCAACCACATCCTCATCCTTTCCCTGATATGATCTTCCCAAATTCCTTTCTAGCCTCCCTGGGGGCCTTCTTGGCATTCGGAATTCCGCTACTGGCTGTCGAAATTCCAGATCGCCCCGAAAAGTTGAGCTTTCCTCAACTCGTTTTTGACCCTCCAAACCCTGCCGACGTTCGAGTCCCACTAAAAGCCGGCCCTGTTGCTTACGTGGTTTCTGATCGCGAATTGCCACTGATCACTATCAACATTCTCGTTCGCGTCGGCAGCCACTTGGACCCGATGGGCAAAGAAGGCTTGGCTGCATTTGCGGGATACCTGCTTGCGCGAGGGGGCACCGAAACAACTTCCGCTGAGCAACTGGATGAACGCTTGGCGTTTCTTGCGGCAAACCTGAATGCCAGCGTCACCGATACGCAGGGCAGCGTGACGCTAAACCTCCTGTCCAAAGATCTGGACGAAGGGCTTAAGATCCTCCGCGAAGTCCTCACAGCTCCGAGGTTCCAGCAGAGCAAGCTGGATCTGCATAAGGAACAAACCGTTGCGTCCATGAAGCAGCGCAATGATGACAGTTCATTCATTGAACATCGAGAGAGGGATTTTGTGGCTTACGGTGAGAATTTCTTTAGTACCCGCCAAGAGACCGAGGCGAGTGTTCAATCCATCTCTCAGGAGGATCTGAAGCAATTTCATCGAAGATGGTATCACCCCTCCAACCTGGTCGTCGCTGTCAGTGGAGATTTCGAGCGGACCGATATGGTAACTCGGCTCGAGACTTTCCTTGGAAACTGGTCGTTCACCGGAGATACCCCCCCCCCGATTCCCACAGAAACCCGAATGGCTGAACCTGGTTTGTACATCGTTGACAAAGACGTCAACCAAGGGCGTGTGAGCATCCTGCTACCCGGCGTCCTCCGGGAGGATCCCGATTATCCTGCGATCGCAGTCATGAACGATATCCTCGGCGGCGGTGGATTTACGTCACGGATTATGAACCGTGTTCGCAGTGATGAAGGACTGGCTTACAGCGCGGGAAGCCGCTTTCAAGGAGGCATCTACTTTGCCCCGCCGTTTGCAGCGAGCTTCCAGTCGAAAAGCCGAACTGTGGCGTATGCGACACAAATCGTGTTGGAAGAAATGCAGCGTATTTGCGAAAACCCAGTGAGCGCTGAGGAGCTGGAAACTAGCAAAAAGAGTTTCATCGATACGTTTCCGCAGAATTTTACCACCCGATCCCAAACGGCCAACACGTTCGCCTCGGATGAATTCACAGGGCGCTTTTCGAAAACGCCCGACTTCTGGAAAAACTGGCGCCAACGGATTGACGCGGTGAATGCGGAAGATGTTCAGCGGGTCGCCAAGAAGCACTTACACCCAGACCGAGCCAGAATCTTGGTCGTGGGTCAAAAAGACGAAATCCTCAAAGGACATCCGAATCACCAGGCGAATCTCAAGGCGCTCGTCAAAGACCGTGTCACTCAGGTGCCACTTCGCGATCCACTGACCATGAAACCGCTCGAGAAAAAGAGTTCGAGCATTGAATAGGGCGCACATTTTTGTGCCTCAATGGACCGCAACTGGCCCCCAAAGGGTCTTGTGCTTAGGGATTTCCCAGACCACTTGGCGATAAGTAGGATCAACATGGCGAACGTGGCGGGCGACATGCTAGTGCTCACCTATTCCCTCGTTCCATAACGCGGTCTCGAAGTGGACCAACTGAGGATTCGGCGAGTGTCGGGTCTGAGCTTGAATTGTTCGCCGGGAGGGAGTCCTTCCACCCAAAAAATGGTACCTTCGATGTTTGCCGCCACCCATAGAGCGCGCCGTTTGACCGCTGGAATTTTTCGATTCACGAATAAGTTTTGGAGCTTGGATGGCGTCCTAAAACCCAATGGCTGAAATCGGTCTCCCGGTTGCCAGTGTCGGAGTTCGACAACGATCCCGACTCGATCGGCGTCGAATTGTTCATGGCATTTTCCGTGCATCATCGCTTTCGGAAAAGGCTTGGGCTTTCGAATTAGACTCCATCGGAGCCGGAACGTTTTGGTGCTGAACCTCTTGTTGTCAGTCTCCAAGTGGATCCGTCGTTTCTGTTTCCCAAATCGAATTAGGCGGAGGTCCGGGATGTGAACCTCCGTTGAGGCATCCCGAGACTCCTCCAAGCGGTGCTGAACGGATTCGAACGTCGCCGGCTGCTTCTCCAGTTGCAGATCTTCACGGGCAAGAGCCCGTTGCAGTGCTTCGTGAAGCTCGCGTCTTCCCGAATCCGGCAAGGAGTAGAAGGGCTTCGCGCTTCGCGCCACGAACTCGGCATCGACTCTCAAAATTTCCATGCAGCGCGTCACCACTCGCCGCAGGGCAGGGCAGTAGTCTGACTCCAGCAGTGGAATCAGCTGATGCCGGATTCTGTTCCTGGGAATCGAACAATCCAGATTGGACGAGTCTTCACGCCACTTGAGTCCATGGCGTTCCGCATAGTCTGTTAACTCGCTTCGACCCAAGTCCAACAGTGGTCGAATCAACGTGCACTCGGTATTCGCTGGTGACGGACTCTTCCATGCCATACCTCCCAATCCGGTGCTGCCACTGCCTCGAAAAAGTCTCAAAAAAAACAGTTCCACCTGGTCATCTGCGTGGTGCGCCAAGGCGATGGCCTCCGATCTGTAGCGTCGACTCACCTGCGCCAGAATGCGATGGCGAATGCGCCGGGCGGCCATTTCCATGGATTCCGAAGGCTGGATAGCGGCGCGAACCAATACCCGCCGCACATGGCAGTGAATGTCGGCTGCTGTGGCTAATCGGCACACAAAGCGCTCATCCGCATCGGAACTACGGCCTCTAAGGCCGTGGTTCACATGGATCAACTTCAGGTGCCAACGCCAAGCGGCTGCCAACGCCTTCATCGCGTGAAGCAGCACCACGGAATCCAGTCCTCCAGAAACGGCGAGTAGAACTCGAGCCCCTGAATTCAATAAACAGTGTCGGCGAATGTTCTCTTCCATGCGCGTCAGCAGTGGGTCCACGAGAAGAGCGTAACCTCAAATCATCGAAAGTGAAGAATGCAACCCGTTTTGAATCCACGACAGCACTGAAATCGACTGCTTCCCTTGGGAATCGATCCGGCATAAGCTCCCCGACGCACATGACCATTCGTCGATCGTTGCTCTACATTTTCGCACTGTCTTGCGCCCTGGGACTTCGGGCAGAAGCCCCGGTGGAGGATGAGAATTCGGATGTAGAGGTCCAAGGGGATTCCATTCAGATCGACCGCGAAACGGGAGAAATCGTCGCCTCCAATGGGGTTACGATCCGATACAAAAATTCCTCGATGACCGCCATTCTCATCGCGAAACGCGCTCGCGTGGAACGGAATTCGGGCGAAGCCGAAGCTGAAGGCGATGTGACGATCCAGATGATCGAGGCGGTACCGGGCGGCGTTCCGAAAGCAGAATTATGGCGGGGTGAGCGGGTCCGATTCAATTTTCGAACGAAGGCAATCGAGGCCGGCGAATTCCGAGTCGGCTCGCCTCCATTGTTTGTTGCTGGCGCCGGAATGGCGGGTGGGCGCCAAATCGGTGCGATTCAATCGATCACCAACGCCATCATCACAACCGATGATCTTGCCGAACCTGCCTTGCACATCCGCGCACAACATGTGCGAATCGTGCCAGGAAAATTCGTTGAAGCAGATGGCGCCAAAATATTTATCGGTTCCACACCTATCCTGCCGTTGCCACACTATTACCGACGGCTGGATAACCACCGTTTGTATTGGGAATTCACTCCAGGTTTCCGAAGCGTTTTCGGACCCTTTCTCCTAAGCACTTATCACTGGGCTCCAAGCACCAACCTGGATGTCGGCATGGACTTGGACGCTCGACAGCGTCGAGGCATGGCCGGTGGTCCCAATATCGCCTATGACTTGGGAAAATGGGGGCAGGGGGGCGGTCGATTTTATTATACTCGGGATGATCTCCCGTCGTTGCTTCCCGATGGCTCAATGGCCTCTTCGAGCCGATGGCGCTATGATTTTAATCATTCGCTGACCAACACTTCTGGTTTCTCGTTCCAGTCCGTCGTGCACAGCCAGAGGGACGCGCTCATGATCCGAGACTTCTTCGAGAATGAGTTTCGCCGCGATCCTCAGCCCAAGACTTTCTTCGAAGGAAACCAAGCTTGGAGAAACGTTAGCCTCGATGTTCTGGTCCAACCGCAGCTCAACGATTTCTTCACCACGGTGGAGCGCTTGCCAGATGTCAAGTTGACTGGTCTCCGGCAGCAATTGGGAGTTTCTCCACTTTACTACGAAGGCGACGCAAGCGTCAGCTATTTGCGGTTTCATGATTCCTCGATGGGAGGAACTAACTTCGCCGCATTGCGCGCGGATACCTATCATCAGTTGCTGCTGCCGCAGACATATTTCGGATGGCTCAATGTCACCCCAAGGGTAGGGGGCCGCTTCACCCATTACGGCGATCCTGACGGATTGACTCCGATTGCAGAGGACCGTCAACGGTGGGTATTGAACACCGGCGCCGAAGTGAGCATGAAGGCCTCAAGGGTTTGGGCAGGAAGCACAAACCGAGTTCTCGATATTTCCGGCCTCAGGCACATTTTTCAGCCATCCATCAATTACGTCTTTGTTCCTGAGCCCGACAAACGCCCCTTTGAACTTCCCGGGATCGAACGGGATCTTCCAACATTCCGCCTACGCCCCATCGAATTTCCCGACTACAACACGATCGATTCGATCGATAGTCAGAACGTGTTGAGGTTCAGCCTTAGGAACAAGATCCAGACGTTGAGGCGAGGCGACGTTGAGACTGTGGTGCATTCGGCGTTGTATACCGATTGGCGGCTGGATCCGCTTCCAGGTCAGACCACCTTTCCAGATCTCTTCAGCGATCTCGATTTTGCGCCGCGATCCTGGCTGCAGTTCGGTTCCCAGTTGCGCTACGACATCAATGGCAGCCGATGGAGTGAGTCCTTCAACCGAACTACCGTGAGACCGAACGATACTTGGGCTTGGACGCTGGGACACCGTTATTTGCGAGATGATCCGGCAACTTATGGCGTCGGAAACAATCTCGTTTATAACAGTGTCTTCTGGAAGCTAAACGAGAACTGGGCGTTTCGCGCGAGTCACCACATCGAAACTCGCGATGGGCGCTTGGAGGAACAACGTTACACCGTGTACCGCGATTTGCGCAGCTGGACAGCTGCCCTCAGTGTCCGGCTTCGCGACAATCGGACCTTGATGGATGACTGGGCATTGCTCATGACATTCTCCCTCAAAGCGTTTCCAAGATTTGGCTTGAACGGGGACAACGACCGCTTCGAAAGGGTCCTTGGATTATAGTGTTGAAGCCAGACGACCACCAGACGACACTTGCATCCACCGACCTCACTGGTTGATTATTAAACATAACATACATTGTGGTATGGAGACACCCACAGCTGCCATTCGCTCACGGTTCCCGCAGTGCTCCATCGCTTACGCGGTTCGCTTGGCTCTCCGGCTGGCTGCGGTTTGCGGTTTGCTCGCCTTAACGACGGCCTGCCACACGGGACGTTTCTACTGGCAGGCACTTCAAGGCCAAAGCGATATCCTTGTCAGGCAACTGGCTGTTGCGCAAATGACCAACAGTCCGACGGTACCAGACTCACTGAAACGTCAGCTTCAACAGGTCCAACAGTTGACTGACTTCGCAGACCGATGCTTGCGACTGCCATCCGGAGGTACGTACCGGAAATATGCGAACCTGGGCCGTCCATATGTCGTCTGGAACGTCTTTGCTGCGGACGAATTTTCTGTAGAAGCCAAAACCTGGTGGTATCCGTTGGTTGGTCGGCTGAAATACCAAGGGTATTTCCAGGAGTCACGGGCCCGTGAATACTCTGGCAAACTAAAGGCTCAAGGACTCGATGTATCGATCGGACCCGTCAAAGCCTATTCCACGCTGGGATGGTTACGCGACCCAGTCTTGAACACTTGGGTCAACGATCGGGATACGGAGTTGGCGGAGCTTATTTTTCATGAGCTGACGCACCGGAAATTGTTCATTTCTGGAGATACTGACTTCAACGAAGCGTTCGCGACAGCCACGTCGCGGATATGCGTCAGAATGTGGCTCGAGGCGATGGGTCAGGTTTTGGAGTTGGAACTCTATACCCAGCGACAACAGGACGATGAGCGTTTTCGCCGGGCCGTTCAGGCATCCCGCAAGGATTTGGCTGCCCTGTATGCAACACTCAGAAAACCAGAAGGAAACGACGCGCGGAAAATAGAAGACCAAGTCCAAGTGACGCGCGATCAAAAGCGACGAATCATGGAGGCATTGCAGCGCGAATTCCCGGCAGAGTTCAGGCATCTGCCCAACAACGCGAGACTCGCGCAGATCGACACGTATGAGCGTTACGTGCCAGCTTTCGAACGGCTTCATCAAGCTTCAGCTGGAAATCTTGATGTCTACTTCGAAGCCGTCCGAGATATTGGCAAGACCCCAAAACCGAAGCGCTTCGAAACATTGGAGAGGCTGACCCGATGAACCCTGTCATGAACTGGGCAATGATTCCATCTCCGGTGAGGGCAGGGGTCCCCTGCCCTGTGTAGAAGGACAGTCGATTAGGATGAATTGTCGACCGAACGCTGATCCTCGCTCGGGCTAGGAGTGTTCAATACCGATGCGATTTATCCAAGAATACCGTCGTTATGGCGGTACTTTACCAAAGGATGTCCGGTCCGTGGCTAGACATTTGAGCGTAACCGCACCAAGTTGGTTGGATTAATGGCTGATGAAAATGAGTCTCCGCTGGATCGATTGTGGCGGGAATACGGACAAAGCTTTCGGGATTTTGACGACCTAATGCTGGCACGATGGTGTGCGCAAACTCTGGGGCAACTTCACGGACGTGTCTGGCGGCTATCGCATCCATTGGTTGGCGCTTATCGACTAGCGGCGCAACTGGCGCATGAGCGCCAAATTTGGCTCAAGCGACTTGTGAACATTCCCGCCGGCTATGTGGAAGCTCCATGTTGTCGGGCACCATGTCTCCCGTTGTTCACGCGAGACGCTGCGGAGTCAGGACTCTTATGCCAGCACTGTGGCGAAGTGGCAGTTCCTCTGGACGATTTTCCTGACGCGGCTCTCAAAGAACGTATTCACCAGTGGGCCCTTCAGTACGACCCGATCCATCAAGTGGCGCATTGGGACGACAAACAGCGGAAAAAATCGCGGGATTACGACCAAGCTTACGAAAATGCCGCGCAGCAGGCGGAGAAACTTCTGGCTACCGCCGCGAAAGAAATTGTTCCAAAATTGCTGGATCACTATCCGGCAGCGATTTGGGAAGACCAGGATGAGTGCTTGGAAGTTCGCCCTGAAGATGTGACACTTTGACGTGTCGATGAGATGGCTTTGGAAGTTGGCGGCGGGACTCGCAGGGCTCGCCATTCTGGGATTGGTGGTGTTGGTTCTTCTGACCGATTACATCGCCCGGACCGCAATGATTTCAAGCATACGCGCCCAAACGGGTTTGGAGGCCAAGATAGATCGAGTTAATGTGGGCTTGGTTCAGCCGACGTTGCGGGTGGAGAATTTCGTATTACACAGCCCGGACAGCTTCAATGGTGAGCCAATGCTCACAATTCCGGAAGTGTCGATTGAATACGACCGCGAAGCGGCCGGCCGTCAGCAACTGCGGCTCAAGAAAGTTCGGCTCAATATCTCTGAGATACAGATCGTCGAGAACGCACTGGGCTCTACCAACTTGACCACGTTTCCAGGTTGGCTCGGCAAGATCCAAATTCCCCAAGGTGAAATCCCGACCGGGGCCGTACAATTTCGAGGAATTGACGAGCTGAATCTGACATTGGGAAGAATCCGGTTCCGAAGTTACAAGGATAGTTCCAAGAACTTGGACGTGGACCTGGGTGTCCAAAACGAAATCATCCGCAACGTCACTTCTGAAACCAATTTGTACCCCTTGCTGGTAAAGATCGCATTGCGAGGCGGACTACAATTGTTGGGAACTCCATCTGGAATCTGGAACCCTCTGGATAAATAGCCGAATCCGCTCCTTAGATTCCTCCGAAATGCTGACCCGAATGTGTCGAAGCCGTGGTGCTGAAATCTCCATCGTCATGGTCGAGAAGTCAGCCACTTCTAAGACCCGGCTCTACACTGGGATTCGGAATTCCTCTCCCGCTTTCAAGGATAGGGCGAAGGCTGCGAGCAACTCCGGGATTTGTTCGAGGTCACCCAAGTGGCACGTCTCAACGGGAGAATGCATATAACGCAAGGGTAGGCTCACCAAGGCGCTCGGAATACCCCCTCGAGTCCAGAAAATGACATCGGTGTCCGTGCCACTGGAATTGCTCATAGCCTCATGCTGGAGTGGTATTTTTCGCGAAATTGCCACCGATTCCAGTCGCGCCACGACCTCGGCATGATTTGGCCCCCCGTGGGTTAATGCTGGGCCGGATCCCAGACGAATATCGCCGTGCTGGCGTTGGTCGACGGTCGGATAATCGGTGGCATGGGTGACATCGACAACCAGTGCGGTATCCGGCTTAAGTGAGTAGGCAATTTGCCGTGCCCCAAGCAGTCCAACCTCCTCCTGAATGTTCGCCACGGCGCACACCTCAATTTTGAGTTTTTTGGCGTGTGGTTTCAGTAGGCGCAATGTCTCAGCGACGGACCAAGTCCCGATACGGTTATCGAAAGCTCTCGCCACTGCGAGGTGGTTGCGCATTAGCTCAAACTCATCGTTTAATGTGATAGGATCTCCGATCCGAACGAGCTTGGTGGCTTCATCGCGACTACCGACGCCAATATCAATGAACAGTTCATGGATTTTGGGAGGTTTCGGATCACCCTCGGTTTTCATTAAGTGAGGCGCTACGTTTCCCACTACCCCCAACACCGGGCCTTTAGCGGCGTGGACCGTCACACGTTGAGCCTTGGTAATCGCCGCATCGACGCCACCGCTGCGTCGCACGTGAATGAAACCTTCGGTTGTGATATAGTTCACGCTCAGGGCGATTTCATCCGCGTGAGCTGCCAGCATAAGCCGCTTACCTGCCCCTTGGTTCAGGACCGCCACTGAGTTTCCATAAGCATCCGAATATGTCTCCTCAGCATAATCCTTGGCATAGTCTTTCCAGACACGCAGTCCTCGCGCTTCGTGGCCGGTAGGACTGGGAGTGTTGACGAGCGTCCTGAGAAATTGGAGCGATTCATTGCGCATGTGCGTCGGTCCTTATCCGGAAATCCTCCCAATGAAAAGCCCCAAACGAACAGGAGTCACAGTTCGATATGCCACCAATGGATGACGCTCACTGGCTGGTCCCACCTTTCAATTCGTCTTTTACGGCTTGGAGCAGTTCCTCGAGTTTGAACGGTTTCATGAGAATTCGGCGCGCTCCACCGCGTTGGGCAATTTTGAGATAACCTTCCGGGGGTAATTGGC
>SXGS01625445.1_pt1 | contig 26376 bp, 21 predicted proteins | sample 3174681 | NCBI WGS metagenome assembly SXGS01 (sample SAMN11356861, study PRJNA531348) | freshwater metagenome | isolation source: freshwater sample F1-80 | place: China: Fuxian Lake, Yuxi | collected 2017-12-25 | reverse complement strand
CCTCGGCCTCGGCGACCAAGGCGTGTGTGGCATGGGCATCCCGGTGGGCAAACTGGCCCTGTACACCGCCTGCGCCGGCATCCACCCCACCCAATGCCTGCCCATCACCCTCGACCTGGGCACCGACAACCTCGAACTGCTCGACGATCCTCTCTATATCGGCCTGCCCCAGCCCCGGCTGCGCGGGCCGGCGTACGACGAGTTCATCGACGAGTTCATCTCCTCGGTCACCCAGATCTTCCCGCGCGCCCTGATCCAGCTGGAGGACTTCGCCAACAGCAACGCCTTCCGCCTGCTGGCCAAGTACCGCGACCAGGTCTGCCTCTTCGACGACGATATCCAGGGCACCGGCAGCGTGGTGCTGGCCGGCATCTATGCCGGGATGCGCCTGGCCAAGAGCCGGCTGGTGGACCAGCGTTTCCTCTTTATGGGCGCCGGCGAGGCCGGCCTCGGGGTGGGCGAACTGATCGTCGCCGCCCTGCAGGCCGAAGGCCTTAGCGAGGCCGAAGCCCGGCAGCGCTGCTGGTTCTTCGACTCCAAGGCCCTGGTGGTCGCCGGGCGCACCGACCTGGCCGAACACAAGCGGGCCTTTGCCCACGACCACCCGCCGGTGACCGATTTCGCTGCCGCCATCGCCGCCATCGGTCCCACCGCCCTCATCGGCGCCTGCGGCATGCCCGGCAAATTCACCCGCCCCATGCTGGAGACCATGGCAGCCCTCAACAGACACCCGCTGATCTTCGCCCTCTCCAACCCCACCTCCAAGTCCGAATGCACCGCCCAGCAGGCGTACGAGTGGACCGAGGGCCGGGCCATCTTCGCCAGCGGCAGCCCCTTCCCGGTGGTGGAATACGGGGGCCGCACCTACGAGCCAGGCCAGGCCAACAACGCCTACATCTTCCCAGGGGTGGGATTGGGGGCCATCGCCTGCGAGGCCCGCACGGTGACCGACGAGATGTTCTTCGCCGCCGCCAAGGCGCTGGCCGGTGAGGTTGGGGAAGCAGACCTGGCGACCGGCCGCATCTTCCCGGCCCTGAGCAATATCCGCCAGGTCTCGGCCCAGATCGCCCTGGCCGTGGCCGAGGTGGCCTATACGCGCGGCCTGGCCGGCACACCCCGGCCCGCCGACCTGCCGGCCCATATCCGCAGCCTGATGTACGAGCCTGAGTACCGCAATTATCTCTGAGGCTCCAGCCGGCGGCCGGCGTCGAGAGCCTATTACCCTCTAGACCACCCAACCACGGGAGGAACCCCCATGTCGGCTGAGTCTTCAGCGGGAAAGATTTCACAGCGCGCACCCATCGCCATCCCCCCTGAGGACCGCCGCCGCCTGCGCGAGTTGGCCCAGCAGGTGGCTACCGTCGCTGCCCTGCCCCTCCAGGCCGAGCGCATCCGCCTGTGGCAGGCTTTCAACCGCTGCCAGCCCAAACGCCCCATGGTGTTGGCCCAGACCGCCGGTCTGATGTCCCAGGACATGCTGCGCTGCGCCGACCCCCTGGCCCGGCAGTGGGAGTCGGCCCTGTGCTGGAAACTCTTCTGCCACGAGTACATCCACGACGACTACCCCTGCACCGCCACCCTCGACATCCGCTACGCCATCGAGGTGAGTGACTTTGGCCTGAAGGAGGGGCGGATCTACGGCGACGTCGACGGATACGGGGCCTACCGGATCGACCCGCCCATCGTCGAACTGGCCGACTTCGACCGCATCCACCCGCGCCGCGTCCGCGTGGACCACGAGGACACCGAGCGCCGTTTCCAGGCCGCCAACGAGCTGCTGGGGGATCTCCTGCAGGTGCGCAAGGTGGGCGAGAGCCTGTGCCGCAATATGCTGACGCGCAAACTGATCCACCTGCGCGGCTTTGAGCAGTTCCTGCTAGACCTTTACGACCACCCCGAATTCGTGCACCGGATGATGGCGTTTCTGCGCGACGACACCCTGCGGGAGTGGGAGCTCTATGAGCGCGAAGGGGTGCTCACCCACAACGCCGGCCCGGAGTTTATCCGCGGCAGCGGCGGCTTGACCTGCACCGACCGGCTGCCGGCGAGTAATACGGCCAGGCCGGCGCAGATGCAGGACATGGTCTGTTTCGGGGAGTCGCAGGAGAGCATTGGGGTCAGCCCCGACCTCTTCGACGAGTTCGTGCTGCAGTACCAGCTGCCGATCATGAACCGCTTCGGCCTGGTGGACTACGGCTGCTGCGAGCCCCAGGACGGCAAGTTCGACCTGCTCTTCGACCAGATCCCGCGCCTCAGCTCGGTGTCGGTGCACCCCTGGGGCAAACGCGAGCTAGCCGCCGAGAAGCTGGCCGACCGCTGCGTCTACGCGTACAAACCCCACCCTGGCGTCATCGAGTTGCCCGACCCGGACTTCACCACCGCCGAAAGGGAACTGCGCGAAACCCTGGCCATCACCAAGGGCTGCCCGGTCTCCCTGACCATGAAGGCGGTGCTCACCCCCGAGACCGCCGGCCGCATCACCCGCTGGACCGACATCGCCCAGCAGGTAGTCGCCGAAATGGCCTAGACCTTTGGCTCCAACCGCTGGCAGCGCGCCCAGTCCCCCATATCACCAGCGCCACTCCCAACTGGCGCAAACAGGCCCCACAGCCCAGGCCCCCACCGAAGCATCGGTGGGGGCCTGCTGTTTTCCTGATCCCCCTGCCAACCAGATCCTTCCCAATGGGTGCCAATCGCCAGGGCCACTTGACCCAGGTCTTTTTTCGGGGTATCTATAGCGCCTCACAGCGCCGGCCCCCCCTCAACCACGGACAAAGCGCGATGACCTTGAGCCTGGAACCAACCCCCTCGGAACGCCGCAAAGGCAAGCTGTCCGATATCCACCTGCAATGGGCGCTGCGCACTCTCCGCGACACCGGCCTGGTCATCCTCGAGCGGGCGCTGCCGGAGGACTGGATTGCCGCCATCAGAGCCGCCTGTGACCGCGACGTGAAGTCCTACCTGAAAGATCCAGCCCTCCGCAAACAGTTCCTGGTGGATGCCAAAGGGCATATCGGCATGCCGCCCAAGCAGCAATCGCCGTACATGGATTCGCTTGCCATCGCCAACCCCTTCGCGACCCAGATCCTGGACGAGATGATGGGTCCGGAGTATTTCTGCACCTACTACAACACCAACATCACCTGGCCCGGCAGTGCCGTACAGGTCCTGCACCGGGACACCCACCTGCTCTTTCCGGAACTCAACGTCCCGCTGCCGCCTCACACCGTGGTGGTCAACATCATGCTGGTGGATTTCACCGTCGCCAATGGCGCCACCGAGGTCTGGCCCGGTTCCCATCTGATTATCGACCGGCCCGAGGACCAAGGGGTGCCGCTGGAGGAACGGGCCCGCGCCCTGCCCTCCCGGCGCACGGTGGCCCCCGCCGGATCGCTGGTGGTCCGCGACCTGCGCATGTGGCATCGCGGCATGCCCAACCAGACCGACCTCATCCGCACCATGCTGGCCATTGTCTATTTCCGGCGTTTCATGCACCGTTCGGAGGTGATGAAGATTCCCAAGCGGGTCTGGGATACCATGCCGGAGAAAGCCCAACAGCTGTTCAGGCACAATCGGGTAGAACGCCCGGGAAAACCCTCTTGACTCCACTCCATCCCAACCAGGGAGTACCCATGAATACCTACCGTGTCGGCATCATCGGTTGCGGCAACATCGCCGGGGTTCATGCAGACGGGTACTGGGCCGTGCGCAACGCCAAGATCGAATTCGTCGCCGGAGCGGACCTCGACCCCAAGGGCCCCGGAGCGCAGCGCCTGCGCGAGCAGTACGGCATCGAGGTGTACGGGGACTATGGCGAGATGCTGGCCAAGGAGCGCCTCGATCTGGTCAGTATCTGTACCTGGCCGCGCACCCATTCCGCCGCGACCCTGGCGGCGGCCCAACACGGGGTGAAGGGCATCCTGTGCGAGAAACCGATGGCCATCAGTCTGGCCGAGGCCGACCAGATGATCGCCGCATGCGAAAAGTCGGGATCAACCCTGATTGTCGGCCATGTCCATCGCTTCTCCCCCCAGGCAGTGAAGGCGCGGGCCCTGGTCCAGCAGGGAGAGATCGGCAAACTGACCCTGATCTGGGGCCATTGCGCCCTGGATCTGATGAACAACGGCACCCATGTCATCGATCTGATCAGTTTCCTCAACGGCGACGCGGAGCCCGCCTGGGTCATGGGACAGATCGACCGCCACCGCCACCTGGAAGGCCGGGGGACCCACCCCGACATGGTGATGGAGGATATGGCCATCGGGCGTGTCGGCTACACCAACGGGGTGGTTGGGTTGATCGAGCTGGGCGAGCGCGCCGACCAGGCCTTTGCCTTCAAGCTGGCCGGCACCGACGGCCTCATCGAGGTCAACCGCCCGGATGGCCCGAAACTGCGCATCCTTTCCGGGTTCCGGCAGCGCGGCTGGTACGCGCCCGACCTGCCATCCATCCACTCCACCTTTCACAGCGAGATCGAAGAACTCATCGAAGCAATTGAGGGCCGGGCAACCCATCGGGGCAATGCCCGGAACGGGCGTCGCGCCCTGGAAATCATCACCGGGATTTTTGAATCCTCCCGCACCCGAGCGGCGCTGGACTTCCCCATTACCGCCCAGGATTTCGTGCTCGAGCGCATGATCAGGGAAGGCGCGGTCTGATGGCCCCGCTTTTGACAAATTACTTGACAATTCCCCGGACAATGCTGATCTAAGGAGCCAACAAAACAGGGAGGTCGGAGGGGGATGATCCTGTTGCTGGAGGTGCCGCCTTGTTGTCATCGACCCCCCTTGAAGTCGGTCTCCGCCGGCTGCGGAGGGTATATTGGTGGTCCCTGGGGCTGGCGCTAGGCCTCCACCTGATCCTGTTACTGACCCTGGTTATTGGGTCCTCTCCCCGGGGCGAGTCCATTCCCGAGCCCGCCAAGGTCAAATTCTTCACCCGCCGCGATCCCACCCTGACCAAGCCCCTGGAATTGCGCAAGGTGCCCCAACCCCGAAGGCAGCTGGTGCGCCGCCAACTCCAGCCTAGCCCTGCGCGTATGGACCAGGTGCGGGCTACGGCCGCCTTCGACACCCGCAGCCTGGTCGCCAACCGGCCCTCACCGACCACCGGCCTGCTAGATCCCACCCCGCTGTATGCAGGCCAGCCGGGAGGGTTGCCGCCCGGCCTAGGTATGGCAGGGGTGTCCCAAATCGCCCGCACCGCCGAGCAGCACATCGACCTGGGTCTGGAGATGCTGGACATCAACAGCATGGATACCGGCCGTTACCGGGCGATGGTGATCCAGGATCCCAAGGACCGGCAATCCCTGAAGGGGTTTGTGAAACTCTCCCAGGTGATGTCTGCCCGGTCGGTGTCTGCCGGGACCGTGGGCTGGGGCAGTGTCAACGTCAGGCAGGTGGATGCCTTGCGGGATGCGGTGAACGAATACACCGGGCTGCAGGCCGATTTTATCGGCAGCATCTCCTACGACGACGAGCGCTTGCTGGAGGTGCCGGTCATCATTCCCCAGGGGATTCCCAACGAGAGCGAGATGGCCCAGTTGGCCAGATATCTGCTGGAGGGCGGGTTTGTGATCGGGGATACCTGGGAGTCAGACGAAGGGCGGTTGTTCTGGGCGATCTGGGGCGAGGCCCTGGAGAAGCACGGCGGCCTGGTGCAGGGGCGGGATTTCTGGAATGCACGCCTGCCGGACGACCACCCTCTCTTCACCTCTTTTTTTGATATCCGGGGAGGGATGACCACGGGGTATCCACCCTCGCTGGGGTCCAAATTCGAACTGAACAAGTGGAACTACCTGATGGGCTACTATATCAAGGGCCGGCTGGCCGGGGTCTCGTCCTGCACCGAGTGGGGCTGGATGAAGCAGCGCTATGGCGGGGATTCCACCCGACAGTTACAGATGGCGGTCAATATCATCATCTACGCCCTCACCCAGGAGGGCTCCATGACCCAGCGCCTCATGCAGATGGTGAAGTAGCGGCTAACGTTGCGGTTCCAACCGCTGGCAACTGGCCTGAGCCGCGATCTGCACCCAATCCCACAACTGCGGGATATACTGCACGTCGGCCCACCGCTGCGCCTGGTCGGCCCAATGCGGGCTGGCCGGGTGGCCCGAGGCCCCCAGCGGGGTGATCCAGCGGCACTGGTCCCAGTCGGCAGGGTCGAAGAGATAGCGGTTGACCGAGACCGTGGCCACGACAAAAGGCGCGGCGTGGCTGTACCCGCCGGCCAGGGGGGTGTCGCCGTCGCCGTGGGCTTCCACCCGGGGCGGATCCAGGTGCTGGCCAGCCTCGGGGAAGATGGCCGAGAGCGGGTGGCGGGGTTGGGTGTGATGCACCTGGCCCCAGCGCCATCGCCCAAGCTCCGGACCCAGCTTTTCCCGCAACTGCCCCACCGCCGCCTCCAGCGACTCGGCCAGCAGGGCCGGCCAGTGCTGACCCGCCGGCAGCAACCCTTCCTCCCCTTTTTCCAGGTCCAGGACCAACTCTAGTTCGAGCTGGCGCAGATGGGTTTCGCTGCCGGGCGCCCCGGCCAGCTCCCCGAAAAGGGCCGCACTCACCCGGCCCAGCACCTTTTCCCTGACCTGGCTGTAGATCAGGGGCTGGGGCAGGTTCCGGTCCATGCGGCCGTCCCATCCCCGCAATAGTTCCTGGGCCTGGGCGCTTGGTGCGTCCAGCGGCTTCACCCGCAACAACGCCTCGACCCAGACCCGCGCCGGCAGCGAACCGCTCTCAGCGTGTATGGCCTGCATCTGGTCGAGGCTGGCCTCACCCCGCGCCTGCAGCTCCAGGAGATGGCGCTGCACCTGCCGCGCCCGGTGCTGGGGGGCGAAGAGCAGCCCCACGTAATAGGGGTACTCGGCACCGGCCACCCGCTGGTTGCAGGTCACCGCATACCCAATCTCGGGGTCCAGGGCGTGCGGCAATTCGGCGTGCGGGATGTACCCTCTCCACTCGTGCTCCCCGGTCCAGCCAGGCACCGCGCACCAACCGTTCGCCTCCCCGCGAATGGGGATCTTGCCGGCGTGTAAGTAGCCAAAATGCCCCTGGGTATCGGCCACTGCGTAGTTGTTGACCCGGTCGGTCCAGCGGCTGAACGCCTGGTCCAACTCCGCCACCGAGTGGGCCCTCATGGCATCGCGCACCGCGTCCAGCCAGGGGGTGGCTCCCTGCAGTCCCGGGTCGGCGATGGCGAGGGCAGCGCCCATCTTTGGGTCTCCGGCGATGATGGGACCGTGGTGGGTGCGGGTGATCTCCACCTCCACCGCCACCGCGCCGCACACGGCGATGGTCTCGCGGTGGACCTGAGCCGGCCGCCACTCCCCCTTGAACAAATATTCCCGCCCACCGCCCCGGAACCGCTCCACATAGAGGTCCTGGGTATCGGCCATGCCGTGGGTCATGCCCCAGGCCAGGTGCTGGTTGTGGCAGAAGTGCAAGGCGCCGGGCACACCCGGCACCGCGTGGCCGATGACCTCCAGGGCAGGACAGGCCAGATGTACCTGGTAGTACACGTTGGGCACATCCAGGCCCCGATGGGAATCCCCGCCCACCAGGGGCAGGCCCGAGCGGGTGAATTTCCCCCCTAATGACCAAGCGTTGGAGCCCAGGTCCACCCCGTCCAGCCAGCCGGCGGCCAGCGGGCGCAGCACCTCCTCGACATCCAGCGCCGGCCCCAGGTACTCCACCCCCGGCGGCACGGTGAGCAGATGCCCCTGCGGGTATCCCTTCACCAGCGCGGCCAGCCGGGTTGGACCAAAGCGCTTGAGCAACCGGGTGCGGAAGAGTTTGGGTTCGAAGGTGCCCAGCAGGGTGTTGCGGATCTTGTACACCGCCAGGCAGTGCCAGGCCTCCCAGGGCTCGGGCTTTTCTCCCAGCAGGGTGTACTCGACGGGCAGGGACCGGGTCGATTCAATGAAGGCGTTCACCCCCCTCGCATAGGCCTCGACCATGCGCTGCGCCTCGGGGCTGCACACCGCCAGGTCGGCGCGGGCGGCCTGCCCCATGCCCGAGGCCCGCAGCAGCCGGTCGCGGGCCAAGCCCACCTTACCGGCCCACTCGGCCCAGCGGCCCAGGGCCTGATGCCGGTCGAAGTCCATCTGCCAGAGCCGGTCCTGGGCGGTGGCGAAGCCCTGGGCAAAGAACAGGTCCTCCTCGCCGGCCGCCCGGATATGGGGGATACCCCAGGGATCGCGCCAGACCTCCACTGGCTGCGCCAGCCCGGCGAGTTTCAGGGTGGTGTGCAGGTCGGGAAGGGCGACGTGTAATTGCTCGGAACCAAGAGTGAGGGGCATGGCTTTCCTCGCAGCGCTAATTTGTGTAATTTGGCCCCGCGACAGGTCAACAGGGACGCCACTTCTTCCCTGCTCACCCCAATTGCCAGTACAGGCTGCTCAGCTAGTCCCCGGCGGGTAGGTTGCCGGTGGAGATGGCCCGTCAAAAATAGGAGAATTCAACATGAGCGACATCAAACACGAAACCTATGTCGTCTACCGCGCCGAATCCCCCCTCCAGATCGACGGCCATCTCAACGAGCCCTCGTGGAAACGCGCCCCCTGGACCCCGCTCTTCGTCGACATCGAGGGGGACCTGCGGCCGCTGCCCCGCTTCGGCACCCGGGCGATGATGTTGTGGGACGACCAGTATTTCTACTTCGCCGCGGACATGGAAGAGCCCGATGTGTGGGGCACCCTCACCAAACGCGACTCGGTGATCTGCAACGACAACGACTTCGAGATCTTCATCGACCCAGACGGCGACGGGGAACACTACATGGAGTTCGAGATCAATCCCCTCAACGCGGTCTGGGACCTCTACCTGCCCAAGGCCTACAACAAGGGCGGCCAGGCCGACCACGACTGGGACTTCGTCGGCCTCAAACACGCGGTGCAGGTGGACGGCACCGTTAACTGCGCCGACGACGTGGACCGGGGCTGGACCGTGGAGGTGGCCATCCCCTGGACCAGCATGGCCGAACACGCCCATACCGCCTGCCCGCCCAAACCGGGCGACCAGTGGCGGGTCAACTTCTCGCGCGTCGAATGGTCCTTCGAACGCTACAAGGGCGGGTACCTGCGCAAGAACGAACCCACCTGCGACAACTGGGTGTGGTCGCCCCAGGGCGCCATCAACATGCACATCCCCGAGATGTGGGGCCACGTGCAGTTCTCGTCCATCGTCGCCGGCTGCGGTTCCGAGGAATTCCGCCCGCGCTGAGGCCTCCCATCCACGCCAACCATCCCAGAGAGGGAATATGACCCAGACGCCGCCCCCGGGCGCCTACGAGTTCACCGAGGAGCAAAACCAGACCATCCGCAGCCTGGCCCTGTACATGCAGATCCTGGCGGTGATCATGCTGGTCATCGGCGGCCTGCAGTTCGTCGGCGGCCTGGTCTCCTCCGACCCCATCGCCAAGGCCGGCCTCCTCCAGGGAGGGGTGATCTTGGTCCTGGGTATCTTCACGACCCGGGCGGCAGCGGCCTTCCGCCGCATCACCTCCTCGGCCGGTGGCGACATCGGCCACTTGATGAGCGCCCTGGGCACTCTGCGCGGCCTATACCAGATGCAGGCCATCCTGATCATCGCCGCGGTGATCGCCGCCATGGTGATCGGGGTGACAGCCGCCGAGTAGCAGGACGGACAGCCGATGAACCGCGTTCGCTTCGGTCAGACCGATCTGTGGGTCTCGCCCCTGTGCCAGGGCACGGCCTTTCGCACCCTGCCCCGGGCCGACGGCCCAGAGGCGCGGCGGGTGCTGGCCCATGCCCTGGACACCGGGATCAACTTCTTCGACTCCTCCAATGCGTATGGCTGGGGCGGGGCCGAGGAGGTGCTGGGCAAGGCCCTGGCGGGCCGGCGCGACCAGGCGGTGATCTGCACCAAGGTGGCGGCCTTTGGCCCCCCCGAAAACGGAGAGGGCAAGGGAACACCGATGCCCTTTACCCAGGCCAATCTCTTCGCCCAGGCAGCGGCCAGCCTCAAACGGTTGGGCACGGACTACATCGACCTGTACCTGCTCCACCAGCCCGACAACCTCACCCCTGTAGCGGAAATCGCCCAGTCCATGGCCACCCTGGTGCAGAGCGGCAAGGTGCGGTACTGGGGGGTGTCCAACCATTCCGCCGCCCAACTCGGCGAGTACCTCGAACTCGACAGCCCAATGCGGCCTGCCGGGATTGAGGAGTACTACAACGTCGCCGGGGGGCATCTGGACAACGAAGGCCACTCGCGGGTGACGCGACTGGAAAACGAGGTTTTCCCCCTGCTGCGCCAGTCGGGGCTGGGACTGCTGGCCTTCAGCCCCCTGGACACCGGCTTTCTCGACCCCGGGCGCGCCATCCCCGCCGGCAATCCCCTGGCAGGATTGGCCGCCACCCTGGATCAGGTAGCAGCAAATCTGGACCTCAGCCGCACCCAGGTGTGTATCGCCTGGGTGCGCTCCTGTCCCGAGGTGAGTTGTGTGTTGGCCGGTGCCGAGAGTCCGGCGCAGGTGGAGGAAAACTGGCAAGGTGCGCAACAGACCCTGCCCCCCGAAGCTCTAGACACTATCGCGGAGGCGCGGCAGATTTACCGGCAACAGCAGGCCGCAACACAGAACCGCAAATGAAAGGACCCCCATGCCCGTCCCTCTGAACACCCCCACCCCCCCGCCGGCCTGGGCCCTGCTGGAGCGGGAACTGATTCGTTATGAGGCCCAGGCCTGCCGCACCTTCTTCTCGCGTTACTTCGACGAACGCGGCTATCTCCAATGTGTGGTGCGCTGGGGCGGCAACGACGGCCCGGACGACGCCATCGAAAACCTCACCGACTGGCCCACCCTGCACTTCCTGGGTGGCCCCGACGATCTGCTCGATATGTACAAGCTGGGCTGGGAGGGCCACCTGCGCCAGTACACCGAGGCCAGGACCACCGAGGTCCCCTTTGCCCGCGACGGCATGTACTACAAAGAGTTCCCGGTGATGTTCGACTGGGTGCACAACGGCGAAGGCCTGTCCGTCTTCAACCTGCAGGGCCTCTCCGACCCGGGGGACCGCCTCTTTGGGCGGCGCACCCGGCGTTTCGCCGGCTTCTACATGAACGAAGACCCCCAGGCCCCCAACTACGACCCCCGGCACAAGATCATCCGCAGCATGTTCAACGGCAGCCGCGGCCCCCTGCTGCGCCAGGCCACCGCGCTCGATTGGGCCGGCGACCCCATCGAGGTGGAGGGGCGTTTTGCGGCGCGGCACGGCGAGCGCAACTACGAGGAGATGCTGGCCCACTTCAGGGACTATACCGATATCGTCGGCGACCACCCCCAGAACCTGGTGGCCACCGGGCTGGGCTTCAACGCCTTTGCCCTGACCGGGGAGCAGAAGTACCGCGACTGGGTGTTGGAATACACCGACGCCTGGCGCGAGCGCACCATCGCTAATGGCAACATCATCCCCACCAATATCGGCCTGGACGGCACCCCCGGCGGGGAATGCGGGGGCAAATGGTACGGAGGGTGCTACGGCTGGTCCTTCACCGTGGAGGTGCCGCAGACCGGGGAGCTGGCCAACCGCAACACCCACTACCTGGGGCTGGCCGGCTTTGCCAATGCCCTGCTACTCACCGGAGACCAGCGCTACGCGGACGTATGGCGGCAGCAGATCGACACCATCAACGCCGCCCAAAAGACCATCGACGGCCAGGTGATGTACCCGCGCATGTATGGCGACCAGGGCTGGTACGCCTACACCCCGCAGCCCTACAACCACGGCGCCCTCGACGTGTACTACTGGCCCATGGACCAGGCAGACCTGGGCCGGCTGAGCGGCAACCAGTGGGTCGAATTTTTGCAGGGGAAAAACCCGTCGTATCCGGTGCAGGCCCTACAACAAGACTTCGAGCGGGTGCGCCAGCGCATGGAGCAGGTCCACAACGACACCACCACCCCGGACACCCGCCTCTCCGACGATCCCCTGCCCTACAATCCGGCAGTGACCGGCTCGCTGATGCAGTTGATGCTGGGCGGCCTGCCCACCCGCTTTGCCCAGCCGGTGCACTGCCGGCTGCGCTACTTCGACCCGGTGCGGCGGCGGGCCGGCATGCCTGAGGACGTGGCCGCCCTGGTCGAGGAGCTAGGCCCGGACCACACCGTCGTTTCGCTGGTCAACCTCAACCCGGTCGAAGCCCGCACGGTGGTGGTGCAGGGCGGCGCCTACGGCGAGCACCAACTGCTGGGCGCCGAATGTGAAGACCAGGACTTTCCCCTGGACGCTGCCGCCGCTACCTTCATGCTTTCTCCCGGCGCCGGCAGCCGGATCAAGCTGCGGATGCGGCGCTACGCCAACCCGCCCACCTTCACCTTCCCCTGGGATCGGACGGAGCTGATTTGATGACCAATGTACCCATCCTGATCGGGGAGTACTGGCTGCACCCCGACGTCGACCAGACCGGCCCCGTACACAACCCCGCCACCGGCGAAATCATCGGGCAAGTTCCCTTGTGCGGAGCCGCCGAGGTGGACCAGGCCGTGGCCGTGGCCCAGCAGGCCTTTGTTTCCTGGGGCAGCACCCCTCCGCCCAAAAGAGCGCGGGTGCTCTTTCGCTACCGCGAGCTGCTGGAGGTCCACTTCGAAGAGGTCAGCCGGCTGATCGCCACCGAGAACGGCAAGACCCTCGACGAGGCCCGGGGCGATCTGCGGCGCGGGGTGGAGGTGGTGGAGTTCGCCTGCGGCATCGCCCACCTGGCCAAGGGTGAGAACCTGCCGCGCCTGGCTGAAGAGGTGGACGGCATGACCATGCGCGAGCCCCTGGGTGTATGCGCCGGCATCACCCCGTTCAATGTTCCGGCCATGGTGCCCATGTGGATGTACCCCCTGGCCATCGCCTGCGGCAACAGTTTTGTGCTCAAGCCCAGCGAGAAGGTGCCGCTCACCGCCAACCGCCTCGCCGAACTCTTCCTCGAAGCCGGCCTGCCGCCCGGGGTGCTCAACGTGGTGCACGGGGGCCGCGAGGTGGTCGACGCCCTCTGCAACCACCCCGGTGTGCGGGCCATCAGCTTCGTCGGCTCCTCGCCAGTGGCCCGCCACGTATACACCACCGCCTGCCAGCAGGGCAAACGGGTGCAGTCGGCCGGCGGGGCCAAGAATGTCCTGGTGGTCCTGCCCGACGCCGACCCCGAGCCCACCATCCGCGCCATCATGGGTTCGGCCTTTGGCTGCGCCGGCCAGCGCTGTATGGCCGGCTCCCTGCTGATGGGGGTGGGCAAGGCCGCCGATCCCCTGCGCGAACAACTGCTGGCTTCCATGGACAAACTGCAACTGGGCGATCCGGTGGCAGACCCGCACACGGGCATGGGTCCAGTAATCGACGGACGGGCCCGCGACCGACACTTCGCCGCCATCGCCGAGGCCCCCACGGTGGGGCTCGAAATAGCCCGCGACGGACGGCAGAGCCTTCCCGAAAAAGGTTTCTTCGTCGGCCCCACCCTGCTCGACCGCACCGAAACCCAACACCGCGTTTTCAGGGAAGAACTCTTCGGCCCGGTGCTGGCCCTCCTGCGGCCCACCTCGCTGGAGGAGGCCATCGCCCAGACCAACCAGCTGCCCTTCGGCAACGCCGCCACCCTCTTCACCGAGAGCGGGACCGCCGCCCGGCAATTCTCCCTGCAGGTCGAATGCGGCATGGTGGGCATCAACCTGGGGGTGCCAGCGCCTATGGCCCTCTTCGCCTTCTCCGGCTGGGACCAATCCTTCTACGGCGACTTACACGTGCAGGGCATGGAGGGGGTGATGTTCTACACCCGGCAGAAGACCGTGCTCTCGCGCTGGGCCGGTGGTTTCCGGCACTTCTTCTGAGATGACGATCAGGACCGCCGACCAACTGCGCGACTTCACCGCGCGCATCCTGCGGGCTGCCGGGGCCGACCAGCGCAATGCCGAGCGCGTGGCCCAGGCCCTGGTGGGCGCCAACCTGTGCGGGGTGGACACCCACGGGGTGTGGCACCTGCCCGGGTACGTGCAGGCCATCCGCGAGGGCCAGCTCCTGCCCACGGCCTGGCCCAGTATCATTGAGGAGAGCCCCGCCTACGCCAGAGTGGCCGGGGGTTGGACCTTTGGCCACGTGGGCGCTGAGGTGGCCATGGAATTGGCCCTCGACAAGGCGGCCACCACCGGCATCGCCCTGGTGAGCCTGGTGCAGGCCCACCACATTGGCCGGCTGGGCGAGTACGCGGAGATGGCTGCCGAGCGCCACATGGTGGGGCTGATCTGGGCCGGCGGTTTTGCCGAGAAAGAACCCGTGGCCATGCCCTATGGCGGCAGCCGGCCCGTGTTGCACACCAACCCCCTGGCCATGGGTTTCCCCGCCAATAGCGAACCCTCGGTGGTGCTCGACTTCGCCACCACGGTACTGTCCGGGGTCAAGGTGGTCGAGGCCCGGACCCAGGGCAAAGAACTGCCCCCAGGCGCCATTGCCGACCGCGAGGGTAGGCCCACCACCGATCCAGAGGAATTCTTCAAAGGAGGAGGGCACCTGCCCTTTGGCGGACACAAGGGTTGGGGCCTGATGCTGGCCGCCGAGTTGCTGGGCCGCGTCTTCACCGGGGCCGACGCCTTTGCCCAAGCCCCGCGCGGCGGCCCCATCTTCGGGCATACCGGCACCACCATGGTCGCCTTCCGCGCCGACCTCTTCCAGCCCCTAACCGAGTACGCTGGCCGCACCGACGAGTTGGAGCAGCGGGTGCGGGCCGTGCCCCCGGCCCCAGGGTACGCCGAGGTGCTGGTCCCCGGCGACCTGGAAGCCCGGACCCGCCAGATTCGCTTGCGGGAGGGGATTCCCATACCAGATGATCTGTGGGGCCGCCTGCGTGAACTGGCGCACTCCCTGGGTGTAGAGACCGGATGAAAGAGAAAACCCCCGCGCCGCCCAAACCCACCAAAGCCGAGTTGCTGGCTGCCGTGGATAAGACCGTGCCCGACGTGATCGGCCCTGGCCTGAAGGTGCTCTTCTGCGGCATCAACCCCGGACTGTGGACCGCAGCCGTGGGCCACCACTTCGCCCGGCCGGGCAACCGCTTCTGGCCGGCCCTGCACGCCGCCGGGTTCACCCCCCGGCTGCTGGCCGCCCACGAAGAGCACGAGATGTTGCAGTGGGGCTACGGCATCACCAATCTAGTGGCACGTACCACCGCGCGGGCCGACCAGTTGGACGAGGCGGAATTCGCCAAGGGCGGCAAACTGCTGGCCGCCAAGGTGCGCCGCCATAAACCAAAGGTGCTGGCCCTGCTCGGGCTGGGTGCGTACCGCAGCGCCTTTGGCCGGCCCGGCGCGGCCGTGGGCCCGCAGGAGGAACACCTCGGCCAGACCCAGGTGTGGGTGCTGCCCAACCCCAGCGGCCTGAATGCCCACTATTCGCTGAGTGCCATCGCCAAACTCTTCCACACCTTGCGCATGCAGGTCGAAAAAGGAGACAGAGATGATCGCCGCCGCTGACCGCTACATGATCCGCTCTCAGAATGCCAACATGATCTACTGGGAGCAGGGGGTGTACCCGGACTGGGTCCGTTTCAGCGCCATGCGCAGCATCCCCGGCCAGAAACAGGGGGCTGGGGTCGAGCCGCACTACCACGACAACGACGAGTTGTGGCTCTTCCTCAGCGGCCAGGGCGAGGTCTGGCTCGATGGGCAGTCCTATCCCATCACCCCCGGCACCGCTATCTACACCCCCATGGGCGCGGTGCATCGCTTTCAGATGTTCACCGACTTCGACAACGTGGCCATCGTCACCCCGCTGGAACGGCAGCAGCGCCCCATCCACCTGCGGGTGGAGGAAACCGGCCCGCCCCAGCGCACGGTTCCCGGCTTCGTCATCCCCGGCGCTGCCAATACCGGCCCCTTTGACCCCGGCCCGCGCTGCCCGCTGCGCGAGTTCCGCGCCGTCGAACTAACGCCGGGCCACTCGCTGGAAACAAGGGTGCTGGAGACCAACGAAAACTGGATCGTGCTCGAAGGCAGTGTCCAATTGCAGGTCGAGGATTTGGCGGTAGAACTCGGTCCCCACGACCTGGCCCTGCTGCGGGCGGGCGCCACGCGCCGGCTCAGCACCACCTCAGGGGCGCGCCTGGTGCTGGCCAGGGAAGTGGCGCATGTTTCCTGAGCGATGCAGCCGATGAGATCCTACCACCTGGCCAAAGAGGGCGAGGCCTTTGCCCTGGAGCTGCGCCAACACCCTCAGCCAGAGCCCGGCCCGCGACAGGTGCGGGTGCGGGTGCGGGCCTGTTCCCTCAACTACCGCGATCTGCTGGTGCGCCAGGGCCGGTACGGCAAACGCACCGAAGGGCTGGTGCCCCTCTCCGACGGGGCCGGCGAGGTGGAGGCCGTGGGCGACGGCGTCGAGTATGTGCGGCCCGGCGACCGGGTGGCCGGCTGCTTCTTCCAGGGCTGGCCCAGTGGCCCCTTCACCGCCGCAGTCATGGACACCGCCCTGGGCGGGGCGCGCGACGGCATGCTGGCCGAACAGGTGATCCTCGAAGAACAGGGTGTAGTCGCCCTGCCTGCGCACCTGAGCTGGGCCGAGGGGGCCTGTCTGCCCTGCGCTGGCCTGACCGCCTGGAACGCTCTGGTGACGCGGGGCGGGCTGCAGCCGGGGGCCCCCGTGCTGCTCCAGGGCACGGGCGGGGTTTCGATCTTCGCCCTGCAATTCGCCGCAGCCCTGGGTGCCCGGGTCATCCTGCTCTCCAGCAGCGACACCAAACTAGCACGGGGCCGCAGCCTGGGTGCCGCGCAGACCATCAACTATCGCACCACCCCCGACTGGGAGCAGGAGGTGTGGCGGCTGACGGAGAAGCGCGGGGTGGAGCATATCGTCGAGGTGGGCGGCAATCTGGAGAGATCGCTCAAATGCCTGGCCGCCGGCGGCCACATCGCCCAGGTCGGGGTGCTGGGCGGGGGCAGCGGGGCAATAAATCTCTTCCCACTGGCGATGAAAAACGCCCGCCTCGACGGCATCTATGTGGGTTCGCGCGCCGACTTCGAGGTCATGAACCGCTTCCTGAGCGAAAAGCAACTCCACCCAGTGATCGACCGTATCTTTCCCTTCGCCCAGGCCGCCGAGGCGTACACTCATCTGGCCAGCGGCAGCCACTTCGGCAAGGTGGTGATCGAACTCTGATGAACCCAACGAGGCATACATGAACACCGATCCACTCGTCCACGACCTGGTCGCCGAACTGGAGACCGTTCCCATCATCGACGTACACACCCACCTGGTCGGCTCGCGCCTGGGTGCCCGTGGTCTACACGACATCCTGCTCTACCACATGGCCGTCAGCGATCTCTACGCCGCCGGCTGCCCCACCGGCAAACGCCTCACCGAGTACCCCGGCTGGCCCACCCGCGAAGAGGCTCACCAGCGCATCCGCGAAGCCTTGCCCTATCTCAAATATGTGCAGAACACCAGCACCTCCTGGGGCATCCGCACCATCCTGGCTGACCTGTACCACTGGCGCGAACCGGTGACCGAGCAGAACTGGGAAAAACTCGATGACCTCATCCGCGAGCGGGCCGACGACCAGGGCTGGCACCACCAGATCCTGCGCCGGCTCAATATCCGCCGGGTGGGCACCGAGTGGGCCCGCCGCGAGCAGGGCGAAGGCGACAGCGTGCTCCAGTACGCCCTCGAATGGGGCTTCTTCACCCGCTGCCAGTGGGGCGAGTACGACACTGCCCTCTATGAGTTGGAAAAATGCTGGGGCAAAAAGCCGGGCAGCCCCTCCCCCATCGGCGCGGGCACGCGGCCAGTTCCAGAGCGCCAGATCAACTCCCTGGTCGACGTCCACGCTGCCGTGGACCACTACATCTCGCAGTTCCCCGCCCAGGTGCTGGCCACTGCCACCCATCTCTCCACGGACCTGGACCTGACACCCGTGGACGAGGCCCAGATGGAGGCAGCGCTCATGCACCGCGCCCAGGCCGGCCCCCGGGAACGCGACATCTACGCCTCCTATATCAACGAACGCTACCTCTGTGCACTCGCCAAGGCCCGGCCCGAGGTGGTCTTCCAGTTCAGCTTTGGCGCCGAGCCCCTGCCCCACGAGACCGGCAGCCGCCTGGACCAGCGCAGCATCCGCCAGTTGGGCGAATTGGTGGCCCGCCATCCGGGCCTGCGTTTCCAGTGCCTGCTCTCCAGCCAGCACACCCATCAGGCCCTCTGCACCCTGGCCCGCGAATTGCCCAATCTCTCCCTGGCGGGGTACTGGTGGCACAATTTCTTTCCCAACATCATCCGCAAAACCCTGGCCGAAAGGCTGGAGATGTTGCCTGTCAATCAACAGGTGGGTTTCTTCTCCGACGCCTACTGTGTGGAGTGGGTGTACGGGAAAACCCTGATTGTGCGCCGCTGCCTGGCCCAGGTGCTGGCCGAGCAGCTCCGCCAGGGCTGGTACAGCCGCCCGTCGGCCCTGGAGATTGCCCGCGCCCTGCTCTTCGAGACGCCGCAGCATTTGCTGGGCTTTGTCCCTGCCCCGGCGCTGAGTGCATGAAGGCATGGCGGTGGCTCCTTCTTTGCCTCTGTCCAAGCTTGGCCTGGGCTAGTGAACTACCCTTCCGCCGCGGGATCAATTTGACCGGTGTTTTGCAGGTCGCCAGCGCCGGGCAGGTGCAACTGAGCACCTCTACCCGGAAGGATCTGGCCGCGCTCAAGAGCCTGGGTTTCGAGGTGGTCCGCCTGCCCATCAATCTACACGCCATGACCAGCGGCCCGCCCGAGTACCGGGTCGATCCCCTGCTCTTCTATTTCTTGGACCAAATTGTCGCTTGGGCCGAGGCAGAAGGCCTGGCGCTCATTCTCGACAATCACAGTTCGGCTGGCGACACCCCACCCGACATCGACAAGGTGCTGATCCCGGTGTGGGAACAGTTGGCCGCTCATTTCAGCAAACACCCAGCCGGCCTATACTACGAAATCCTCAACGAACCACACGGCATCTCCGATACCCGCTGGGGACAGATCCAGGGGCAGGTGGTGGAGGCCATCCGCGCCCACGACCAGCACCATACCATCATTGTCGGGCCGGCCAACTGGAACAGCTTTCGCAACCTGCGCTTCCTGCCCGAGTACGCCGACACCAACCTGATCTACACCTTTCACTTTTACGAGCCTTTCCTCTTTACCCATCAGGGGGCCACCTGGACCCAGCCTTCGATGCTGGCGCTGGCCGGAGTGCCCTTTCCCCACGATGTAGCACCCTTGCCCTCGCTGCCATCTCAACTAAAAGACACCTGGATGCAGGGGGCGCTGGCCAACTACCGCACCGAGGGCACAGTGGCCAAGGTGCGGGAGCTGATCGACCTGGCGGTTGCCTTCAAGGACCAGCGCCAGGTGCCTCTTTTCTGCGGAGAGCTGGGGGTGTACATACCCAACAGCGATCCAGGGCAGCGCACTTTCTGGTACCAGACCGTGCGCACCTATCTGGAGGAACAGGGCATCCCCTGGGCTACCTGGGACTACCGGGGCGGTTTTGGCCTTTTTGAGCCGGGTACTGCCGGGTTATTCGACCACGATCTCAACCTCCCCTTGCTGGAGGCGCTGGGCCTGGAGGCTCCGGAGCAGCAGCAACTGGTGTTGCAGCCAGCCCAGGAGGGCTTCGATATTTACCGGGATCTGATTGGCGATCAGCTCTTCGAGTCCAGTTGGATCGGTCCTGGGTACGTGGATTTCTGGGCCGAGCAAGAACCGGCTTCGGGCCAGCGCTGCATCCACTGGACCGGGGTCGATCGCTACCAGTTCATCGGCCTGGACTTCAGGCCGGCCCGGGATCTTTCGCAACTGGTGGTCCAGGACTATACCCTCGACTTCTGGGTGCGCGGCGATACTCCTGGCAAGGCTTTTGACATCCGCCTGATCGACAGCGATACCCAGGACCCCACCGATCATCCCTGGCGCATGCGGGTGGTGGTCGACGAATCGCTGGCAGCCTGGGACGGAGAGTGGCATCATCTGAGTATCCCTTTGAGTGTATTCACCGAACACGGGGCATGGGAGCAGGAATGGTACGAGCCGCGGGGCTTGTTCGATTGGCGGCAGGTGGGGCGCATCGAGATCGCCGCCGAGTACCACGACCTGGAGGGCGTATCCTTCTGGCTCGACGAGATCCGGGTGGTACCCCGGGCTCCCACGGCTGTGGCGCTGGCGGGTCAGGATGGCCGACCTGGCGACTTTGCCCTGGCGCAGAACTACCCCAATCCCTTCAATGACCAGACCCTCATTCCCTATTCCTTGCCCAAAGACAGCAGCGTCGAAATCCACATCTATAACACCGCCGGACAACAACTCCGCACCCTGGCACTGGGACACGAATCGGCAGGGGCTCATCTGGTCCAGTGGGATGGAACGGATCAGTATGGTCGGCCAGCATCCAGCGGCGTCTATCTCTACTCGATCCAAGCGGGCGATTTTTTTGCCACCAAAAGGATGATCTTACTGCGATGAGTCTCAACCGAGTTTTTGATGCGTCGACCCTGGAGATGTTTTGGCACGACGGCGATGCGCGGGAAATGCGCCTGCGCGAGGTGATCGCCGAGCGCCTGGCCCTGCAGCCGCCCCCAGTGCGCGAGGACGCGGTGGTAGCCACCTATTTCATGGCCATGCGCACCCTCAAGCTCGAAAAGGCCGTGGCCGAGATCGCCTACCACGCCACCTCGGGCATCAAGAACCCGCCGCCCGGTTCGCTGCTGGCCCAGTGTACGGCCCAGCCGGCCGGGGTGGACCTCTTCGACAGCACCGGCCGCCTGGGCCTCCTGCATGTGGCCTTCCCGCTCAAGATGATGCTGCAGCCCGACGGCCATCTCAGCTCCTGCGACCTCCTGCACACCGCGGCGGCGGCCATCCTCTTCGACGTGTACGAGAACCAGGATTCCCGGCTGATAAACCTGCAAATTCCCGAAGCCGTGCTGCGCACCTTCCCCGGCCCAGCCCACGGCCCCAAAGGGTTCCGCCGGCTCTGCGGCCTGCCCCCAGGTGAGCCGGCCTTTGGCACCATCCTCAAACCCACGGCCGGCCTCACCGCCGAGGAGGTGGGCCAATTGACTGGCGAAGCCGCCGCCTCGCCGCTGCTCTCCTTCATCAAAGAGGACGAGGACCTCTACCCCAACCTCGAATACGCACCCATGGCTCTGCGCACCCGCCTGGCCAAAGAGGCCATCAACCGGGTAGCCGAGCAACGCGGTGGCCGTGGCCTGGTCTTCCTGCCTCACGTCAGCGGGGCTCCGAATGAGATCCTCGCCACCGTGGAGGCGGCCCTGGAAGCCGGGGCCGAGGGCGTGATGTTCAGCGAGAGTTTTGCCGGCGGCACCGTGCGTATGGTGCGCGACGCCTTCCGGATGCACCCCCCCCTGATCTACGGCCACAACGCCGGCATCGGGGTGAAGACCCGGGCCATCTACCGCGAGGTCATCGACCTCTTGGCCCGCCTCGACGGCATCGACTTCCGCCAGACCGCCCCCGTGCGGCCCGGCACCCCCTTCCTGCGGCCCTACGGTCAGGAGTGGCAGGCATCTGAAGAGATCCTCTCCCGCCCCCTGCCCGGCATCGCGCCCACGGTGCTGGTGCGTGCCGGGGCCCTGGACCAGGGCAATATCGGCCTGAATATGGCCGAGGCGGAGGCGCGGGGCATCGGCGACGGGGTGATGTTCCTGGCCGGCTCGGCCATCAACTCGATCAAAAACGCCCAGGGCAAATACGACCCGGCCCTGGGTGCCCGCGCCATGCAGCAGGCCATCGAGGTCCACCGCAGGGGCAGCCTGCGCGGGGTGAAGGATGAGGAGCATCTGCAAGCCCTGGTGTCCCTGGCCGAACGCGAGGGCCTGGGTGAACTGCGCGAGGCCCTGCGCCAGCGTTACCCCCAGGAGGCCGCATGAACAAAGAAGAACGCCTGCTGCGCGTGGGGGTGCTGGGCTGCGGCCCCATCGCCCAGTTTGCCCACTTCGACGCCTGCCACAAGGCGCGCAACGCCGAGCTCTACGCCCTCTGCGATGTGGCCGAGGACTTGGTAGTCCGCATGGCGGCTATCCACCAGCCGCGCCGCACCTTTCTGCGCTACGAGGAGATGCTGGCCGACCCCGAGTTGGACGCGGTGATCGTCGCCACCTCCGACCCCTTCCACGTCTCCCTCTCGCAACAGGCCCTTTCAGCCGGCAAACACGTGCTGGTCGAAAAGCCCCTGGGCGTGAACGTGGAGGAGTGCGAAGCCCTGGCGGCCCAGGCCCGCGCTGCTGATCGAGTGCTGCAGGTGGGCAATATGAAGCGCTTCGATCCGGGGATCGCCTTTGCCCAGCGCTTCATCCGCGAGCAGATCGGGCAGTTGCTGGCCCTCAAGGCCTGGTACTGCGACTCCACCTACCGCTACACCATGACCGACAATCTCCAGCCCCTGCCCGAGCGCAGCCAGGGCAGCCGCAAGCCCGAGGGGGACCCCAAAGGGGACAAGGAGCGCTATTTTCTGCTCACCCACGGTTCCCACCTGGTGGACACGGCCCGCTTTCTAGGCGGCCCGCTGCGCGCCGTGCGCGCCCGACTGGCCAAAAAATTCGGGGCGTACTGCTGGTTCGTGGAGGTGGATTTTGCCGACGGCAGCCTGGGCCAGCTCGACCTGACCATTGCGGTGCGTATGGATTTCCACGAAGGTTTCCAGGTGTACGGAGAACACGGCAGCGTGCTGGGCCGGACCTATCTGCCCTGGTTCTTCAAGTCCAGCGACGTGGAGTGTTTCTCCACCAAAGACGGCCAGTACCACCGCCCCCTGGGCGCAGATGCCCACTTCTACAAGCTCCAGGTGGAGGGCCTGGCCGACACCGTGTTACACGGCGCCCTGCTACAGGGGGCCGATGTGGACGAAGGCGTGGCAGCAGTGCGGGCCATGGTGGCCATCGCCCGCTCCACCGCCAGCGGCGACTGGGTGAAACTTGCCGACGTGAAGGGAGGCATCTGATGAAACTAGGTACCTTCTCCAAGATCTTTGCCCGGCCCCGCCTCGAACAGGCCCTCGACGCCCTGAGCGCCGCGGACCTGGAGAGCGCGCAGTTCAATTTCGAGAGCGCCGGGCTGCCGGCCATGCCCGATACACTCGACCCAGATACGTGCCGCCGTATACGCCTGCAATTCGCCAAGAGAAATCTCGAACTGGCGGCCCTCTCGGGCACCTACAACATGGCCCACCCCGACCCGTCAGAGCGGCAATTGGGCCTGAGCCGGCTGCGGGTGCAGATCCAGGCCTGCGCCGAGCTGGGCACCCGGATCATCACCCTGTGTACCGGCACCCGCGACCCAGGCTACATGTGGCGGACCCACCCGGACAACAACACCCACGAGGCCTGGGCCGACCTGATTGGCTCCCTGGAGCAGGCCCTGCCCATCGCCGAGGAACACCGGGTGGTGCTGGCCTTCGAACCCGAGATCTCCAACATCGTCGATTCCCCCACCAAGGCTCGCCGCCTAATCGACGAGCTGGGCTCTCCCTGGCTGAAAGTGTGTATAGACGGGGCCAACCTCTTCCCCACCGGCACCCTGGAGCGCATGCCGGAGGTGTTGCACCACGCCTTCGATCTGCTGGCCGGTGACATAGCCCTGGCCCACGCCAAGGATCTGGTCGCCGACGGGGAAGCCGGCAACAAACCCGCCGGCACCGGGGTGCTCGATTACCAGCTCTATCTGAGTCTATTGGAAGGAGCTGGATTCACCGGCTCGCTGATCCTCCACAGCCTCAAGGAAGCGGAAATGGCGCACTCCCTGGGGTTCGTGCGGGGCAAGATGAAAAACTGAACCGAGGAGGACTGCCATGCAGACCGCGCCCGGCCTCACCCGCCTCTTCAACGGCCAGCTCATCGACGGCACTGGCGGCGCCCCGCTGCCCAATGCTGTGGTCCTGGTCGAGGACGGCTATATCACCTATGCCGGCCCGGCCCAGGGCGCCCCGGCCACTGACCCAGCGGCCAGGCAGATCGACGCCCAGGGCGGCACCATCCTGCCCGGCCTGGTGGAAGCGCATTACCACCCCACCTACTTCAACGTGGCCGCCCTCGAAGACCTCGACATCAAGTACCCCGTCGAGTACGTCAGCCTGCTGGCCGCGGCCAACGCGCGTCTGGCCCTGGAGTGCGGGTACACCGCGGCCCGCAGCGGCGGCAGCCTCTTCAACATCGACGTCTGGCTGAAAAAAGCCATCGAGGCCGGCGTCACCCCCGGGCCGCGCCTGGCCTCCAGTGGCCGCGAGATCTGCGGGGTGGGCGGGCTGATGGATTGGAACCCGGATTTCCGCAAGATCGGCATGGAGGGCTTGGTGCTGCTGATCAACGGGGCCGACGAGGGCCGCGCCGCGGTGCGCACCCTGGTCAAGGACGGGGTCGAGTGGGTCAAGACCTATCCCACCGGCGACGCTGCGGCCCCCGATACCAACGACCACCACACCCTGTGTATGACCTTTGAGGAGATGCACGCGGTGGTGCAGACCGCGCACAACCACCGCCTCAAGGTGACCGGCCACTGCCGCGCCACCGAGGGAATCAAGAACGCCCTGCGCGCCGGGTACGACACCATCGAACACGGCACCTTCATGGACGAGGAGAGCCTCGAACTATTGCTCGTGCGCAATACCCCGGTGATCCCCGCGCTCCAGTTCGAGTACGCCAGCGTGCAGAAGGGGCCGGGGATCGGCATGCCCCAGGCGGTCATCGACGGCCACCAGGAGACCCTCGAAGGCGGGGCCGAGAGCGCCCGGCGCATCCTCAAGGCCGGCGGTCGCCTCGGCATGGGCGGGGACTACGGCTTTGCCTGGAACCCGCACGGCGATTACGCCAAGGAGTTGAGCTTCTTCGTCGAGTACGTGGGCCTCAGCCCGCTGGAGGTGATCAGGTGCGCCACCAAAACCGGAGCCGAGATCATGGGCCGGGGCGAGGAATTCGGCACGGTCGAGAAGGGCAAGCTGGCCGACCTGCTGGTGGTGGACGCGGACCTGGTCGAGGAGATCCGCGCCCTGGAGGACCGCAGCCGCTTCATCGCCGTGATGCAGGGCGGCTTGGTGCGGGCCGGTCGCCTGGCCACCGCACAGGTGACCGACGCCTCGCTGGTGCGCTGAGTCCATGAAGATCACCGGCGTCCATACCCTGACCAGCTGGGCCGGCCTGCGCAACTGGGTGCTGGTCAAGGTGCAGACCGACACCGAATTCTTCGGCTGGGGCGAGGCCACCCTCGAAGGCTACGAGGACAGCGTGGTCGCCTGCGTGCAGCAGTTGGCCGGGCGGCTGGTAGGCCAGGACGCCCTGGCCGTGGAACACCTCTGGCAGCAGCTCTACCGACACAGTTTCTGGCGCGGCGGGCCGGTGCACAACTCGGCGCTGGCTGCCCTGGACCAGGCCCTGTGGGATCTGCGCGGCAAGGCCTGGGGGGTGCCCGTGTACAAACTGCTGGGCGGGCCGGTACGGCAGTCGGTGCGCCTCTACACCCACGTGGGCATCTACCAGCCCGAGTGTATGGTCGAGGACGCGCAGCGCGACGTGGCAGACGGGTACACCGCCATGAAAACCGGGGCCTGGGCCGGCGACGGCCTGCTCTCGGAGCCAGAGCGGGTCCAGGCCTTCGCCGAACGTATCGCCCTCCTGCGGCAGACTGTAGGTCCGACCGTGGATATCATGGTGGACGACCACGGCCGGGGCCGCCCCTCCAGCGCCCTGCGCCTGATGCGGGCCCTCGAACCTTTCAAGCTGCTCTTCTTCGAGGAGGCGGTGCAACCCGACGACCTGGAAGGATTGGCACTCTTGCGCGCCGCGGCCCCGCAGGTGGACCTGGCCGCCGGCGAACGCCTCTTCTCCAAGTGGGACTTCCGCCCCATACTCGAAAAACGCCTGCTCGACGTCATCCAACCCGACCTGTGCCACGCCGGGGGGATCAGCGAGGTGAAGAAGATCGCCGCCCTCGCTGAGGCCTATTACGTGCTGGTGGCTCCCCACAACCCGCAGGGGCCGGTCGCCACCGCCGCCTGCGCCCACCTAGCCCTGGCCATCCCCAACTTCCTGATCCTCGAATACGTGCGCCAGGAACCCTTCCGCGACCAGGCCCTGCGCGAGTCCTGGGTGGTGGACAAAGGCCATCTCCAAGTCCCCGACCGCCCCGGCTTGGGCGTGGACCTAGACGAAGAAGCTTTGCTATCCAGCCCCATGCGCCGGCACCGCGGCCCGGTGGACTGCTACGCGGCAGACGGCAGTGTGCGGGATGTATAAGGGAAAGAGGAGATGATCAGCGCGACAGAGATCGAACAGTTCACCACCGCCGGCGTGGCGACCATCGACACCCCGCTTAGGGCATCACAACTGGCGGCTGCCTCGGCAGTCTTCGACGCCCTGCTGCCGCCCCCGGAT
>SXGS01513831.1_pt1 | contig 26390 bp, 27 predicted proteins | sample 3174681 | NCBI WGS metagenome assembly SXGS01 (sample SAMN11356861, study PRJNA531348) | freshwater metagenome | isolation source: freshwater sample F1-80 | place: China: Fuxian Lake, Yuxi | collected 2017-12-25 | reverse complement strand
GTGGGTGTGGGTGTGGGTGTTACTTGAGGAGCCGGGACCTTGACGGTTACGCCCTTACTCCAGAGGAGCTTGCCCCCAGATTTAATGCAGGTGTATTTCTTTCCAGAGGCTATGGCAGTTGATTTAAGCTTTGAGCACTTATCTCCTGCCTTGATAGCTGCAGATGCTGGAAGGGTAGGTGAGAGGCTTAATAGGAGGCCAAGGGCAAGGCCGCAGGCTAGAGCTCTCATTGGCATTAGACATTAAATCTAAACTCAACGACATCACCATCATGCATCACATACTCCTTGCCCTCCATACGGACCTTACCCATGGCCTTAGCCTGCGCCATCGAACCGGCTGCGATGAGATCACTATAGGAGACGATCTCGGCCTTGATGAAACCCTTTTGAAAATCGGTATGGATGACACCGGCTGCCATCGGCGCAGTGTCACCTTTGTGAATAGTCCATGCACGGACCTCTTTTGGCCCTGCGGTCAGATACGTCTGCAGACCTAATGTGCGAAAGCCAACATGTGCCAATGTCGCAAGACCTGGCTCCTGCAATCCGATCGATTGCAAAAGTTCGAGAGCATCTTCATCGCTAAGCTCTGCTAACTCGGCCTCAGTCTTTGCATCAAGGAAGATCGCCTCGGCCGGTGTGACTAGGGCCGATAAAGAGGCCCGTAGTTCACTATCGTTTAACTCGGCGGCATCGACATTGAAAACATATAGGAATGGTTTGGCTGTTAAGAGATGTAGTTCGGATACAAGTGCCAAATCAACTGTGCTACTAGATAAGGGCCTCCCAGAGTTCAGAGCCGCCTGCGCCTCTTTGATGGCATCGAGGATATGGTGGCGCTCTTTGTTGACACGCGCCTCTTTCTCAAGCCGGGGTAGCGCTCTCTCAATCGTCTGTAGATCGGCGAGGGCAAGTTCGGTGTTGATGATCTCGATATCACTTGCTGGATCCACGCGACCCTCCACGTGAATCACATCGCCATCGCTAAATACCCGGATCACTTGGGCGATCGCATCACTCTCACGGATATTGGCCAGGAACTTATTGCCAAGGCCGGCACCCTCTGATGCACCCTTGACGATTCCTGCGATATCGACGAAGGAGACGGTCGCTGGGAGCAGGGTCTGGGTGCCAACGATCTTGGCAAGTGCTGCCAGGCGTGCATCGGGAACGCCCACAACGCCGACGTTGGGCTCTATCGTGGCGAAGGGATAGTTGGCGGCTAGAACATTGTTCTTGGTCAGGGCGTTAAAGAGCGTGGATTTACCCACATTCGGCATACCGACGATTCCGATGGAAAGGCTCATAGATAGCAGAGCCTACGCGCAAATGTCAGTGAGCCCTGACACGATAGCCCCATGCCCACATATGTAGTGACTCTGATCATCGGCCTTATCGCCGGGGTGGTAATCGGATATTTGCTGCGAGCCTTACGGTCCAATAGCTCTGCAGGTGATCGCGCCCTGCTCGATAACTACAAAGGTCAACTCGATGAGGAACGGAGTAAGACCGAGTCTGCACTCAAGTTAAATGCCGAGCTCACAGCGGTCAAAGAGTCGGTAGAAAAACTCTCCACTCAATCCAATGAGGCCAATCGAATCCGCACCGAGGCCGAGGCAAAGCTGAATATAACTATCCTTGAGATGCGCCGTGCATCTGAATCCATCTTTGATGAGACTAAAAAAATCGCTGGCGCACTATCTCATACGCAGACACGAGGAAAATTCGGTGAGGCACAGTTGGAGCTGCTCTTGCAGGCCGCTGGACTTCGCGAGGGCCACGAATACAGCAGACAGAAAGGTATGAGCGATAGCGATGCTTCGGGCATCCCCGATATCACTGTGAAGATGCCAGGTGGCAGCCACATCTTCATCGACTCCAAGTTTCCCTTTGATCGCTTCACCGAGGCCTTTGATCCGGCCAGAGAGAGCCAACGTGATGAGCTCTTACAAGCACACACTAAAGATCTACTCAAGCACGTTGATGCTCTGGCAAAGCGTGGCTATCACAAATCTGCAGGCTCTCCTGACTTTGTCGTTCTCTTTGTACCATTTGAGACGCTCTTATCAGAGGCGCTTCGGCTAGATCCCATGACTCTTGAGAAGGCCTTCAAAGTCGGGGTCACTATTGCTACCCCTACATCGATGATGGCCCTGCTGCGCACTATCGGCTACATCTTCACTCGAAACAAACTCGCCCAGAACGCCGATGAGATCCAAAAGGTAGCAAGTACTTTTTTGAAGAACATCACTCTGCTGCATACCAAGATCATCGCAGTTGGCAAGGCGATCACATCCACATCAAAGGCCTATGAGGATCTGGTGCCAACGGCTGAGAAGACGGTCCTGAGCCCTGCGCGCCGAATTCATAACTTAGGTGTCAGTGGGGATAAAGATAAGCTCGCCATCGAATATCCCGATGCTCCTGCATCGGTACGTGAGTTAAAGAGCGATCAGAGTAGTGGCGAAGATGATTTCATCGATGCCGAAGAGATCGATCAAGAGGATAGATAAATGAGTGGGATCAGAGGCATTGCGATATCAGGGCCAGGATTAAAGAAACAGGGTGTGATCGTGCTTCAGAGCCTGCTCATCTTCCTCTCCACCTTCATCGAGCTCTGGCTACGCAGTGGCGTTGGAATCATTACCGGTCTCATCCTTCTCTTGTCTTTCTTTGGTGGAATCCGTTGTGGTCGCCCCGGGACAATCTATGTTGCAGTTGTGACCCCTCCCCTGGCCTTTGCAGCCAGTGCGCTCTTGTGGAGTTTGATTCTTGATGGCTTCAAACTCTCGCGCGTTGGTATCGATGTAGTCGCCTCACTTGCCAGTGAGGCACCGTTTTTGATCATCGGTGCGATCTATGGCTGGTATGTCCTTCTCAACGCTCGGGCAAAGGCGCGGCCCTCACAGCGACGTAGTTAACTCTGACCGGCGGCCTTCATATCTTTGCGAAGCTCTGGAGGCAGAGAGAAGAGAAGTGACTCTTGCATCGCAGTGACCGTCTCAACATCCTCAAAACCCCGCTGCGCCAACCAGGTTAAGACACCATCTACCAAAATCTCAGGCACCGATGCACCACTGGTGAGCCCGACCGTCTCTACTCCATCGAGCCAACTCTCCGGAATCTCTTGGGCATAGTCGATTAAATGCGCCGCCTTTGCCCCGTATTCAAGTGCGACCTCAGCCAAGCGCACCGAGTTGGATGAGTTCTGTGAGCCGACCACTATGACCAAATCCGCCCTTCCTGCAATGGCCTTGATCGCCTCTTGTCGATTCTGCGTTGCATAACAGATGTCATCACTGGGAGGATCTTGGATCTCAGGAAAGCGCTGCTTTAAAATCGCAACGGCCGTGAGAGTCTCATCAACACTCAACGTGGTCTGAGATAACCAGACTAGTTTTTTGCCAGGCGTTGGAATCACTGTGCGTGCACCATCTAAGCCATCGATGACACGGACCGCATCCAGGGCCTCACCGGCAGTGCCCTCAACCTCCTCATGGCCGTGGTGGCCAATCAAAAGGATCTCAGCATCTTCGCGTGCAAACCGACGTACTTCATGGTGCACTTTTGTCACCAATGGACATGTCGCATCGATAGTCTTCAAATTGCGCCTGGCTGCCTCATCATGAACACTGGGGGCAACACCATGGGCAGAGAAGATGACCGTCTCTCCCTCGGGGACCTCATCGGTCTCATCGACAAAGATCGCACCCTTTGCCTCAAGTGATGCAACGACATGAACGTTGTGGACGATCTGCTTGCGCACATAGACAGGTGAGCCATAGAGCGCAAGGGCCTTCTCAACGGTGACAACGGCGCGGTCAACACCTGCGCAGTATCCGCGGGGCGCAGCAAGGAGAACTCTCTTGGCCATGAGATGAGTCTATTAGGCTCATCCCATGTTCGAAACTTCCAGTGATGCCCCAGCAACGGTAGCAGTGGTCACGCAAGCCATTAAAGAGTATGTCGATCGCTTGGGCCCGATCTGGGTTGAGGGAGAGATAAGCGAACTCAATGAGCGTAGTGGGGTGATGGCCTTTGTCCGTCTGCGCGATCTGCGCGAGGATATGTCCCTATCGGTGATGTGCCACAAATCAGTTATTGCTGCAGCGCAACCTTTGCCGCCCAATGCACGCGTTGTCATCTATGCAAAGCCCTCTTGGTATACAAAGAATGGTTCACTCACTCTATCTGCGCGCGAAATCAGACAGGTAGGTGTCGGTGAACTCCTGGCTAGGTTAGAGGCTCTGAAAAATCTGATGGCCTCACAGGGTCTATTTGATTCAGATCGAAAGATAGATCTTCCATTACTACCTAAGAAGGTCGGCCTGATCTGCGGTCGCAATACCGATGCCGAGAAGGATGTCGTTGAGAATGCCAGGCGGCGCTGGCCCAGTGTCGTCTTTGAGATCCGTGAGGTGACGGTGCAGGGCGCACTCGCCGTCTCTGAAGTATCGGCGGCCCTTGGCGAGTTAGAGGCAGATGTAGATGTCGATGTCATCATCATCACGCGTGGAGGCGGCTCCTTTGAGGATCTATTACCTTTTAGTGACGAGGGGCTCGTGCGCCTTGCAGCATCATGCCTGACACCTATTGTCAGTGCGATCGGCCATGAAAAAGACTCACCCTTGTTGGATCTCGTAGCGGATTTTCGTGCATCTACCCCGACCGATGCCGCCAAGCATGTAGTACCAGATGTGGCCGAAGAGATCGAGATGATCGCAGGGCTGCGCAATCGCGCCCACCGCAGGTTAATGAGTGTGATTGACGTGGAGTTTGCTCGGATCACAAACTTCAAAGACCGCCCGGTGATGAAAGATCCTGGTGTGCTCATCACTTCACGCTCAGAGATCATTATGGCCCTGCGCGATAGATCCAAACGTGGTTTTAGTGGCCATCTCAAACTAGCTAAAGAGGAGCTCGTACAGATTAGGGCCCGAGTCCGTGCGCTCTCACCGCAGGCCACAATGGATCGTGGATACTCGGTTGTGCAGTTGAGTACCGGTGAGATAGCACGTGATGCCAGCACATTACGAGGTGGAGATGTACTGCGCCTGCGTTTGGCTAAGGGCGAGACCAATGCCACAGTGACCGCCAATACTGCAAAGGAGTAGATTTGAGCCATGGCTGAAAAGAAGATCTCCTATGAGGCTGCGCGTGATGAGCTAGCCGAGGTAGTAGCAGCCCTTGAGACCGGTAGTGCAACGCTGGAGGAGTCCCTCAAACTCTGGGAGCGTGGCGAAGAGTTGGCCAAGATCGCCCAGGAGTGGCTCGATGGCGCTAAAAAGAAGTTAGATGCGGTTAAGCCGTAATCACCATGTCAAATTTCTCATACTCTGAGCTCTTACCGCTAGGAAAAGATGAGACTAACTACCGATTTCTTGGCAGTCAAGGTGTCCATGTCATCACATTGGGAGATAAAAACTTCTTACAGGTTGATGCAACTGCTCTTGAAAAATTAAGCGCTGAGGCCATCCACGATATTTCGCATTATCTGCGCCCTGCACATCTTCAACAGCTCGCAAATATTATTGCCGATCCAGAGAGCTCGCCCAATGATCGCTTTGTCGCCACAGATCTTTTGAAAAATGCCAATATCTCTGCAGGTGGGATCCTACCGATGTGCCAGGACACAGGTACGGCCTTGGTCATGGCAAAAAAAGGCCAGCATGTTCTTACGACTGCAAAGGATGAGATTGCGATCTCTCAAGGCATCTATGATGCCTTCACCACTTTGAATCTGCGCTACTCACAGATGGCTCCCGTTACGACATGGGTGGAGAAGAACACGGGCAATAACCTGCCTGCACAGATTGAGATCTTTGCCGATAGCGATCACCCCGATGAGTACAGCTTCTTATTCATCGCTAAAGGTGGCGGCAGTGCCAACAAATCATTTCTCTACCAGGAGACTAGAGCGGTTTTGAATCCAACGGCCTTTATAGCCTGGCTCGATGAGAAACTACGCTCGATCGGAACTGCGGCCTGTCCGCCGTATCACTTAGCGATCGTCATCGGGGGCACAAGCGCTGAGTACACCCTCAAAACCGCAAAGCTTGCCAGCACCAAGTACTTGGATTCACTGCCCACAAGTGGAGATGGCCTGACTGGATATGGATTTAGAGATCTCGAGTTAGAGGCGCAGGTTCTTGAGTTGACTCGAAAGTTAGGAATCGGCGCCCAGTTTGGCGGTAAGTACTTCTGCCACGATGTGCGGGTTGTGCGCCTGCCCCGTCATGGTGCATCACTGCCGATCGCAATCGCCGTATCCTGCTCGGCCGATCGCCAGGCGCGGGCCAAGATCACCCATGAGGGCATCTTTCTTGAGGAGTTAGAGCGCGATCCTGCCCATTTTCTGCCAGAGACGACCGATGAGCATCTCCAGGATGGTGTTGTGGCAATCAATCTGAATCAAGCGATGGATCTGATCTGCGCCGAACTCTCAAAGCATCCGGTTAAGACACGACTCTCCTTGACTGGAACATTAGTTGTCGCCCGTGATTTGGCCCATGCAAAGATCAAAGAGGATATGGATTCAGGTAAGCCCATGCCCGAATACCTGACTAACTATGCCGTTTACTACGCAGGTCCGGCCAAGACTCCAGTTGGATATGCATCGGGCTCTTTTGGACCAACGACTGCAGGTCGTATGGATTCATATGTCGAGTACTTTCAATCCAAGGGTGGCTCACGTGTCATGTTGGCCAAGGGAAATAGATCCAAAGCCGTTACCGATTCATGCAAGAGTTTTGGTGGATTTTATTTGGGATCGATCGGTGGACCTGCAGCCCGTCTTGCTCAAGAGTGCATCAGAAAAGTCGAGGTACTAGATTTTCAAGAGTTCGGCATGGAGGCCATCTTTAAGATTGAGGTCGTAGATTTTCCTGCCTTCATCGTCGTTGATGACAAAGGCAATGATTTCTTTGCAGCGACCAGCACGCCATTGAATATAGGGAGCAAGCCCTAAGCAGGCATCAGTAAAAACGAGTGCGCTGGAACTTTGACCAGGCCTTGCATGGGGTCTCATAGCGGATCGTGATGTAGCGAAGTCCCCAACGGATCTGTGTCACCGGATTAGTGCGCCAATCATCGGCGATGATGCTCATCTTGTCGGCGGGTAGGGCCTGAGGAATCCCATGTGCACCGGTGCGAGGGTTACGAGCCTTGTAGTTCCAGTGGCTCTCCCTTGTCCAGAGTTTGTTCAGGCAGATGAACTGGCCCTGACTCATCCCATACTCATCAAAGAGAATCCTCTTGGCAACAGACTGTGCCCCCGAAATCGTTCGTGCCATCTCCACCTGACGGCTAATCGATGAGGCCAGGGCCATCTCACTGGAGAAGATCAGATCGATGGGGCTCGAGGTCAGATCGATGGAGCCATAGAGGGCGGCCGCGCTCAGCGCAGGTAGCTCCTTCGGGGATAGGACCCGACTCTCGGTATCTAAATCAATCTGGCTCGTCATCGGAAACTCAATGCCATAGGCATTGGGCAGGGCCGAGCTCAGAAAGAGCATGGCGGCGATAACGCCCCAGATCGCTACATACTTGCGATGAAGATTCATCTGACCTGCTCCTTTCACCTGTGCCCACCCACGAGCGATCAGCCTAAAATTAGGCCTCATTGTTATCGGGGAGTGGCCTTAGCGTGCCTTTGAGGGGGCTGTGGGGCAAATTTAAATGGGGAAAGTCGCAGATTCCCAGGGAGCTCTCTGTCTGTGGATAGGTAAAAGCGCAGGTCAGATGTGGGAATGTCCGAAATGCCCGAAATGTGACTGTGAGATTAATTCTGGTGCCGTCAAAGGCTATCCGGCGATGGGCCCCTCGAGCATCTCGGTGACAAGGGCGGCGATCGGGGAGCGCTCAGAGCGGGTCAAGGTGATGTGGGCAAAGAGGGGGTGTCCCTTGAGCGTCTCGACCACGGCAACGACTCCATCGTGGCGTCCCACCCGCAGGTTATCGCGCTGGGCGACATCATGAGTCAAGACGACCCGAGAGCCGGCTCCGATTCGAGACAGGACCGTCAATAAGACTCCGCGCTCAAGAGACTGGGCCTCATCGACGATAACGAAAGAGTCGTGCAGAGAGCGCCCACGTATATGGGTCAGTGGCAAAACCTCAATTAAGCCCCGATCCACGATCTCATCGATGACGGCCTGACTAACCAGTGCGCCCAAAGTATCAAAGACGGCCTGGGCCCAGGGCGACATCTTCTCACCCTCACTACCGGGCAGATAGCCAAGCTCCTGTCCACCTACTGGATAAAGGGGGCGAAAGATTAGAACTTTTTTATGGATCCGCTTCTCCATTACCGCCTCAAGACCGGCACACAGCGCCAGCGCAGATTTTCCTGTTCCAGCCCGCCCGCCCAGGGAGATGATTCCAACACCATCATCAAGGAGCAGATCCAGTGCGATCCGTTGCTCGGCGCTGCGACCATGCAGACCAAAGGCGCTGCGATCACCGCGTACTAACTGCAGTTGCCTATCGATGCTCACGCGAGCAAGGGCACTGCCGCGCTCGGAGTGAAGCACGACTCCAGTATGCACAGGTAGTTCATGAGCGGCCTGATGATCGGCGCGATCAGATGAGTAGAGATCATCGATTATTTGGGATCCCACCGTTAATTCGCTGATACCCGTCCATCCACTATTAGATACGAGCTCGGCTAAATACTCTTGTGCCTCAACACCGACTGAGGATGCCTTGACGCGAAGTGGCAGATCTTTAGTGACCAGTACGACGCTCTTTCCATCGCCCATAAGGTTCTTAGCGATAGCCAGGATGCGGGAGTCATTGGTTCCATCACGCAAAAAGCCTTGAGGCAGAGATGATAAATCATTGTGATTGAGCTCTACTGAGAGCGTGCCACCCTCGGGGGTGACTGTGAGCGCCTTATCGAGCCTGCCATGAGTGATTCGAAGATCATCGAGTGCGCGAAGGGCCGCTCGTGCGAAGTATCCCAGCTCTGGATGATCGCGCTTGGTCTCTAACTCCCCGATGACTGCGATAGGGATGATGATTTCATGCTCTGCAAACTTATAGAGCGCCCCAGGATCGGCCAGTAAAACACTGGTATCTAATACAAAAGTCTTCTTACCCTCGTGACTTTTGGAGGCCAAAGGCTGAGCTCCTTGATTTAAGTTGTACTAGATGAGGACCTGCTTCGGATAACTAAAAATGTAGGACTACTTGCCACATCCTTGGCTGCGACACGCCTGCCCTGTTGCTTAAATCTGGAGCAAATGTCTATGAACCAAAGCGGCGCTGTCGCAGTGAGTATGCACGTAGAGCACGCAAGAAATCAACGCGGCGAAAGTCCGGCCAGTATGCCTCGCAGAAATAAAACTCAGATGATGCGCTCTGCCACAACATGAATCCACCCAGACGTTGTTCACCTGAGGTGCGGATCAAAAGCTCGGGATCAGGCTGGCCGGCGGTATAGAGAAACTTGGAAACATCCTGGCTCGAGAGATTGCTCCTGGCCTGCTCGAGGGAGTGACCTTGGCCTTGTGCCTGCTCGAGATAGCCTTTGACCGCATCCACGATCTCACGCCGCCCACCGTAGGAGATGGCGACATTGACCTCTACCCCATCACCGCTCACAGATGGGATTTCACTGAGTTTTTGGCGTAGCCAATCCGGGAGTAGATCCAGTGCGCCAACGGCCTTGATGTTCCAACGCCCTGTTGCTGCTAACTCATCGACAGTATCTCCGATTATCTTGAGTAACTCCTCGATCTCGGCGGTGCTGCGTTTGAAGTTATCGGTCGATAAGAGCCACAGAGTCACCACGCCTACCTTCGCATCATCACACCAGCCCAGGAACTCGATGATCTTGCTCGCCCCGGCCTTGTGACCATTGGGATCGCCCTGGTTGGGATTGGCCTTTGCCCAACGGCGATTACCATCAAGGATCACGCCCACATGGTGTGGTGTCTTGGAGAAATCTAAATCTCTGACCAATCGCCTCTCATAGATCGGATAGAGGGGTGCCTTGATGAGTTTACGAATATGTGCGTACAACTCGGCGCTCAGCAATCAAGGATGCAACGGGAAGGGTTCCAGCCAGAATCAAAGCCAACATCTTAAGAATCGACCAACGCGCTTTTACGGCAAATTGGATCGCGGTCAGGACATAGACCAGATAGACCCATCCATGGACAAAGGGGATCCAGGCGACTTTGGCCTTCAAGTCAGCGTTATCAAGGAGATAGGCAACGGGTAGATCCACACACCATAAGAGCAGAGACATCACGCCGGCGATAACTGCCATGACTCGAAAGCGAAGGAGCACGGATTTCATACGCCTACCTTACGGCGATAAAAGGGGAGATACAGCACCACTGCTGCCATCAGCCACCAGATAAGCACGTATGAAAGATGCTGCCAGTAAAAGCCTGGGATGCGAGAGAGCAGCCTTTCAGCACTGGGGCGAGTGCGCTCCAAATCCTTGCCCATATGCACCTCTTTGCTTGCCAGAATATATCCATCATATAAATCCAAATCAGTGGTTGAGATGATCACTGCGCTATCAAGGCGAGAGATCACCCCCGGGGAGTTATCTGTGCGATCACCTGATTGTGCTGCCCGAAGCTGTCCTTGGATTTCAATCGTCATAGACTCTGGGATATCGGGGTTGAGAAGGCGCTGCGACCATAACCCTCGCACCACTAAAACACCCGTATCGCCTCCAACCTGCAAAAGGGCCACCTGCCAATCATCGATATTTCCATCACCATCGACCTGCCCAGGTGCTCGAAGAGTTGCAACATAATTGCCTGAGACTCTAACCATACGGTTGATTGCATCTGGGGCTAGTAGAGAGTTTGTAGTGGCTATTGATTCAAGTGGCACCACTTCTTCATCGATAGTTGTGGCAATGACAAGACTTTCCTTCAAGGCGGCGGCGCGATCTAACTGCCAGATTCCAAGTGAGAAAAAAATACAGGCAAGAAGTAAAGCCACTACCCCTGTACCCACACGTGAGACAAGAGTTTTACTTGTCGTTGGTGTCATCACTTCGATCAAGGCCCATGAAACGCTTGTAGAAGCTGCGCATGAGTAGGGCCACTGCAATCACCAATAGAGAGATGGTCAGAGAGCCAGCTATGCCCATATCAATATTTTTTTCCATGCGATAATCCTCTCATGTCAGAAGAGTTCTCATACAACGAGCGCTATGGGATTCGCCCGAGAAAGGCTTGGGTTGCTCCAGCGGTTTTTTTTGGTATCACAGGTATTACCTGGTTGATCTGGACTGGCTTGCATCATTCGAACCCTCCTATCAGATACTCATTGATCTCCTACTCCATAACATCAGAGCAAGAGATATCCCTGCGCTATTCGGTGGTGCGCGAAGATAAAGATGCATCCATCATCTGTGTCCTCATCGCCCGAGATTTTGACAAGAATGTCGTTGGTCAAATCAATGACGAGATTGGGCCAGGGTTGGCCTCATTTGAACGAACTACCTCCGTGAGATCACGGGGCCCTGCAGTCAATGCAGATGTGGTGAGTTGTCGGCTCAAGTAGCCACCTAGTACCGTTGCACCTTATGAGCACACAGACATGGCTGACAGATGAGGCTGCCAATCGTCTGCGCGCCGAATTAGAAAACCTTGAAGGGCTTGGGCGCAAAGAGGTGACGGCAAAGATCGAGGCAGCACGTGCAGAGGGGGATTTAAAGGAGAATGGTGGCTATCACGCAGCCCGTGATGAGCAGGGCAAGATGGAGGCGCGCATCCGCCAGTTAAAGCAGATGTTAGAAAATGCCCATATCGGAACTCCCCCACCAAGCGCCGATGGAAAGGTAGGTGCCGGAATGGTCGTCACTGCCTTGATCGCAGGAGATGAGATGAGATTCTTACTAGGCTCGCGTGAGATCTCATCGGGTGATCTCGATGTCTATAGTGAGAACTCCCCACTCGGCGCAGCTGTCATGGGCTCTGATATCGGAGCAAAACTCTCTTATACCGCACCTAATGGCCGCCAGATCTCAGTCGAGATTATCGCTGCAGAGTTTTATGCCTAATTACTTAGCTTGAGGAGTTTGCGTACTTTCGCACACTCAACGGGATAAAAATCGCCATCAAGATGATCATGTAGAGCAGTGATGTCTCAAGTGGGTGCTGACTAGGCCACGAGGTGGCAGTTGCACCGAACTCGTTCTTCAAGCCAAATAACTGACGGCAGGCTGCCACCATCGATGAGACAGGATTCCATTCGGCCACATACTGCAGTGCTCTTGGCATTCCAGTTGTTGGTGCAAAGGCATTGGATAGAAATGTCATAGGAAATGTGACCAGGAATCCGACGTTTTGAACGACACGGGCATCTCTGACTACCAGACCCACATAGATACCGATCCATGAGAGGGCATAGCCGAAGGAGAATAGAAATAGGAAGCCCAGAGCGACTCTCGTGAATCCTGAGGTTGGGCGCCACCCGACTGCAAAGCCGGCAGCGGCCATCACGGCAAGCACCAAGATATTTAATAGCGCATCCCCAAATGTTCGCCCGATGACTAAGGCCCCACGAGAGATAGGTAGTGACCTGACGCGATCGATGAGACCCTTAGTCATATCTTGGGCCAGGCCCGAGGCAGTTGCAGCCAGTGTGAAGGCGACAGTTTGCACGAAGATACCCGGCATAAGTAGTTGCACATAGCCTCCGGGTTGACTCGTTTGAATCGAGCCACCAAAGACGAAGCGGAATAAGAGGACGAACATCACCGGCTGGATCGTTGAAAAGATGAGTAGTTCGGGGATTCGAGCCAGCTGCAATATCTGGCGCTTAGTGATGACAATTGAATCACTGAGTAAGTGCTTCATCTCTTACCTCCTCTTTTTCTCTTTACTGGTTGACTGACCGTCTCTTCAGCAACATGGCCAGTCAATGACAGGAATACATCATCAAGTGATGGGCGCTTTAATCCGATATCGAGTGGATGGATACTCACCTCATCAAGGGCTCGAAGCGCCTCAATCAATGCAGTCGATCCAGTTGAAACCGGAGCACTCACGGTTCGTCCCTCGATATGAGGTGCATGAGCGCTGATACGCGCCACAATCTCTTGGACCTTTACCACCTCGCTATTTTCGACAGTGATCTCTAAGCGCTCACCACCTACCTGCCGTTTTAATACATCTGATGTTCCCCGTGCGATGACCTTACCGTGATCGATCACTGCGATCTCATCGGCTAACTGGTCGGCCTCCTCCAGATACTGAGTTGTGAGAAGAACTGTCACACCTCCAGTGACAAGCTCTTCGATGACTCCCCACATCTCCATCCGACCCCGAGGATCCAACCCTGTCGTGGGTTCATCGAGAAAAAGCACTTTAGGTTGGACAATCAATGATGCAGCCAGATCCAGACGACGGCGCATTCCACCCGAATAACTCTTAATCGTTCGCCGTGCGCTTTCGGTCAATGAAAATCTCTCGAGCAGGTCATTGGCGCGATTTATCGACTCTTGTTTACCCAAGTGATAGAGGCGGCCAAACATCACCAAGTTATCCCATCCTGTGAGCGTCTCATCGACGGCTGCATACTGACCAGAAAGACCAATCACCTCCCGCACCTTGTCAGGGTGTTTGATGACATCTATCCCAGCGACATGAGCACTTCCAGAATCTGGTTTCAACAACGTTGCCAGAACTCGAACCGTGGTTGTTTTTCCAGCACCATTTGGGCCCAAAACACCCAATACGGTGCCTTCAGTGACATCGATAGATAGATCATCGAGCGCTCTCACCTCACCCTTGTTATAGCTCTTGATGAGATGCTCAGCAGTGACTGTCTTCACGCGATAACCTTACTCGTATGGCAAGGAAGCCTTCCCCCAGCACCAATTCGCCGGAACATAGCCATCGCGAGATTATGGCCATTCTCGGTGGTCTCATGACCGGTATGTTCCTAGCCGCACTGGACCAGACGATCGTCTCAACAGCGCTTAAAAATATCGTTGAGGATTTTGGTGGACTCAATCAATACTCTTGGGTCGTCACCGCATACTTACTGACATCTACAGCATCCACACCTCTCTATGGAAAAATCTCTGACATTTATGGCCGTAGGGTGGTCTTTCAGTTTGCGATTATTGTATTTTTGCTTGGTTCTTTCTTAGCCGGTGCCTCACAGAATATGGAACAGTTAATTGCCACTCGAGCACTACAAGGTTTAGGAGCAGGTGGCCTGATGGCCCTCTCCTTTATCATCATCGGTGATGTCGTCCCACCGCGCGAGCGTGGCCGATATCAGGGTTACTTTGGTGCAGTCTGGGGAATCTCCTCAGTAGCTGGACCTTTGCTTGGTGGATTCTTTGCAGATCATCCCCAGATTCTGGGAATTACTGGTTGGCGCTGGATTTTCTATATCAATATCCCATTTGGTATTGCCTCGCTCTTGATTACATCCGCAGTTTTACACACTCCTAAAGTCAAACGCGAACACACTATTGACTACCTAGGTGCCATTTTATTGGTGACATCTGTGACCTTGATTCTTCTCTCTGTTTCGATTTATGGACCGCAGGATGGTTGGGATAGTTTACGTACTCTTGCCTGTTTAATAATCGGATTTACCTTGGTGGCTATCTTTCTCTCCTGGGAAAACAAAGCTAAAGAGCCCATCATTCCCTTATCTCTCTTTAAAAATCACACTTTTTCTATCACTTCACTCCTTGGGGCAGTCATTGGCGCTGGAATGTTTGGTGCGCTCATTATGCTCCCACTTTATCTTCAGGTTGTGAAGGGATATTCAGCCACTGAATCAGGATTAAAGTTGATTCCATTCATGATAGGAATCGTCTCTACTTCCATCATCTCTGGAAAGTTGATTTCAAAATATGGACATTACAAGCGTTTTCCTATCGTGGGTACTACATTGATGACTTGTGGTCTGCTCCTACTCACACGCTTAGAAGTTGATACGCCATATTGGCAGATTGCACTATTTGCCATCATGGTTGGTGCGGGACTTGGCCTTTCCATGCAGACCATCATTATCGCAGTTCAAAATGCCGTTGATTTCAAAGACATGGGTATCGCAACAAGCAGTAATGCCTTTTTCCGTTCGCTTGGTGCAGTCTTTGGTACAGCTCTATTTGGAAGTATTTTGACCAATCGAGTACAACATTATCTCCAATCTAATTTTGCTGAACTCGCAAAATCAGATCCCACGGCACTCGCCGGCTTTGATACAGGAAAGCTGGAGAGTATCTCAAGTAATACTGCAGTATTGGAAACTCTTTCACCTGTATTGCGAAATACTGCTCTTGACGCCTTTGTGAGTTCGTTTCACATTGTCTTCTATGCTGCTGCGCCAATCACAGCATTGGGTATTTTGCTTGCACTAAGGCTGCGCGAATTACCATGGAGGTCGAATCAGGAGTACGCCAGAGCACGAGAAGAGACAACTGGCGATACTCTTATCTAATGCGCTCACCATTTAGGGATCTACCGCGCGAGATTTCAGTCCTTGTTGCTGCATCTTTCTTTGTAGCAGTGGGTTTTGGAATCGTACTTCCTGCAATCCCCGTATTCGCCCGTACCTTCGGAGTCGGTAATACAGCAATCGGTTTGATAATCTCCATGTTTGCGATCACACGTTTTGCATCTGGGCCAATCGCTGGGAAACTTGTGGATCACTTCGGTGAAAGAGCGATATTTTCATCCGGCATTCTCATGGTCTCTCTCTTTGTATTTCTTGCCGGACTCTCCACAACATATGGTCAACTTCTCTTCTTTCGTGCAGCTGGTGGCCTTGGCTCTTGTATGTTCTCAGTGGCTGCAGGTTCAGTCCTCGTACGCTCAGTCGATGACGCTAATCGCGGTCATGCCCTAGCCGTCTACAACGGCTCCTACTTAGTCGGGGGAATCTCAGGACCCATCATTGGTGGTCTGCTCTCGCTGATCTCACTGCGTGCTCCATTTTTTGCATACTCTGCGATGTTATTGATCTCAGGAATCGTTGCACACTTTTTTCTCAAAGGTGAAAAAATTGGTAAGAGAGAAAAGGGGCTTGATTCTGGCGAGTACACGAGGGTGAGAGAAGCTCTGGCAATGAAACCTTTTCGGATCGCATTAGCGATTACTTTCATGGTGAGTTGGGTCTTTTTCGGCCTGCGCGCATCGATTATGCCAATCTTTGTTATTGAAGAACTTGGCTCTACCACCGCTGTTGTCGGATATGGCTTTGCTCTCGGGGCAGTATTTCAGGGTGCCCTGCTTATTCGCGGTGGAAAATTATCTGATCGCCGGGGCCGACGATTTGTATCTGTGATTGGTTCTAGCATCGGTCTGGTGGGAATGATCGTGCTCACACTAGCGATTGATCCATGGATGTATCTGCTTGCAATGTCGATTCTTGGGATTGGAGGGGCATTTCTTTCGACCACGCCAGCAAGTATCGTCGGAGACGTCATCCGAGGCCGGGGTGGACAGGTAATCGCCATATTCTCGATGGCCGGGGATGCTGGAATGATTGTGGGCCCGATAATTATTGGCGCTCTCTCTGACATGTACTCATATCGCACAGCCTTTGCTGTTTCCACTCTTGTCTTTGCACTCGGTGCCTATCTCACAACACAGATCCCTGAGACACGAGAAAACTTCCTATCTGGCAAAGGCGAAAGGCCCCAGGTCAATCACCTGAGGCCCCCCGAGTAAATCTTTTTTTTAGTCGTTACCGCGAAGAATCGATAGCACGCGTAAGACCTCCATGTAGAGCCAAATGATCGTGACCATCAGACCAAAGGCTGCGCGCCATGACTCTTGCTCTGGAAGACCGGCTTCGATCCCCTTTTGGATCTGATCAAAATCTAGAATCAAAAAGAAGGCTGCAAGGACCATTCCACCGGTTGCGATGATTAATCCAAAGCCACCCATGTTATAGATACTTGCGCCAAAGAAGGATCCAACGAAGGAAACGAGTGCAAGCACTACATATCCGATTAAGGCGGTCATCAATACTTTTGTGAACTTGGGAGTCACGCGGATGCGCCCACTCTTATAGGCAAACAACATTCCAGTGAATGCACATATCGTGACCATGATTGCTTGGCTGACGATACCCTCAAACATATCGTTATAGAGATGGCTCAGAGTGCCAAGTGCCAAGCCTTGGAAGCCAGCATAGGCAAGGATCAGAGCCGGCTTAACGCTCTTACTGAAAATGTTGACCATAGCCAATACAAAGCCGCCAAATAGGCCAAGCATCAAAGCTCCACCACCGAGATTGAGTGTCCATGCAGCCCCGCCGACAGTGACAAGAACTGCGAACATGATCGCTGTACGCGTGACAACATCATCAATAGTCATGCGACCGGTGCGCATCGAGGATGCAGCAGGTGAGTTGTACAGATTCTCTAGCGCTGCGTCGGTCTCAGGTGTGGTCTTGGGATCAAATGCAGCGTATCCACGCTGATTAAACGCCCGTCCTAAAACAGGGTTTGAACTGCGCATATCTTTTCTCTCCTTTTGTTGTGCGACCAGAACCTCTGGTAGCTACTTTCCGGAACAAGTTTAGGGGCTAAAAGATTCCCAGGCGAGCCGGGTAACTACTTCTTCTTATAGCCAGCTGGGCAGACTGGTTTAAGGGCCGTTACCTTCTTAATCAGCGTGCCCTTGACGCAGGTAATAGTAGTTTTCTTTTCAGATGCAGCTTTTACTGCCGCCAAAATCCGCTCTGCCTCAGCCTTTGCATCGGCAAATGCCTTATCAGCTGCCGCCTTATCAGCTGCCGCCTTTGCATCGGCCTCTGCCTTGGCCTTTAACTCAGCTGCCGCTTTGGCATCGGCCTCTGCCTTGGCCTTTAACTCAGCTGCCGCCTTTGCATCGGCCTCTGCCTTGGCCTTTAACTCAGCTGCCGCCTTGGCTGCATCGATGATGGCTTGGCGGGCTGGGGGGCAGATAGGAGTTACTGGAAAGCCCGTGATCTTTCCACAGTACTCAATCTTTGTCAGGGAGGTTGCCTTCTCAAATGCATTTGCTCCAAGGCTCTTTAACTCATCTGGAATCGAGATAGTCGTAAGCGTTGTGACCTCAGAAAAGGCACCTTGGCCGATACTTGTCACAGAGTTAGGAAGAGTGACCGATATCAGTTTGCTGTTTTTGAATGCATTCAGACCGATTCCAGTCACAGAGTTACCGATTGTAATTGTCGATAGTGGTGTATTTCTAAAGGAGCTTGCACCTATGGTTTTTACCGTGTTAGCAACCGTAAACGATGTGAGTTTCGTGCCCATAAACGCGACATCACCAATACTGATCAGAGAGATTCCGTTTGTCACCGATGTCAGGGGTGAATCAGCAAAGGCTCTAACGCCAAGAGTGGTCACAGAGTTAGGGAGTCTGACCGTTGTAAGTTTAGTGCCCGAGAAAGCTCCTAAACCTATAGTGGTGACTGCCGTGCCAATTGCAATCGAGGTGATCTTTGTAGCAAAAAAGGCAAAATCACCAATAGTTGTTACTGAGTTACCTATGACCAATGAGGTGATGGGTGCGCGATAAAAGGCTCTATCTGCCACTGATTTCACGCTGCTATCGAGAGTAAGCCCACCAACGCATGTGGTTCCGGCACTAGCTTCCGCTGCTGGCATCGTCACAGAATAGGTCTGCCCGCTTGGCCCACATGAGAACTTCACGGTCTCAGCCATTGCACTAGGTGCCAAGACCACATTCAATAACAGTACGAGTGCGAGTCCTATTCGCTTCATAAATCCACCTCACTAATGACTTTTCTAGAGGCCAATAGTACTAATCAGCAACCCTTTGGCTTAGGTTTTAGCTTGCAGATCGCTGCGAGTTTTTTCGCCGTTAATGTATTCTGTAGTTGAATCGACTTCAATGAGTTATTTAACGCCAAGATTTCAGCTTTGAGACTTGCAAAATCTATCTTTAGTTTTGCTAGCTCAGCCTCGGCAACTCCTCTGGCCTCAAGGTAAGCACTAGCCATCGCCTCAGCCCGAGTTTGGGCCTCGAGCGCAGCCTTTGCATCATCCTCTGCCTGTGCCTGTGCCTGTGCAGCCGACTTCGCCTCTAGATCAGCCTTGAGCTTGGCATCGAGGGCAGCCTTTACATCGGCCTGTGCAGCCGACTTCGCCTCTAGATCAGCCTTGAGCTTGGCATCGAGGGCAGCACTTGCATCGGCCTCGGCCTTTGCCTGCCTTTGCTTAGCTAACTCAATGCTCTCTTGAGCAAGCTTGGCCTCCACATCCGCCTTTGCTTTTGCATCGAGGGCCTCTTTGGCATTTGCCTCCATCGTGGAGGCAAAAACTAAGTTTGCATATTTTGTTACTAGGGTAATGAGAGTATAGAAACTACCTCCACTTTTGGAATTGCACTCAGGGCCAGAAGATGATGAATCACCGCCTGTGATGATACCTACAAGATAGAGTTTTGTGGGAGAACTTACAATCACTGGTCCTCCACTATCACCAGGGCAGGCACTTGAAGTTGAACTCGTGAGATATGCCGAGTTCTTGACTCTTGTGGATAGTGATGAGAAGTTCATACTTGCTTTTTTAGGCTTTCTCACTGAACTATCCTGAAATACCGTTTGACCATAGCCGTAGATGGTTACAGTGGATTTATTGGTGATAAACGATTGTGTCTCCTCGTCAGAGGCGATGACGATGTCCACCGCTAGAGGCAAAGCCTTGTTCAGTACTAGAAAAGCGATATCGTTATCACTAACTACGTTTCCTGAGGAGTAATAGGTTGAAGTGATCTTTATTGATATAGCCAGGTACTGCTCATAAATAGCCCGGCTTGCCGCTAGAGTCGAAGTATTTTCTAAGATTGAGAAGTTCTTTTCGTTCTCTACTATCGTTTTATAAGTAGCTCCCGGTGGTGCTACCCAAACATTTTTAGCCAGAAGTCCGCTTACCTCCTCAGTTACACAATGAGCCGCTGTTACGACAACACGTGGAGCGATCAAGACGCCCGAGCAGCTTCCATAGCGGTTTCCATCTGTGTTCTCTTTAATCACATTTACAAGAAGAGGTGACCCAATCGCATCTAAACCGTTATAAACAGCACTAGCCGGCACAATTGATACCATGAGGGCAGTAGATATGAAGAAAACTAATACAGTCCCAATGCGCTTGATCACAAATGCCCTCCAACTCTTTAAACTTGAGGAAAAATCAAAGATCTTTTCTAATATTTTACTGATTTTGCCAGAAAACTTCTCAGCCAGAATTCGGGGAATTTTGAGTGAAAAGTGGCAATGTCAGCCCACTAGGGGGCATGACAGAGGATCGATCTCATGCCTGGACCACGCTTAGAGCACACTCATATCTGCACACTCTGGTCGATCAATCAGTAGTCCTCGATATCGGCTTTTCATAGAGTTTCTTTAATGGGAATTTTTTCATCTGTTCAAAGCTGGTGACTCCATAACCAGCCAAGCGCTCAATGATGCCATGGAGGACATCCACAGTTGCCCGGGCATCATCGAGTGCTCTGTGATTGGGACTTGTTGTAGCACCAAAAAATTGAGCAAGGGTCGATAGTTTGCAGTTTATGACCTCATCTCGACTCAACACAGATCTTGCTAATCGAGCAGTATCAATGACGGTATATCTGGGCCAGGAAAAATTATGAGCGAGTGCTGCAGCTTTGAGAAAGCCCAGATCAAAAGGGGCGTTATGGGCCACTAGCACTGTCTGAGTTGAAGATCCTAAGAATTCCAAGAGAGTTGGAAGTACCTCATCGATAAAAGGCGCAGAGATCAACATCTGATCTGTTATCCCCGTCAACCTTGTGATTTTGCCAGGGACTGGGTGGCCAGGATCTACGAAACTTTGAAATGTGCCCAACACTTCACCTGCTCGAACTTTCACAACCCCTATCTCGGTGATTCCTGCACCTGTTTTTGGGGAGCTACCTGAGGTCTCTAGATCTAAAACAGCAAAGGTCGTCTGAGCCAATGAAAGTTTGTTCATAGATGTCACGAGCGCGATAGTAGGTCATCTTTTCACCTTGTAACCCACCGGACACTTGGGCTTAACGGCCGTGACCTTCTTGATCAACTTGCCCTTGGTGCAGGTGATAGTGGTTTTTGTGGTGGCCGCGGCCTTGGCATCTGCTTCTTGTTTGGCTTTTAACTCTGCAGCAGCCTTTGCTTTGAGCTCTGCTGCTGCCTTTGCCTCTGCTTCTTGTTTGGCTTTAAGTTCTGTAGCAGCCTTTGCCTCTGCTTCTTGCTTGGCTTTGAGCTCTGCTGCTGCCTGTTGTGCCACAAAAGCCTCTGCCTCTTTTAACAATTCAAGGTGTTTATAGACTGGAGAGAAGTACCCATAAGATTGTAAATCATTCACTTTAGGCTCCTTAGTGCTGCCAGCACCACAAGCATATACATTTGAACCATTCAACCCTTGACCAAGATAGAGAATATCGCCTTTGTATGTGGTCGTGATTGGACCACCTGAATCACCTGAGCAACCCTTATGTTTTGAAACTAAAGTTTCAAACTGTAGTTCTGCTCTGTGGTCCTCTGACATCCAAGAAAAATCAGTCAAAGAATTCAGGGTAATTTTCATAAGTCTAGGAAGTTCACTGCCACTTTGATTTGGATTATTCCAGTCTTTTTTGCAGGGACTTTTCTCACCAGGTGCGCACCGGTCTCGATACTCACCATATCCGTGAAAATTTATCTCACTCTTGGCTGCAGTGAGCTCCTTTTCAATATCAGTAGTCATTAACCTTGACGGTTGCATCGGGATCAAATCTTTTTCAAGAACGTAAACTATAAAGTCGTTCAAAGCAGCTACTTTCCCAAGCTTGTAATCTCCCACAAATTTTTTTATCACTTTTACTGATCCCACCCCATCTTTTGGATTGGAGTTTGGTTTGCCTACGAGAATAAAAGGTGGCTCATTTAATATACGATTATTATTATTATCAAAACTGTAAGTTGAGTGAGCGGCAGTAAAAACTATCCGAGATGAATAAAGGTATCCACTCCACCACCCAAAATTTGCAGCTCCTGAAGCCTCATTCATTGCACCCCAAATTGGAACCACTCTTGGATTATCAAGATTGATCGGTGCATCTAGGCCGGCATGAGCAGGAAAGATTGAAGGGATTGAAAAAATTAATGCAAGCACAACTTTTGAAAATCTTTGTCTCACTCTTTAAGGGTATGAGGAAGGAGTGGTGAACACCATACCTTTTGCATGAATCTTCAGCTTTAGGGGAGGTTTCAAAGGGGAAGTTGACATCATTTACGCAAGAGTTGGTGCCCCGAGCGGGGGTCGAACCCACACTGGGAGGATTTTAAGTCATCCTGGTCAGACCCCAGGGTTCCAGAACTTAGAGTATTCGAACTGTGTCTCCTAGCTTGGAGCTAGCCAATACTTGGACGCTTATGCCTTCGTAAGTAATCTTCTCACCCTTTTTAGATGATTCAAGGGTTTGACCTTCTCGCTTGGTGCCTTTCTTTCCTAGAATCGTTATGATGCCTTGATCGTCACCTTTTGATACATCTACGCGATACACGACTGTTCCTTCTTCATTTTTAAGCAACTTGTCATAGCTAGATGCCCGCCGCACCTCAATAACTAGTGCTTGCTTTGCATTTAAAGTGATTATTACAAACTTTGTGCCCACAGCCTTACTATTGATAGGTGTTATCAAGATTTGGGATTGGTTCAGAGATTGCTTTGTTAGACACACTATCTCGGGATTAGTTAACCAGCCCAGCAAGAATCGATGCCATCCAATAAATTCTGGAACTGAAGTTCCTCCATTGCCCATTAAGTCCCAAATAGCCCCTGGCCCACCATCACGCTGGAAATATGGGTGCATCAATCCCAATACGTGACCAATTTCGTGAGCGTAGAAACTCCAGCCGAAACCAGGTTGGGTGAAGTTAGATAACTTGTTCTTCCCTATCCAGATAGCGCTAGAGAAATCACGCTCTGCTGATGTGAACAATCCTGGGCCACCAGTTTGCGCACCACTGAAGAGAATACTCTTTGTATCTTTTGGTGCCACGACAGTTACAAAGTCATATTTAGTGAAATTGACTTCCGAGTCAGCAGCATTTATTGCATCTTGAATGAAAGATCTGGCATCGCCTTGCCCATCTTGAATTAATCCATAGCTAGAGGATTTCTTTAGAATACGAAAGGTTTTCTCAGCTGTATCAAAGATGAATTTTGCTCGCCCATAACTTTGAGTTTCAAGGAATTTTTTAGCTCCAACTGCATAGTTATCTGTGAAAGTTTTGTTAACTTGCTTTGAGTTATTATCTGGAAAGTCAACAAAGAGAAAAATTGAATGGATTGTGCCAGTTGAAGGAATGAGGTAAGCCTCACGAGGAAAACCTGGGCTAAGGGGTTCCCGGAATTGCTTTGCAAGTTTGCAGTTATCTAGATCTTGAGAAACTGTCTGGTTTGCAGCAAACGTGGCAGGTAATGGGAGGAGACCTAAAATCAATAGAGAAAGAAAGCTGGAGATTAAGCCAGGTCTACGTATCACGAGAGAATTCACTTTCCGCTTTAGGAGATATTTCTAAATTAGTAGTAAACAGATACTAGTTTACAAAATTAACGTGCCTAGAACATAACCCTGAGTGCGTGAATTAAGCAATGGAAGGTCACCTTTACCCGAGAGTCAAAGGTAAGGAGACTAAGAAGGTGTCACTATGGTCCCAGCTTCATTTCAGGGTTTGAAATATGGTGCCCCGAGTGGGGGTCGAACCCACACTGGGAGGATTTTAAGTCCTCTGCCTCTGCCATTGGGCTATCGGGGCTGTGAAAAGATAAATCTACCCTCTTTTTCTAAGAGCTCGTGCCTGCAAGAGAACGAGCAACTCCGTCCAAGATATCTGTCTCTGATGCAACAAAGTGGCTGGCCCCCGTCGCTTTCATGATCTCAGAGAGCACAAGGGCACCTGCTGCAATCACATCGACTCGGCCTGGGTGCATATAGCCAAGAGCCGAGCGTTGTTCGCGATTGATTCCAGCCAGCATCAAGGCGACATCATGAACTTGTGCTGCATTGATGCGGGCCAGATGGATCGCATAGCGGTCATACTCAGGTAGATCTAGAGCTGCAGCTGCAACAGTTGTTGCAGTACCAGCAACTGCAACCAGAGTCTTGGCGGCAGTGATCGGAACGACTGCACCAGCCACTGCAATCGCTGCTTGAATATCGTTGCGAGCCAACTCAATCTGCTCATGTGTTACAGGATCACTTCTAAAGTGGCGCTCACTCATCCGTACACAGCCGATGTTCACACTCTTTGCAGATTCAACCGCGGTTGTACCAAAGACGAACTCTGTTGATCCTCCACCGATGTCAACGACTAAGAACGGGCCATCACTTGGATTTAAATCCTGGATTGCTCCGATGAAGGAGAGTTTTGCCTCTTCGTCTCCACTGATAACCTCAGGCTCGATACCCAGGCGCACTCGCACACCATCGATGAAGAGGTGACGATTTGTAGCATCACGCGTGGCACTTGTGGCACAAAATCGTATCTTTTCAACACCACGCTTTGCGATCTCTTGTGCGAAGCCATCGAGTGCGGCCAGTGTGCGAGTGATGGCATCGGGGTGAAAGGCCCCTGTCTCATCCACTGCCTGACCAAGGCGGACAATCTCCATAGTGCGGATAACCTCACGTAAATTATTACCCTCCAAATCTGCAATCAAAAGGCGTATCGAGTTAGTCCCGCAGTCAATGGCCGCTACTCGCATGGATTACTTGTCCACCACTGTGGTAGTTGCGCCAGGGCCTCATCGCCGAGTGGATTGACATCTGGACCTGCAGATAGTGAGTGTGCAACGAGTGAGTGCAGACATTTCACGCGTGTGGGCATGCCTCCTGCAGAGACTCCATCGACCTCAGGGACTCTTATTCCAAGTGCAGAGCGTGCTGCAATGTAGTCATCGTGGGCTGCGTGATAGGCACCTGCTAATTCGGCATCTGTTTCCAAGCGCTCATTCATATCACCCATCAACCCTGTCGTCTCCAAGGTTGAGATGACCGCTGTCAAGCGCGGGCAGGTTGCGTAGTAGAAAGTTGGAAAGGGTGTGCCATCCTCTAATCGCGGTGGTGTCTCAACTACGGCTGGCTTTCCACATGGACAGCGATATGCAATTGCATGCACATCACGGGGTGTGCGACCTAATTGGCTTTGAATACAATCAAGATCGCCCTGGGATACCTCTCGCATTAACTGCCAGATTCACTGATGGATGCAATCAAACGCATATACCAAGGCTGGCCATCGATGAGTGCGTTAGCCACCTTGGTAGTCTTTACGGTAGTTGTTGCTGCAGGGCCCTGGGTGATGATGTATTGGCGCTCTCCTGGCAGAACAAAGTGCAGACGCTCGCGTGCCTGGGACCGCACATACTGTGGGTCCTGCCAGAGCAATAACTCTTTGCGTGCAGCATCGAGTGCTTTGTTATCGGATACGAGTTGAGCATTCAGGGCCGATATCTGAGCGCGTTGTGTGAAGTAGTTTTTGATGGGCGGGGCTAGGGTGAGTGCTAGGAGGAAGAGGACTGCAAAGAGTGCAAGAGCCCGGCCAGATCGGCCACGACGCCTGAACTGCAAACCCCTGCGTGCCATCGCTATCAACTCTTAAGGCTTGAAGCGAGGAAAGGCACCGTGACCGGCAAAGCGTGCACCGTCTTGGAGCTCTTCCTCAATTCGTAGTAGTTGGTTGTATTTAGCAACGCGCTCGCTGCGTGCCGGTGCACCTGTCTTGATCTGTCCACAGTTAAGGGCAACGGCCAAATCAGCGATCGTCGTATCTTCAGTCTCACCTGATCGGTGGCTCATCATCGTGCGGTAGTTAGCACGGTGAGCCATTTCAACTGCATCGATAGTCTCTGTCAGAGTTCCGATTTGATTGACCTTAACAAGAAGGGCGTTTGCGGTGTTGCTTGCGATTCCACGGGCCAAACGCTCTGGGTTAGTAACAAATAGATCATCACCGACTATCTGAATTCGCGAACCTAGCGCACTGGTCATCGCACCCCAACCAGCCCAATCCTGCTCACTCAAGGGATCCTCGATCGAGACGATGGGATATGCATCCACCAAGGATGTGTAATAAGTGATCATCTCATCAGAGCTCTTTAAGGCACCTTCAAACTTGTACTTACCATCCTCATGGAACTCGGTGGCAGCAACATCCATCGCAAGTGCGATCTCTTTGCCCGGCTTGAAGCCTGCCGCTGTAATCGCCTCGAGGATTAGATCTAGTGCTGCGCGGTTACTATCGAGATTGGGCGCAAATCCACCCTCATCACCCACAGATGTCGCAAGCCCGCGCCTCTTTAAAACAGCTTTGAGGGCGTGATAGATCTCAGCGCCCCAGCGCAAGGATTCGCGAAAGGTCGGTGCACCGATCGGTGCGATCATG
>SXGS01255770.1_pt1 | contig 26391 bp, 14 predicted proteins | sample 3174681 | NCBI WGS metagenome assembly SXGS01 (sample SAMN11356861, study PRJNA531348) | freshwater metagenome | isolation source: freshwater sample F1-80 | place: China: Fuxian Lake, Yuxi | collected 2017-12-25 | reverse complement strand
TGCGGGCATCACGCCATTCAACTTTCCTGCGATGATACCTTGCTGGATGGCGGCGGTGGCGATTGCGTGCGGCAACACCTTCATCCTGAAACCTTCCGAAAAAGACCCGTCCGTCCCGATGCGTCTGGCCGAGTTGATGATGGAAGCGGGCCTGCCCAAAGGCGTAATCAATGTCGTCAATGGCGACAAGGAAGCCGTTGATGCGATCCTGACCCATCCCGACATCAAGGCTGTGAGCTTTGTCGGATCGTCCGACATCGCACAATATGTGTATTCAACCGGCACGGCCCACGGAAAGCGCGTGCAGGCGATGGGGGGAGCGAAAAACCACGGCATCATATTGCCGGACGCCAATCTTGACCAGGCGGTGAAGGATATTGTCGGCGCCGCGTATGGTTCAGCGGGCGAACGGTGCATGGCGCTGCCTGTTGCAGTAACGGTCGGCAAGAAGACGGGCGATGAGTTCGTCGAACGGATGATCGAAGCGGCGCGCGCTCTGAAGGTCGGGATCTCCACGGATGCTGACGCGCATTATGGTCCAGTTGTTTCGGCGGCCCACAAGGCGAAGGTCGAAAATTACATCCAGATGGGTGTGGATGAAGGCGCCAACCTTCTTCTCGACGGTCGTGGCTTGAAACTCCAGGGCAATGAAGGCGGGTATTTCATTGGCCCGAACCTGTTCGACAATGTCACCGCCACTATGCAGTCCTACAAGGAAGAGATCTTTGGGCCTGTGCTGCAGGTGATGCGGGTCGAGACGCTGGAAGAGGCTGCGGCGCTTCCATCAAACCATCAGTACGGAAATGGCTGCGCGATCTTTACCTCAAACGGCCGAGCCGCGCGCGAGTTTGCGGCTCAGGTGAACGTCGGTATGGTCGGAGTGAACGTGCCGATCCCGGTGCCGGTGGCGTATCATACCTTCGGTGGCTGGAAGCGGTCGGCTTTCGGCGACACCAACCAGCATGGCCCGGAAGGCGTACGCTTCTGGACCAAGATCAAGACAATCACGCAGCGCTGGCCCGAAGGGGACATCGGCGATCAGGCGTTCGTCATTCCGACAATGGGGTAAACGACATGAGCGATCACAAGACGATTCAGTTTGAACAGAAGGGCCGGGTAGCCGTCGTCACTCTTAACCGGCCCGATGCGCTCAATGCGTTGAATGCTGAAATCATGCGGGAAGTAGTCGATTGCTTCTCGGCGATCGACCGCAACAGGGACATCGCAGTCAGTATTCTGACGGGCGCAGGCCGGGCATTCGCTGCGGGGGCAGACATCAAGGAAATGCAGCCGCAGTCTTTCTCGGATATGTATGTGGAAGACTACTTCGCCGGATGGGACCGGTTCGCGGCTTCCCGCAAGCCGGTGATTGCTGCTGTCAACGGGTTTGCGCTTGGTGGTGGCTGCGAACTCGCTTTGATGTGCGACCTGATCATCGCGTCGGACAAGGCGAAGTTTGGTCAGCCCGAAATCAAGCTCGGTGTCACGCCGGGGATGGGCGGCTCAATCCGCCTGACCAAGGCTGTCGGCAAGGCCAAGGCGATGGACCTCGTCCTGACCGGGCGGATGATCGACGCTGTGGAGGCCGACCGTATCGGTCTTGTTTCCCGTGTTGTGCCGCATGATACGCTGATGGAGGTCGCTTTGGTGGCCGCTGAGGAGATTGCCGCATTTTCCATACCATCTCTGATGGCTGCAAAGGAGATGGTCGCCCGGGCACTTGAACTTCCGACTACGGAAGGCGTTAAGTTCGAGCGGCGCCTGTTCCAGGGGCTTTTCGGCACGGCCGATCAGAAAGAAGGCATGAGCGCATTCAGTGAAAAGCGCGCCGCCAAGTTTGAAGACAAGTAGGCCAGCAGGGTCTCCGGAGGAAAAGTCATGGCAAACATTGCCTTTATCGGCCTTGGAAACATGGGAGGCGGAATGTGCGCCAACCTCGTCAAGGCACACCATGACGTTGCGGCGTTTGATCTCAACGCGGAGGCTGTGGCATCCGCCGAAGCGCTTGGAGCGCGCGCGGCAAAGTCGATTGCCGATGCTGTATCGGGGGTAGATGTCGTCATCACAATGCTGCCCGCCGGCAAACACGTTCTCGGCGTTTATTTTGGCCCCGATGGCGTCACGGCGCATGCTACTCAGGGTATCCTGCTGATCGATTGTTCGACGATAGCGGTCGCGGACGCGAGAGACGCGCATGAGAAGGCCGAAGCTGCTGGTTACATGATGGTCGACGCACCGGTTTCCGGTGGTGTAGCGGCCGCAGAAGCGGGCACGCTCACGTTTATGGCCGGGGGCAGGGAAGTTGCCTATTCCCTCGCTGAACCGATCCTGAAAGGCATGGGCAAGAACACCTTCCATGCTGGCGGCGCAGGGAATGGACAGGCAGCCAAGATCGCGAACAACATGTTGCTCGGCATTTCGATGATCGGCACGTGCGAAGCCTTCAACCTTGCTGAAAAGCTCGGCCTTGATGCAGAAACCTTCTTCAAGATTTCGTCGGTTTCGTCAGGCCAATGCTGGTCCATGACGAGCTATTGTCCGGCGCCGGGGCCCGTGCCCACTTCTCCCGCCAATCGCGACTACAAGCCGGGCTTTGCTGTGGCGATGATGCTCAAGGATCTCCACCTGGCCGCAAACGCCGCGAAGGAAGCGGGCGCTGACATCCGCCTCGGCAGAATGGCCGAGGACATCTACAAAAACCTCTCAGAGCGCGGATTTGATGGCCTTGATTTCTCTGGTGTCATGAAAGACCTCAAGGGAGAACTTTGATCCATGCAGCAAGCGGAAGACTTTCGGGCAGAAAGCCGTGCCCTGCATGGCCTCGTTTCCGGAACTGCGCCAATCCGGTATCGGGAGCCAACCCAGTTCAAAGGGTGGGGCATCCATGACGTGCTTCAGCACCTGCATTTCTGGAACCGGATGGCCTATCTTCAGCTGGCGGATGAAGATGAACTGGTTCATCACCTGACCACAATGGCCAAGTCCGGCCAGCCCATGCGTGTGTACGAGAATGAAGCGCTCGCCGGAATCGATGGCTTTGCACTCGTGGCGGAGTGGGAAAAGCAGTTCGAGGAAACAGCAGACCGGTTTGCCTTGGCTGATCCCAAAGCGCGGCTGAAATGGGCCGGGCCGGACATGAGCGCGCGCTCATCCATTACGGCGCGGTTGATGGAAACCTGGGCCCACGGACAGGAAGTGCATGATCATCTGGGTGTCATCAGGCAGAACGAAGACCGTATCGGCAACATCGTGATGCTGGGGATCAACACTTTCGGGTGGACCTATGCAACACGCCGGGAGAAGCCTCCCGGAGATATGCCCTATGTTGTCTTGACAGCGCCTTCCGGTGTGATCTGGACATATGGAAACCCAAGCGAGGCTGAGCGAATTGAAGGCAAGGCGGAAGAGTTCTGTCAGGTCGTAACGCAGACCCGCAATATTCATGACACCTCGCTCAAGGTGACCGGGCCGGTCGCAGTAGACTGGATGTCGAAGGCGCAATGTTTTGCCGGCCCGCCGGCAGCGCCTCCTGCGCCTGGAAGCCGCCACACCGCCAAACTCTTTCAAAGCTGACATTGCTACCATCAAAGGAAACGCCCATGTCCATTCTGCTTCTAGAGAAACACGGCCCGATCGCCGTGATGACACTCAATCGTCCCGAAATGATGAATGCTCTTGGGCAGGAAGGCGATGGCCCTGCCGTTGCGGCGGTGTGCGCAGAGATCGCCGCTGATCCTCAGATCCGCTGCGCGATCCTTACCGGCGCAGGCCGGGCATTCTCAGCTGGCGGTGACGTCAAGGCGATGAAGGAAAAGACAGGCGCGTTCGGCGGAAGCCCGGCCGATATCCGTGAAGGGTATCGCCGAAACATTCACATGATCGTCCGCTCGCTGTACAATATGGAAACGCCTTTGATTTCCGCGATCAACGGCCCGGCAATTGGCCTGGGCTGCGATGTTGCCTGCATGGCCGACATTCGTATCGCTTCTGAAACGGCAAAGATGGGCGTTACGTTCCTGAAGCTCGGTCTGATCCCGGGAGATGGCGGCGCATGGCTGCTGCCGCGTCTGATCGGGTCTTCGCGCGCCGCGGAACTTCTGTTTACCGGTGATGTGATCGACGCAAAGACCGCCGCAGAATGGAGCCTCATCAGCAAGGTTGTTCCTGCCGAAAAGCTGATGGACGAAGCGATGGCTTTGGCGAACAAGATTGCCGGGCAGCCGCCACAGGCTCTGCGTCTCGCAAAGACGCTGATGCGCCACGGAACGAATGCATCCTATGACACGATCATGGAACTTTCGGCGGCGTCACAGGCCCTGATGCACGAGACAGATGATCATATCGAAGGCGTGAACGCGATTCTTGAGAAGCGGACGCCCGTATTCAAAGGCAGCTAAGGCTTTCCATTCTGAGCCTGTACGAGAAGGGCGCGAGGAAACTCGCGCCCTTTTCATTTCATCAGTATACAACGCCGGACTTGTAGAGGTCCTCAATCGAAGCCTCGTCATGGCCGAGCGACGCCAGAACCTGACGGGTATGTTCTCCCGGGCCAGGTGAGGGGCCTTTGGGGCCATCATCTGCCCCTGGAAAACGGACAGGGGAGGCGGGGGAGGCGTAGGTCGTCCCATCGCCCTTGGAGCTCGGCGTCTGAACAATGGCGCCAGCGGCGTGGGCCTGGGGATCCTTGGCGACATCCGCGAGCGTTTGCACCGGCGCCCACGCAATCGACTCAGCGTCCAGACGTTTGGCCAGATCAGACATTTCATACGCCCCAAAACCGGCATCGAGAATGTTTACAACCTCGGCATTATTTGCACGGCGGCCCTTGGCATTGTTGAAGCGAGGATCTGTTGCGAGTTCTGGCCGGTTGATGACGCGGCAGAGCGGCGCCCAATCCGTTTCACCTTGGCGTGCAACGATGCAGAACCACTTTCCGTCCTTGCTCTGATAAAAGTTCGAAATCGGAACATTCTGTTCATGCCGGCCTTTGGTCGACGCCACACGGCCGAAGAAGAGCTGAATCGCAAGGTCCGATCCCATTGTGTAAAGTCCCGTGCGGAACAGCGAAGCTTCGACGAGACGGCCAGAGCCTGTACGTTGCGCTTCTACAAGCGCCGCGCAGATGCCTGCCGCCGCAGCAATCGAGGTCGTATGATCGCCAAACGCCGTGCGAAGCGGGAAGGGCTCGCCACCCTTGGGGATTGTGAGATTGGCAACACCCGTCCGGCTCCAGAAACTGGCGATGTCGAAACCGGGGCGGTCAGCGTCTTCGCCCTGAAGGCCGTAGCCGGAGAGTGAGCAATAGACGAGCTTCTGATTGATCTCTTTCAGCGAGTCGTAATCAAGGCCAGAGCGCGCAAGACCGCCCGGGCGAACATTGGTAAGAAAGACATCAGCGTCCTTTACCAGCTCGCGGATCAGTGCCTGACCTTCCGGCTTGCTTGTGTCGATGATGATCGACTGTTTGCCGCGATTGTCGAAATCGAACACGGGGTTGTCCGGGTAATCGGTACCGATGGTGCGGAAAAACAGCCGGATTGGATCGCCGCCCGGTGGCTCTATCTTTACGACATCGGCGCCCCAGTCCCGAAGAATGCAGCCCGCGCCCGGCGCGGCCATGTAAGTTGCGTATTCAACGACGCGGATGCCTTCGAGCATGTGTCACTCTCCATTTGGTCGGGCGGCCAACATGCCTCCCTGTCTGGCGTCAGATTAGGCGTCTCTGTCGCAGCCCGCCAACCCGTTCCGCAGGGGCAGATCAATCACTCTCGGGGCGCTGCGCAGCACCGGGCAATTCCGAAAGGGCTCTGGCTTGTCCGACCCAGTCATCGCGCTGGATCCGGCCTTTGAAGTGGAGGAGCTTTTCATCGACATAGTCGATGTCCTCATCGCTCCATTCAGCGATCTGCCAGAAGTAGAACACGCCGACGTCGTGCAGAAGTTCCGTTAGGATCGGCCCGACACCAACGATCTGGGCGAGATCATCGCCTTCGCCGAATGCGGCGTGTGTCAGGAGGTTTGCTTGGTCATCCGGCCGGCGTGCCTTGGCGATCGCTTCGGCCTTTCTTGTGACCTGAGCTTGTGTTTCAACAGCTGGCAAGGACCGGGTCGTGCGCGCTGCGGAGCGTGCTTCATAGTTTGCTGCCTCCGCGCGGGCGCGTGGGCCTTCATTGTCAACATTTCCTCTTGGAACATCGCCGCGCCCACGGAGCATGTGATGCAGCGCGGTTATGCCATACTCGATGGATGTGAGCCTGTCTTCCAGCGCCGTCAGATCTTCTCGAGTGACTTCCGTGGAAGGAGGGTTCTGGACCGCGTCCTGTATGGAGACCAGACGCCGTTCAATCGTCTCCAGCCGCGTCTGGCCGCGCAACTCGTTGCGGATCGTGCTGACGGACGTATCCAGTGAAGCAAGCTGCGCAAACATAGGCTCAAGGTCAGGTCCCCGGCGCGAGGCGACAACATCAAGATCGGATTCTATCGCGGCCAGGGTGGCGATCAGGGCGTCGTTTAGCGGGGTTGCAGCGGAGATGGACTCCTGGACGAGCGCGAAGCGATCCATGAGCGAAGCATCAATATCGGCAAGCCTGTTGTGGATGGGGTCAAGGTCTGGGGCTTCGGGTATCTCAAGACGGTTGAGTGCCTCGCTGACAGTCGTCACATCTCCTGAAACCCGGGCGATATCGGAGGAGACCGTGCTGATGCCGCCAGACATGGTTTCTAGTTCCGCATTGATGAGGGAAAGGTCCGTTGCGAGCGCGGCAAAGGCTTCTTTTTGGTCTTGGGTTTCGAGGAGTTCTTCAAGTTTGGACAGGCGTGTCTCGATCGGGCGGAGATCGACTTCCGGCGGCTGCAACTCAGACAGGGTGAGATCAAGACGGGCCAGACCGCTATGGACCGGGCCGAGGTCTACTTCCGGCATTTTGAAGTTTGCAATGCGTTCTTCAAGCGCACCAATACGGTCCTGCAGGGGGGACAGATCGGGTTTGCTTGCAGTGACCGTGTCTGCGAGCAAGGCAACCCGGGCATGTACGCTCTCTACGTCGGGCATCTGAATGCCCTCGACCCGTTCGGTAACGTCCCTCAGGGATTGGGTGATGCCTTCCAGGTGGATGCTTCTCAGGGAAGCGATGGAGGCTGAAATTGTCGAGACAGCTTGCTCGATTGAGCCGATGCGTTCCTTGAGGAGGCCCGCATCGGGATCGGGCGACGTAATGTGCGCCTCAAGGCGCTCCAGACGGTCCTGAAGGGGCTGGAAATCAGGTTGAGGCGGTTTGTAACCGGCGAGGGCTGTCGCCAGACTCGCATCCACGTCTGCGGCTTTGAGAGCCCGCCCTTCGGCGATGGCGGTTTCCACCTGGCGCGTGAGTTCGGCATGAGTTTCTGTGACATCTACAAATCGCCGGCGAAGCCACCACCAGGCAAGCGCGGCCCCAAGTGCAGCAGCAATGCACATGAAGAAGAATATCTGAAGAATCAGGAACCACATGGACGATCTCCGCCGGTCGGGGCGTTGGGGGTGAGCAGGCAGGGGGTCATTCGCCGGGCCTGACGATGCGAATTTCTATGCGGCGATTGCGGGCGCGGCCGTCTTCTGTCGCGTTGTCACCGATGGGCCGGCTTTGCCCCAGCCCTGCGGCAACCAGGCGATCAGCGGTGACGCCGCGCTGAATCATAGCAACGCGGACGGCTTCTGCCCGGCGCAGGCTTAACTGGTCATTGAAGGCAGGATTGCCCGTGTCATCGGTGTGACCTTCCACCCGTAGCGTTCCCGGGCAATCGCTGGCAGCTCTGGCGGCGAGATCAAGTACAGGCCCGCTGGCCACATTGAGGACGACGCTACCGGGCGCGAATTCTATCCGGGCGGCTTCCAGGAGGCGCGAGAGTTCTTCCTCGCAGCTGGCAACAGCTTTCCGGGGCAGGATTTCGATCGTGCCGAAAGCGCCAAGAGGGAGGCCTGCATTGGCAGCGGTGCGGATGGTATCGACTTTCTCGTCGTCTGCCTCGCAGCGGAGGCTGAAGGTGCGGTCAGTGAAGGTCGCAGTGCCTGAACTGCACTGGGCGAGTGTATCAACACCGCGATTGGCGACTTCTTCGAAGCCGACAGGACGGTCGCCGCCGGTAACCTCAAGGCTGTTGATGACATCCAGCAGGTGATCGTCCGATTTGAGGGCTGCAGCTCTGGCGCCGAGATCGGCCTTCAGCGTTTCTGTGGGCACCTTGCCGTTGAGGGTCAGGGTGCCTGCGGTAAGGCGGAAGAGGAATTCCGGGTCACCCGCAGCAGTTGACGTTGCCTTAATCGAATTGGCTTGAGCGGGCGTCGTGGCGCCAAAGCTGGTGGTCACGCGCGTGACCGGGCGGGCATTCCCGAGCCATGTTGGCGCGGAGGCGCTCCTGACGGCCGCAACCGCACGGGCGCCTGCCTCGGGAGAGGGCGGCGAACCTTCAAGGCGGATCCATTGGCCGGAGGCTTCCGCGCGGGCCCAGCTTTCACCGGACTCTGCGAGCGCACGCTCGGCAGCGGCGAGCGCTGTGCCCTGAACGGTCGTCTGGGCGATGACGGTCCAGCCGAAAAGGAGAAGGGCAGCGAGGCCGACGATGGGTACGAGACCATAGGGCAGAAAAGGCAAAGCAGCGCCTTCGGCCCGGCGATATCGCCTTACCGTGGATACACTCCTGCTGCCTGACTGCATGGAGTCGACCGCCATTCTACCGCCTCTGCTGGCCCGGGTCCGCTCGGCGGACAGGCTCTGTCACGCCCTGACACTATAGCAAGTAAAGCCACAATACTTCAGGAGCGGCAATACAAGGCGGTAATAAACAGGATTTCGGGCAGGGACTTCATGGCGCCCTTTAGGGCATTGTATATTATACAGTTATTTTCCCATTTCGTGTTGATCTTCGGCGAGGTCCGAAGGCGCCGCCCTGTATAGGCACAGCATTTGGTGGCGTAAGTCCAAGCTGGGGCTCGCGACGCTGAAATCTTGCCTCCTGCAGACTTCGCGTGTGGAGAGAAATGACGCCTGATTATTCGTGAACGGAGCGTATCTGGCTCGGCATGTCTTGCGCATATCGCTGAAGGCGGATTGGTGCATGGGGTTTCAGCAATATGTAGGGTTGGGGAAGGTCTATCCACCATTTTGGGCGCGCAATTTCGCGACAAACAGTGCCACGGACGGACAATTTCGTGCCAATCAGCGCGCATTTCGCGGCCACTCCCGGACATAATGAGGACAAATCCGGCCACTTCCGGCCACGAATTCCACAGGCGGAGGCCGCCGCTCGACTAGTCGCGATCCGAGAGGGCGATCGAGATCGGGCTCGCCTCATAGATGCGCAGACCATCGCACCAGAGGGAGCCACGCCCGGTGACGATGCGCCGGCGCGCGTCGCCGGAGATTTCGAGTATCTCCATGACAGTGGTGACTTCCTTTTTCTCGGGCGTGACCTGGCCCCGGTAGGACCATTTCACCGGCATGTCGGCGGCGAGGGTTTCGAAATGGGCGCCCTGCGCCGCGATGCCTTTGAGGAGGCTGGCGCGGCTGAGGAGCTGGACCATCGCGTCGAGGCCGAGGGAGCCGGGCTGGACAGGATCGCCAAAGAAGTGGGCTTTGAAGTACCAGGCGTAGGGGTCGATGATCTGTTTGGCGCGGGCAAGACCGAGGCCCGCCTTGCCGCCTTCGGGATCGAAATAGTCCACGCGGTCGAGCATGCGGAGCTGACCGGCGGCGAGGCGAGGATCGCGGGGGGTAAGGTCGCGCGCGTCACCGGGGAGGGCGAGATAGGATTTGTCGACCTGACCGGCGCCGAGGCCTGCCTGGCGGACGAGGGCCTGGGCCGGGAAGAAGCCGAAGCGGGTCGCGAGGTCGATGACCGGCTCGCCGGTTTTGAGGCGTCCTTTCAGGTCGAACGCCACGATGGTCATCGGGCCGACCTTGGAGAAGGAGGAGAGGGTGGTGTCGACGCAGATCGTGCCGTCGCGGGGGCCGAGCGTGCGATAGACGTGGCCATCGCCTTCGAGGTTTCGGAAGCGGTCGCCGCCATCAAGGGCAAAGCCGCAATGGCTGGCGAGCCAGCCGCAGGGCTGGAGCGCGATTTCGGAAAGGACGGAGAAGGGCATTTCGCCATTCTTATTGTCCGCGAAATACCAGGCGTCGGGCGGGATGTCGTATTCGGCAGAGATGGAGGCGCCGGCGCGGCGCACGCCGGGGCGGTCTGTGGCGGCGACCACGCGGGACATCATGTGATAGGGCGGCTGGGGCAGGCGGGGGACTTTCCCCTCCGTGTCGAAGCGCTGGTACATTTCCCCGAATGCGGAGGAGGGGGCGCCATTGGCGCAGTCGAGCAGGGCGGCATAATCGCCCCGGCTCTCGTGTTCGGGACCTGTGCGGATGGGCGCAGGGGAGACCCGAGGCGCAGGCCATTGGCGGCGCAGCTGAATGCCGAAGCGGGGGCAGTAGAAAACCTTCTTGCCATCACTGCGCGCCAGGAGGGCGGCGAAGACTTTCGGGGTTTCGCCTTCGATCACTTCGTCGATGAAGACTTCATAGGTGATCTCATGGTCGCCGTCCGGAATGACCTGGCCGCGGCAGATGAATTTGGCGGTTTCGCCGGGGACGGGCTCGAAGACATAGCCGTCGCGTTCCTGTGTCAGGCCGAGGGCGGCAGCGTAGAATTCCAGCGCCTGGACGGCGGCTTCGGCCATTAACGTGCCGGGCATGCAGGGGTCGTTATGGAAGTGGCCTTCATAGAACCAGGCGTCTTTGGGCGCGCTGGCGCGGGCTTTGAGATAGCCACGTTTCCAGGGGCCGCCGGCGGGGTCAAATTCGGGAACCTCGTCGAAGAAGGCGAGCTTGCCGCCCGGCAGATGGGCCGGGAAAGAGTGAGCTGCGCACAGCTCAAAGCCGGCGCCGAAACAGGCGAAAGCGTCGCCCATGCGGAAGGCGGAGACGTCATCGGCGGAGAAGGCGGGTTTGCGGCTGGCGCGGGCGGTGTTGATGGGGGCGGGGTCTGCCGTGGGCGGGGCATCGCTGGCGGCGTGCCAGACGACGCCTTTGCCGGAGGCAAGTTCGGCATCTGTGAAGAAGCCGGCCTGTCCCTGGCGGACGGAGAAGGCGCGGCGGCCTGCGGCTTCGCAGTCATACTGGAAGAAGAACATGCGCACGCCGCCGAATGTGGCGTGCTGGGTGATCTCGATCTGGAATTTCAGCGTATCACCCGCCTCGGGCAGGCCGCCTTCATGGAAGGTGATTTCGCAGCCGAGGAGGCGGTAGACCCGGTCGTTCCGGTTCCGGAGGTCTGCGCCCATCCAGCCGATGAGGGTGAGGTCTGCCTGGCCGCATTCGATCAGCGGGCCGGGGCGTATGCGGCCCTTCTGCATCATCCAGTGATCAGCCGTGAGGTCTGTCTCGGTCCAGATGACGCCTTTGCCATCGACGAGGGGGGCGGCGTCGATGCCGGTGACGCGGTCAACGAGGAGGAGGGGCGGGGCGGGGAGGCGCACATTGCGGGCGAACTGGTCCTGCTCGGCGAACGCGTCGCCGAAGAAGGAGGACATGGAGCCGCGCGAGGCGGCCTCGATGGCAGGCCGATCCCAGGCTTTGCCGGTGGGGGCGCGCTTCTGGAGAGGCTGGCGGCCGGAGACGACGCCGGAGGGCGGGGGTAGGGCGGGCTGCGCCGGTTCGGGGTTGCAGGACTGTTGCGCTCCGGGCGGAGGCGGGAAGGTGATGGGACCGAGCGCGGTAGGCGCGGGTGTTGTGCGCGCGTAGACAGGCGGGGGCAGGACGGGGGCGGCGGGCATGGTGGCGCCGCGCGGCGCGGTCACTTTTGAGCGGGCGGGCAGTTTGGGCGTTTCGTATTTTGCCGGGCGGGTGACGGTGGCGGGTCTGGGCGCGGCCCAGGGGTGGGCGCGTGCGGTATCGAGCCGGGCGGCGACCGTGTCTATACGGATAGAGTGACCGGCGGCGAAGAGCGTGGCCGCAAGGCGCGCGATCTGGGCAAGGTCTCCGCTTTCGATCTCGTCGGTGGCGATGGCGAGATGGGGCTTGTCCTTCAGGGTGAGCGCGATGCTCTGGGTGAGGGAGTCGCGGGGCCCGAGTTCTACGAAGGTCCGTACACCGTCTTCCCAGGCCTGGCGGACCGTGGCGGGAAAATCAACGGTGGTGACGGCCTGACGGGTGAGCATGTCGGCAACTTTGGCCTTGGTGGGCTTGTAGGCGGCGTTGATGGCGTTGGCGTAGAGGCGGGGGCCGTTTTCGATGCGGGAGACCGGGCGGGTGTGGAGCTCGCGCCACTTTTCGGCGAAGGGCGTCATGGCGCTGGCATGGACAATCAGGTGCTGGTGCATCAGCGCGCCGGCGCCTTTGCCGAGAGAGTCTGCCACTGCGCGGCAGGCCTCGGCGGGGCCGCCGATCATGGCGTCCATATCCGAATAGATGATCGTGATTTCGACATTGGGATGGGCGGAAACGGCCTTGCGGACGTCTGCGATGGGTGCGCGCAGGCGCCAGTTTGACCAGTCTGTGGGGACGTTCGGGCCCCAGGCCTCTTTTGCCGTTTCAAAGTCTCCGCCGAGATGGCGCTCATACATGGCAGCGCCGGAAATATCGTCCAGTAGGGCGCCCATATCCTTCCAGTAACCGAAGGCGAAGAGGGCGTTGCTTTCGCCGAGCGAGAGGCCGAGGGCGGCGGTGGGCGACAGGCCGAGCACGTCCCGCAGGAGGAAGGTGTGGGCCTGTGTCAGCAGGCTGACGGCGCAGAGCTGTTCAAACTCGGTGAGGCTCGCTTTGGTCAGCAGGGGCGTCATGGCCTGCGCGGCGGGAATGTCGCTGAGCTTTGCGGCGACTTCCGGGAAGGCGGCGAGGAGGCCGCGGCCCATGCGGGGGTAGGAGGCAGCTGAGCCGGTGAACGCGAAGGCGAGTTCGCCGTCTGCAGGGCCGGCGCCGTAGAAGATGCCGTCGCCTTCGGGGGCGGTCTCTTCGGCAAGCGCGGTTGCCGCGGATTTCTGCAGTTCACGGAGGGCGTCTTCGCCCGGCGCGAGGAGGGCGATGCGGTACTTGCCGCTGCCGCCTTGTTTTCCAGCGTTCAGTTTTTTTGCGAGGGCGGCGCGGCTCGCGGCGGCAGCCCAGACGAGGTGGGGCGTGGGGCGGAGCATGTCCGGCGACGGACGGACGGGAGCGGGCGTGATCGTGGCGGCGAGGCCGGGGGAGGTTGCGGTGGCAGGTGCGGCGGCCGTGAAGGCGGGGATGGGGTCGGCGAGGTACGGCGCCGCGATGGATTCTTCTGCTGCAGGGGCGAGACCGCGCGCGGCGAGGGCGAGGCGGACGGCGAGATCGAAGAGGGGCGCCGCGATGGGAGCGTTGCCGTAGGCGGATTGAATGAGGCTTTCGCCGGTTGCGGCCGGGGCGGCCCAGTCGATGGCGCTGACGGTGCCGAGGATGGGGTCTCCGGCGGTTTCTGCGTCCTTGCGGCGTTTGAGGACGAGGGCGGCGGCCATGTCGGCGGGGGGCGCGGCTGTATGCGAAGCGGTGACGGATTCGGTGGCGAAGTCGGCGGCCGCGACGAGGGCGAGGTCGAGATCGCCTTGGCGCAGGGCGTCGCAGGCGGCGTCGAGGGCGGCGAGGCCGGAGGCTTCCTCGGCGGCGAGGGAAAAGCCTCGGCCGCGAAAGTCTTCGGAGACGGTGAGGCGGTTGGCGGTCATGTTGGCCATGGCGCCGAGGACGTCGGCGGCGACGAGGGGCGGGGCGATGGCGTTGAGGGCCTCAGGTGAAGAGATGCCTTCAGAGGCGATCCGTTCCCGGAGGAGCCAGCGGGCGCTGTCATTGGCGCAGCCAGTGCCTGTGAAGACGCCGCAGGTTTCGAGGGGTGGGCCGGCGACGCCTTCGAGGGCCATGGCGGCAACTTCGAAGATGGCGAGTTGCTGGGGCTCTGCGCGCAGGAGATCGGCGGGAGGCGTGCGGGCCCGGATGGGGTCGGCGCTGACGGTCTGGGCGGCGGGCGCGCTTTGCAGCGGGGCGTTCATCAGGCGGCGGAGGACGGCGCGTTCGCCGCGATCGGGGCCAGCGATGAGGCCGACGCCGCAGATGACGATGTCGTCCGGTGGGGTTTCTTTCAGGCGGGCGCCTGTGACGTATTTTGTGCGGGGGTCGAATTGTTCCAAGATTAGGTGGGAATTGTTGCCGCCGAAGCCGAAATTGCTGATGGCGGCGCGGCGGGGCGCGCCTTCGCGTTTCCAGGGTTCGGGCGTGGAGAGAGGGGTGAGGCCGTTGCCGTTGAGCGTGGGGAGGAGGGCGCCGTCGAGGGGCATGGCGGGGAGCGTTTCCCGGCGCAGGGCGGCGGTGAGTTTCAGGACGCTGGCGAGGCCCGCGACGGTGATAAGGTGGCCAGTATTGGCTTTCAGGGAGCCAATGGGGAGGCGGCGGGCGCCAAAGACGGTGCTGGAGGAGGCTATCTCGACGCTGTCGCCGACGGAGGTTCCTGTGGCGTGGCATTCGAGGAATTGGATCGTGGCCGGATCAATGTCAGCCTGCGCATAGGCGCTGCGCATGGCTTCTGCCTGGCCGGTGGCGTCGGGCGCGAGGAGGCCTTTGCGGCGGCCGTCATTGGATAGGCCGATGCCGCGGATGACGCCGTGGACGGTTTCGCCTTTCTTCACGTCGCTGAGGCGTTTTAGGATGACGGCGGCGGCGCCTTCTGAGGGCACGAGGCCATCTGCGCCTTCGATGAAGGGGCGGGAGCGGCCGGTGGGGCTCAAGGCTTTCAGCGCGCTGAAGCCGATATGGAGGATGAGATTGTCGGCCGCGTTGACGGCGGCGACAGCGGCGATGTCGATCTGGCGGGCGGCAAGTTTGCGGCAGGCGATTTCGAGCGCGTAGAGCGAGGAAGCGCAGGCGGCGTCGAGCGCGAGGACGGGGCCGGTGGCGCCAATGGCGTCTGCGATGTGTTTGGCTGGGAAGCCGGAATTCAGGGTGTCTGTGAAGGGGCGGCCTGTGTGGCCATCGCGCCAGATGTCAGCAGCGTAGGCGGCTTTGGCGCGGCTGGGGTAGAGGAGGTTGGCGAGAATGACGGCGCGGCGCTCTGGGGCGATGTGATCGGTGGCGGCGCCAGACCAGGCATTGAGGACGGCGGTGAGGGGCCAGCGGCAGACGGGGTCGAGGTTGGCGGCTGCGTCGCCGGCGGTATCGTCGACGAGACCTGAGACCCAGGCGGGATTGTTTACGCTGCGATCTGTGAGGCCCAGGCGGGCCGGGGAGACGCGCTGGGTGACGACGCGCTTCTGCTCCACGATGTTCCACAGGGCGTCGGGTGAGTTTGCGCCGGGCAGGACGCAGCCTTCGCCGACGATAGCGATGGGTTCAAAGCCGCTCATGTGTCGCTCCAGACAGTGCCGACGATCAGTTCGACGTCGGAGGGCTCACCGGCGAGGAGTTCATGGGCGAAGATGCGGGCGCCTTCGCCGAGCGGGATGAGGGGCACGCCTTGCTCCTTGAAGTGGCTGGCGAGGGTGGCATCGACCATGCCGCCTTCCCAGGGACCCCAGTCGAAGACTTTGACCTGGGCGGCGGGAAGCTCTGCGCGGAGGGCGCGGCCGGCGTTGGCGAGAATGGCGTTGGCCATGGCGTAGTCGGACTGGCCGCGATTGCCGAAGAAGGCAGACGCCGAGGAAAAGAGGCCGACATGGCGGAGCGCGGCGCGGTCGATGCGGGAGAGGATGTGGAAAAGCCCTTCAGCTTTGGTGGCAAAGACGCGGCGGAGTTCGGCTTCTGTTTTTTCTTCGATCAACCGGTCTGCGATGATGCCGGCACCGTGGACGAGGCCGGTGAGGGGGCCGAAGCGTTGGTGGATTATCGCGAGGGTGGCGGTGACTGAGCCTGCGTCCGAGGTGTCCATGGGCAGATAGTGGGCGTCAGCGCCGGTGGCCGTGATCTGCGCCAGGGTGGCGCGGATTTCGAGCCCGGCGCGGGCGGCGCGGGCGGCTTTGTCGATGGCGGCAGGCGAGGGTTTTTCGCCGCGCTTGACGGCGGCGGATGCCATCAGGCTCCGGAGGATTTTGAGATCGGCGGTTTCCGGAATGCCTTCGGGCCAGGGCGTTTCGGCCGAACGCCCGGCGAGGATGAATGTGCCGCCGGACTGGCGGGCGAGTTCGATGGCGCAGGCGGCTGTAACGCCGCGCGCGCCGCCGGTGACGAGCCAGAGGGCGTTGCCAGCTGGCGCAAGCGGGCGGGGGGATACCATTGGGCCGAGGATTACCCGGCGCGCGGTGGCATCGGGCGATATCCAAAGGTCTTCATTTGCATGTCCGAGCCAGTGGGCAATCGCTTCGCCGGGGACATTGTCTGTCAGGGTCCAGCAGGCGGCGGACACCTCCGGCCATTCGCGGCGCAGGGTGCGGGTGAAGCCTTCCAGGCCGGTGTCGGCGGAGAGGTGCTGGAGGAAGATCAGCGTTGCGCCGCTGTTGCGGGCTTCGCGGGATGTTTTGAGGGCGCCCCAATGCCTTGATGTCATTGGGGCGTCTGAGAGGCCTTCGGTGAAGAAGACTGTGCCGGCGGTTCCGCTGGGCATTGTTACGCGCGTAGCCGGGATGCCTGCTGCGCTGAGCGCCGCAAGGAGGGCCTCTGCTGCGGAAGGTTCCGCATCGGTGACTTCGACGGCGCCAGCAATCTGCCGGGCCGCTGCCGGAATGACAGCTTCCCAGCGCGCGGCGCGCACGTCACATCCGTAGGCCGGAAGCACTGGTTCAGGCGGAACGGGACGGGGGGCGACGGGGGCCTGCCCGCCATCCCTCAGGCAAAAAAATCGGCGATCTTCCGGATGGTGCGCAGCTCTGCAATCTGCTCGGGGTCGACTTCCGGCAGGGAGGGATACCGATCCCGCAGAGCGGAGAGGATTTCGACCTGCTTGATGGAATCGACGCCGAGTTCGCCTTCAAGATCCATGTCGTCTTCGAGCATATCGGTTGGGTAGCCCGTCTTCTCGGCGATCAGGGAGCGGACGATATCGGAGGAGACGCCGCCTGATGGGCTCGGCGCAAGGGCAGCAGCGGAAGTTTGTGGTTGCGGCGCCTGTGCGGAGGCGACTGGCGCGCTCACGTCTCTGGAAGGCGCGGGCACGTTGCTGAGCATGGCGGCAATGGCGGCGATGGTGCGCAGCTCGACCAGTTTTTCCGGGTCAATCTCGGGGAGTTCGGGAACGCGGTCGCGCAGGGTTGAGAGGATTTCGACCTGCTTGATGGAGTCGACGCCGAGTTCGCCTTCAAGGTCCATGTCGATTTCGAGCATGTCTTCCGGGTAGCCGGTCTTTTCCGAGATGATCGAGCGTACGAGCGCGATGGGATCAGGCCCGGATGTGGGCGTGGCTGGAACGACGGCATGGGGCGCGGCGTGGCCGTTTGTGTAGGGCTTGGGGGCGGCCGGGGCGGGGGCGATGTTCACTTCGACGCGGGTGGCGGGGACGGGCGCAGGCGCAGCGTGACGGGCAGGCTCGGGTGCAGGCGCTACCGGGCGCGGCGGCGGTGGTAGCAATGCCGGGGACGACGCGAAAATCTGCGGTGGCGGAAGCTGGGCGCCGCCCAGGAGGGAGGCAGCCGCATTGAGGTAAGCGGTGTGGGCTGCAGCGGTCACCTGGAGGTAATCCTGATGGCGCTGGGAGACTTCATGCCAAATGCGCTCGATGGCGCCAGAGGGGGCTGCGTAAGCAGTTTGCTCTGTCGGCTGAGCGGACGAAGGATCATTCGGGCGGGGCAGATCAGGCATGGGCGTCGAGATCCTTTCTGGAGAAACGGCGGCAGTTGGCTGGGAGGCGGGAGGGGTTGGAGCGGCAGGCTGGGGCGCAGCCTGCGCGCGCGGCGGGTTGGGCGGCGCGCGTCCTGCGGCGCCGTTCTTGGGCGGGTAGGGACGGTCATGATTGGCGCCCGTCAGCATCACGGCATGGCGTGAGGGGGCGGGCTTTGGAACCGGGGGCGGCGTTTCGGCAAGCAAGGCGGTGAAATCCAGCGCGACCCCCGCGACGCTGAGCGTGCCGAGCGCGGAGAGGAATTGCGTCACGCCGTTCATGCGCTTGTTGTCGAGCGAGACGGCGAGATAGTCGCGGCCCCCGAGCGTATCCGCAACGAGGCCGCTGACGACGTTGCCGGGGCCGATCTCGATGAAGAGGCGCGCGCCGGCAGCATACATCGCCTCGACTTCCTCGCGGAAGCGGACAGGTGTGGCGACCTGGGAGGCGATTTCACCGGCCATGTCAGCGGCCTTGGCTTTGTAGCGCGCGGCGATGGCATTTGCATAAACCGGAAGTCGGGGCTTTTTGATCTTCAGGCCGGTTAGAATATCCCGGAACGGATCAACGGCGGGACTTACGACGCTGGAGTGAAAGGCGGTGGCGACGGGTAAGCGCCGGGCCTTCACGCCGCGCTGCGCGATCAGGTCTTCAGCCTTCTGGATGGCGCTGACCGGGCCGGAAAGAACAACCTGGCTGGGGCCGTTGTCATTCGCGATGACGAGGCCGCCGCCGATCTGTTCGACGAGTGACTGGATGGCGGCTGCCTCGCACTGGACGGCGAGCATGGCGCCTTCATTGGAGGCGGCGGCGTCCGCCATAACGCGGCCGCGCGCGGCGGCGATGGTGAGCGCGGTTTCGCTGTCGAAGGCGCCGCCGTGATGCAGGGCCATGATCTCGCCGAAGGAATGGCCGCCGGCCATGTCTGCCTCAAGGCCGAGGGCTTCGATGAGAGCCAGATGGGAGAGGGCGACGGCGGCGATGGCGGGCTGGGCGTTCTCCATGGCCGTGAGGCGCTTGGTCTGGTTGCCGAACTCGACCTGATCGAAGGCCGCGGGCGGAAAGGCGAGGCGGTGGAGCTTCAGCGTGCCGGTGACGGGGTGGCTGGCGGCTTTGTCCCAGACGGCACGGGCGGCGGGGAAGGCCATGGCTAGGTCTGCGCCCATGCCGGTGTACTGGCTGCCCTGGCCGGAGAAGAGGAAGGCGATCTTGCCCGGGGTGGCCGGATGGAGGGACAGGCTGCAGCCTTGCGGGACGGGGGCAACGCCGGCGGAGCCATCGGTGATCTGGGCGGCGAGGCGCGCGGCCTTTGCGGCGAGATCTTCGGGGCTGATAGCGGTGATGGCGGCGCGGACGGGGGCGTCAGCGGTGAAGCGTTTCAGGGTGACTTCCGAGGCTGCGGCGAAGGCGTCTTCGGAGAGGACGGTTTGTGTGGCGGCGCCCAGTTGTTCGGCGAGGGCGGCGGCATCGCTGGCGCTGTAGAGGAAGAGTTCGGCGGGGAAGACGCGCGGCGGCTTTGCGGCGCCGGGGCCGGTGTATTCTTCCAGGGTGACGTGGAAGTTGCTGCCGCCGAAGCCGAAGGAGCTGACCGACGCGCGGCGCGGGCGGGTGTCGGCGCTGACCCAGGGGCGAGCTTCGGTGTTGACGTAGAAGCAGGCGCTGTCTCGGATCGCGTCGGCGGGCTCTTCGATCTTGATCGTGGGCGGAAGGATTTTCCGGCGGAGGGATTCGACCGCCTTGAGGAGGCTGGCCGAGCCGGCGGCGGCCTTGGTGTGGCCGATCTGGGATTTGACAGAACCCACCGCGCACCAGGGACCGTCGTCCGTTGCGCTTTCGCCGAAGACGAGGTGGAGGCCTTCGATTTCGGCGCGGTCGCCCGCCTTGGTGCCGGTGCCGTGCGCTTCTAGGAGGTCGACTGCGTCGGGACCATAGCCGGCCTGTTCATACGCGCGGCGCAGGGCGCGGGCCTGTCCGGAGGGGAGGGGCGTGTAGATTGCGGTGCCCTTGCCGTCTGATGCGCCGCCCAGGCCGCGAATGACGGCGTGGATGGTGTTGCCGTCGCGCTCGGCGTCATCGAGGCGGCGCAGGGCAATCATGCCGATGCCTTCGCCAAGCATGGTGCCGTCAGCGGCGTTCGAGAAGGGGCGGCAGTCGCCTGTGGGCGAGAGGGCCGGTGTCTTCGAGAAGCACATGAACATCAGGATGTCGTTCAGCGCGTCGACACCGCCGGTGAGGACCATGTCGGAGTCGCCCGCGCGCAGCTCGTGCAGGGCGATCTGAAGGGCCGAGAGGCTGGAGGCGCAGGCGGCGTCGGTCACGTAGTTGCTGCCGCCGAGGTCGAGCCGGTTGGCGATGCGGCCGGCGACGACGTTGCCGAGGAGGCCGGGGAAGGTGCTTTCCTTCCATTCGGCGTAATGGCTCTCGATGCGGCGGGCGATGTCCTGAACTTCGGTTTCGGGGAGGCCTGACTGGCGCAGGGCATTGACCCAGGCGGGGCGCTGGAGACGGCCCGCCATATGGGCCGTGAGCTCTGTGGCGGAGGCGACGCCAAGGATGACGCTGGTGCAGGTACGGTCGAACTTGCCGCCGCTGTCGCGCTCGGCATCATCCAGCGTCATCTTGGCGGCGACGAGGGCGAGGAGCTGGGCGGAGTCGGTTGTCTGCAGCGCGGCGGGCGGGATGCCGAACGCCATGGGATCGAAAGCGACGGGCGAGAGGAAGCCGCCACGGCGGCCATAGGTGCGGTCCGGGGTGAGGGGGCTAGAGTCGTAGTAATCGTCGATCAGCCAGTGAGTTTCCGGCGTATCGCTCAGCAGGTCGCGGCCCTCGAAGATGTCGCGCCAGAAGCCGGTTGTATCGCCGCGCCCCGGGAAGATGGCGCCCATGCCGACAACCGCGATTGGGGCGGCAGGATCGAAGGTGGCGGGTTTGCGGGGCTGGGTCATGGCTTTACTCAAAGGCGACTGGCCGGAAGGAGAACAGCTCTGCCGGAACGGGCAGGCCCATCGAGCGGAGTTGACCGGCACGCGTGACACGCGCGGCGCCCTCCATCAGGTTCAGGGCAATCTGGCGGACTGTGCGCGCTTCCACGTGTTCAAGAAAGCTCTCCGCAACCCATTCATTGAAGGCGCCCATCGCCGGGCCGCACCAGATCTGATAGTCGGCAACCCGGCCGGGCTCGCCTTCGCGGGCCCATTGGGCGCCCATGAAGAGGTAACGGCGGGCGACGAGCGCGAAGCGTTTGTTACCGTCTTCATCGGCTCGGGCGGCTTCGGCGGGATTGACCTTCTCGATGTAGGCGCGCGTTGCGTGCCAAGCGGTTTCAAAGGGCTCTCCGAGCACGTCGTCGATCCATTTGCGGTCTGCTGCAGGCAGGGTCTCATAGCCGGCACCCGCGCGATAGAAGGCGTGGAACTTCTTGCCGCGCATCGCAAATAAAGTGCCGCGTTTGAGCACCTGAACCTGCACGCCCTGCTCGAACATGTCGGCCGCCGGCGCCATTGAGACGTCGGCGGGGCCCGCTTTTGCGAGAAGCGCGCGACCGGCGGGTGACAGGCCGGATTCCACGGCGCTCTGATTGATGGAGCCGGTGAGGACGTAAGCGGCGCCCATCTGGAAGGCAGCTGCAACAGATTGCGGCGTGGCAATGCCGCCGGCGAGGCCGATGCGGATGCTGCTTTCAGGGATGCCGAATTTGGCAGCAACTCTTGCCCGGGCGGCGGAGAGGGAGCTGAACAGCGTGGAGGCGGGCCGGTTATCGGTATGGCCGCCGGAGTCCGACTCAGCCGTTATCTCGGCGGCAATGGGCACCTTCCCGGCAAGCTCCGCCTGCGCGGGCGTGATGGTGCCAGCGGCTACGAGTTCCTGCAGGGTCTTTTCCGGAGCGGGGGCCATGAAGGCCTCAGCCACTTCGGCCCGGGAGACCTTGGCGAAGACATGGTTGGCGCGGCGAATGCTGCCATCAGGCGCCCGGGTCAGACCGAGCGCGGTATAGCGCACGACATCTGCCGTGAGGCGCAGGAAGGCGGAAGCCGACACGCGTGTGACACCTTGGGTCAGGAAAAGGTCGATTACCGCTTTTTCCTGGCCGGGCTCCTGCGGCGAATGGATCAGATTGGCGCCCCAGTTCCTTGCGTCCGGCCCTAGCGCGGACTTGATTTCCGCTACGCCCGATTTGATCTCGGTAAGGGGCAGCCCGGCGCTTCCGTAGAAGCCGACACAACCAGCGCGAGCTGCTTCGATAACCATTTTAGGCGTTGCTATTCCACGGGCCATTTCGCCAACAACATAGTTGAAGCGGGCGCCGTGTTCGGCAGAGAAAGCGCGGTCACCCAACCACTCTGGATAGACAGGAGGAAGGGCGAAGCCGCTTGGTTTTCCTGCAGGAGGGCTGCCTACAGAAACGACCTCGGACACACCGGAATCGCTCGCCGATATCCAGGCGCACTCGCGCGGCGCCTCTACGGCTTTGTGTATCAATTCCAACAATGCTTTCCGCCCTTCTGGCCGAAACGCAGCAGATCCGATGTCCGCCCCGCGCATAGTCTTAGAGGTCAACTGCTGACCGACTCAACCCGAAACTAAGGTTACCGGACGGGTTTCTTGTATCTTAGGCAAGAATTCTACCATGATGCGAATTCTGAGACGTCGCCCGGATTTCATTGCCTGATTTGAAGGCGACTTTCGGCCAGGCAGTTTGCCAAATGAGATAGGAGCTGGAAATGACGGAGATTTTGGGCAGCGCCCTGGCGGAGGAGGAGGGATTCGAACCCCCGGAGCCCGCGAAGGCTCAACGGTTTTCAAGACCGCCGCATTAAACCACTCTGCCACTCCTCCGGGCCGGTGCTGTTTCTCCGAAGCGTGCCGGGAAGGCAAGGGGGCTCCGTCGCCAAAACTGTTACCGGGCGCTTAATCTTGCCCGTTGGATTACCTTTGCGTGTTGACGGGGATTCCACCATCGCGTGGTAAACACGCTTCTGAAAGCGGTAGAAAGCCGCCCGGACCACCGAATGTGATCCGGTACTCAGAATGAGGAGATTTGCGGCCCATGCCGTTCAAGCGTTCGACTTTTGCTAGCCGTTCCAAGGTTGCCCTTTCCGTTCTTGCTGTTGCCTGCGCGCTCTCCGCGCCGGCGCAGGCAGGCCCCGGCAGCGCTCCGATCGTCTTCAAGGGAACCGGCATGAACGCGGCTGCGCCTGTGCGCCTCGCCCAGGCATCGACCCTGCCTTCGCCCCAGGCAAAGCAGGCGCCTGCCGACAAGGCGACTGCCCGGATTGAATTCCGCTACCCTGATTCCCAGCCCGTCGGCGGCGCGGTGATGACGGCTTCAACCTCGACTATGCCGCTCGCGCGCACTGCCAGCGAAAACGCTATGATTGAAGCGCCGAGGGTTGTGCTTCCGCCGGCCCCAGTTGTTGAAAGCGTTTCGCTGCAAGCAGTGCCGGAACTGGCGGGGAAGGGGATGGAGTACACGCCGCTGGCGCCTATTGCGCAGCCCACTGCCCCTGCTGACGTAAATGCTGAGTTCGCCGAAAGCGGCCTTGCCGTTGTTTATGGTGAGGAATTCGCCGGTTTGCCGACCGCCAATGGCGAGATTTTCAGCCAGGCCGAGATGACGGCAGCCCATCCAAGCCTCCCGCTGCCCAGCCTTGTGTATGTAACCAATCTGGACACCGGCCGCGAAGTTGTGGTGCGGGTGAATGATCGCGGTCCGTTTGAAGATGGGGCGAACCTTCAGCTTTCGCGCAAGGCAGCTGAAGCGCTGGGCATGAGCGGAGCAGGGAAGGGCAATGTGCGTCTTCGCTATCTGAGCCCTGCGCCGGTGCTTGCCGCGCAGCCCTACTCCCAGAAATCCGTCACGACTGTCTTGCCGCCTGTGAAAACACCTGCGGCTGCGCCGGCTCCCGTTCTGACGGCGTCTGCACCTGCCGCTGACGATGAGCTGCTTGGCGGCGGCGCATTGCCTGCGCCCGCCCCGCGACTGATGTCCATGACAGTAGCGCCCAAGACTGCAGCCTACACGGCTCCCGCCATGACTTCCGGCGATGTTTTCGTTCAACTCGCGTCCTTTTCCGATATCGGCAATGCCGAAGCCATGCTTCGCAGCGTGGAAGGCTATCACCCAGTCGAAATCGTGCCCGCGCGGGTCAATGGTGCTGACTTCTTCCGCGTTCGCGTCGGACCGTTTACGGACCGCGCAGCCGCCGAACAGGTTCGCTCGAACCTCTACGCCAGCGGCACAGCGGACGGGCGTATCGTCACCGGATACTGAGGAACCCTCAGCACCCCCATTGACGCTGACCACAAACCGGCCCTTTTTCCTGCCTATGCAGTGCAGAAGGCCGCTGAATATCCTGCGGCCGCCAAAACGGCACAGGAGAAAGATATCGTGGTTCCCTTTCGCAAGGTGTTTGCGGCCCTACTGACCCTCGGGGCGCTTAGCGGCGCCAGTGTTTCGGCTCAGATGATCGACACGCCGGCGAGCTATGCCGTGATCATGGATCACGCGACCGGCAAGATCCTCTATTCCAAGCGCGGCGACGAGCCGATGACCCCCGCCTCGATGACCAAGATGATGACGGCTTTTGTCGTCTTCGAGCTGATCGACCGCGGTGAGCTTTCCCTCACAGACAAGTTCACTGTCAGCGAAGACGCCTGGCGCCGGGGCGGCTTTCCTTCTGGCACGTCCACGATGGGCCTTGTGCCGAAGGATACGCCAACGGTCGAGGAGTTGCTCCACGGAGTGATCACGATGTCGGGCAATGATGCCTGTATCGTTTTGGCCGAAGGCATTTCAGGCTCTGAAGAAGCGTTTTCCCGGCGGATGACCGAGATGGCGCATGAGCTGGGGCTGAAATCGGTGAACTTCGTCAATGCAACGGGACTTGAAGGCGAAGGACATGTGGTATCGGCCGAGGACCTTGCCCGCCTCGCGAAGATGACGATCGACAAATATCCTGAGTATTACGAATGGTACTCGCTGCCATCTTACAGCTGGCGGGAATACACGCAGGCGAACCGCAACCCCCTCCTGGAAGTTGCTGGCGCCGATGGCCTCAAGACCGGGCACCTTGAGTCTTCCGGATACAGTTTAACAGCTTCAGCCGTACGCGACGGCGTGCGACGGACGATTGTCGTCAACGGCCTGCCCACGATGGCGGCACGCGCGCAGGAAAGCGAACGCCTGATGCGTGTCGCCTTTCAGAGCTTTGATCTGAAGACCATTGGGCCAGAAACGCTGGCTCTGCCGGATGTGGAGGTCTGGCTGGGCGCAGCGCGGACGGTTCCGGTATCCCTTGCCGAGCCGATTGAAGTGGCGGGTCACAAGGCGGCTTTCTCGAAAGCCAAGGTAGAGATCGTCCTGGACGGGCCGGTCAAGGCGCCGGTCAAGAAGGGCGATCAAGTTGGCAGGCTGGTCATTACGATGGAAGGATCCGAGCCTTCCGAAGCGCCCATCATTGCGGAAGCCGATGTGAAGAAGCTGGGCTTTGCCGGCATGGCGATTGAGGGCGTACGGACGTTCATTTCCGGTAGCGATGACTGACACAGCAGCCGGACGCTTCATAACGCTGGAAGGCGGCGAAGGGACCGGCAAATCGACGCTGGCCAAGGCTCTTGCTGAAAAGCTGGAAGATGTGGGCATTCGCGCCGTTTTAACACGGGAACCGGGCGGAACACCTCTTGCGGAGGCTGCTCGGCAGCTTCTGTTGCATCCGCCGGAAGGGCAGGCGTGGTCGCCGCTTTCAGAAGCCTTGCTGGTAAATGCTGCGCGGCGGGATCATCTGGAGAAGCTAATCCGGCCAGCGCTGGCGCGCGGAGACTGGGTGATCTGTGACCGGTTTGCGGACTCCACGCGCGTGTATCAGTCGATTTGCGGCGGCGTGGCGCCCGAAACTCTGCTCGCGATCGAGCGTGAGGTTTTGGGGACAACCCTGCCCGACATGACGTTTGTGCTTGATGTTTCGCTTGAGACCGCGCGAACGCGCCGGGCCGCGCGGGCCGGTGCGCTCGATGCATTTGAACGGCGGCCTGATGAGTTTCATGAGGCCGTGCGCTTGGCGTTCCTTGGCATTGCGAAAGCCGAGCCAAAACGCTGTCGTGCAATCGACGCCGGCAATACACCTGAAGGCGTGCTGGAAGCGGTCTGGGGACAATTGCGCGACTTGCTTCAGTCGGAAGAGGCTACTGCCCAATGACGCCGGCGCTACCTCTTTTCGGGCATGATCTCGCCGAGGCTGCGTTTCTGTCAGCGTTTCGCAGCGGCCGATTGCATCATGCCTGGCTGATCGAGGGCCCATCCGGCATTGGAAAAGCGCGGCTGGCAGAGCGCATTTCGGCGTTCCTGCTGGGCGCGCTGGGTCCTTCTGCTGCGCCATTCGATGCGCCGGCTGATGATCCGGTGATGCGCGCAATTCTGGCGGGCAACCATCCTGACATGAGCGTTCAGCGGCGGGAGCCTAATGACAAGGGCAAGCTGGCTCAGGACATTGCGGTCGAACAAATCAGGCAGATGAGCCAGTTTTTTTCGATGAAACCCGCGATGGGCGGGTGGCGCATCGGAATTGTTGACGCCATTGATGAGGCGAACCGGGCTTCCGCCAACGCGCTGCTTAAGACGCTGGA
>SXGS01118822.1_pt1 | contig 26397 bp, 18 predicted proteins | sample 3174681 | NCBI WGS metagenome assembly SXGS01 (sample SAMN11356861, study PRJNA531348) | freshwater metagenome | isolation source: freshwater sample F1-80 | place: China: Fuxian Lake, Yuxi | collected 2017-12-25 | reverse complement strand
GCTGCTGGAGGTCCTTGATCCGGAGCAGAACTTCGCCTTCAACGACCACTACCTGGACATGGACTACGACCTGTCCAGCATCATGTTCATCACCACCGCCAACACCCTGCACGAGATCCCGATCCCGCTGCGCGACCGGATGGAGATCATCGAGATCTCCGGCTACACCGAGTACGAGAAGCTCAACATCGCGCGCAACTACTTGATCTCAAAGCAGATGGAGGCCAACGGTGTCGACGACGTCGACGTCCACTTCACCGAGTCCGCCGTCCGCTCCATCATCAACCACTACACCTACGAGGCCGGGGTGCGGAACCTGGAGCGCGAGGTCGGCTCGGTCTGCCGCAAGATCGCCCGCGACGTCGTCAAGAAGGGCAAGGATCAGTCCTTCAAGGTCACCGCGCAGCGCGTCGTCAGCTTCCTGGGTCCCTACAAGTACCGCGTGCGCACCGCCGAGGAGAAGGACGAGATCGGCCTGACCAACGGCCTGGCCGTCACGATGTTCGGGGGCTCGATGTTGACCAACGAGGTCACCATCATGCCCGGCCGCGGCAAGCTGGTCCTGACCGGGCAGCTGCGCGACGTCATGCAGGAGTCCGCCCAGGCGGCGATGAGCTACGTCCGATCGCGGGCCTTCAACCTGCACCTCGCCGCCGACTTCGCCCACAAGATCGACATCCACGTCCACTTCCCCGGCGACCACATCCCGAAGGACGGGCCTTCGGCGGGCATCACCATGGCCACGGCCATCGTCTCGGCGCTGACCCGGATCCCCGTCCGGCACGACGTCGCGATGACGGGCGAGATCTCTCTGCGCGGCCGCGTGCTGCCCATCGGCGGCCTCAAGGACAAGGCGCTGGCGGCCCACCGCGGCGGCGTCAAGACCGTCATCGCGCCGCGCGACAACCGCAAGGACCTGCGCGACATCCCCAAGCCCGTCCGCAAGGCCATGGAGTTCATCTTCGTCGAGCACATGGACGAGGTCCTCAAGCACGCCCTCGTGCTGAACGCCCCCGACGCCTTCATGGAGCAGCTCACCCAGCCGCTGCTGTTGCCCGACATCCGCCTCGTCATCGACGCGCCCCGGATTCCGGAACTGGCGACTCCCCTGGACGATACCGCCCCGACCGAGGTCCTCGTCACCACACGCGGCGGCGCCCCGGCGCCCATGTGACCGCCCGAGCCCACGCCGTGAGCAGCCCCCGCGATCCCACCCGCAACCCCTTTGATCTCCTCGGGATCGATCCGCGCTCGACGCCCGAGGCCATCACGGCGCTGATGCGGGAGCTGGCCGAGGAGGTCGACGGGGACGAGCGGCGGCGCCTCCAGGGCCACTGGCGGCAGCTCACCCTCCACCCCGACGATCGCCTCAAGGCCGCCTTCTTCGCCCACCCGGCCCCCGCGCGCGATCTGCCCGCGCTCGACGACCTCGACGGCCTGCGCCGCCTGCGCCTCTCCCACGGCCTCGGCGCCCTCCCGAAGGCGCTGCTGGACCCTGCGCCCGACATCGCCGAGCTGGTCATCCTCCCGCAGCTTCGCCCCGTGGCTCGGCGGCCCGACCGACCCGCGCCGACCTGGCCCGACGTGCATCCTGACGACGACGTCCTGCTCAAGCTCTGAGGCCGGGGAGCCCCGGTCCGCGCCCAAAGGAGCCCTCATGTACCTGGACCGCCCTGTTGGCATCGACCTCGGCACCACGAACTCCGCCATCGCCATGCTGGAGCCCGGCGGCCGCGAGCTGCTCATCTACACCGACCGCTTCCGCCGCAAGGTCGTCCCCTCGGTCGTCGGCTGGGATCCTGATGGGCAGGACTTCATCGTCGGCTTCCCGGCCTGGAACCGGCGAGGACTCAAGCCTGAGCCGGTCCAATCGATCAAGCGCAAGATGGGCCGACCGCAGAGCGTCGAGGTCGGGCCGCACGCTCTGAACCCCGAGGTGATCTCGGCCAAGATCCTCGCCGCGCTCTCGGGCGCGATGCGCGACTACGCCGGCGAGAAGCTCGAAGGCTACGCTCTGGAGGTCGAGCGCGCCGTCATCACGGTCCCGGCCTACTTCGACGCCCCCCAGATCGAGGCCACGCGGAGAGCGGGAGAGCTGGCCGGCGTCGAGGTCCTCGGCCTGCTCCAGGAGCCCACCGCCGCCGCCATGTACTTCGCCTGGAAGCGCGGGATCGGCGACGCGAACTTCCTGGTCTACGATCTGGGCGGCGGCACCTTCGACGTCTCGGTCATCCGCTGCTTGATGGGCGAGTATCAGGTGCTGGCCATCGACGGCGACAACTACCTCGGCGGCGACGATCTCGACCGGCGCTTCGCCGAGCACCTGCGCAAGCACCTCGTGAGCGTCGGCTACGCCCTCGACCTCGACATCGCCGGCAACCCCGACGACGCCACCCGCTTCTTGATCCTCTGCCGCGTCGCCCAGGAGGTCAAGGAGGCCCTGTCCACCAGCGCCTTCCAGTACATCGGCCGCCGCGACCTCTTCACCGACCACAAGGGCAACCCCGTCACCCTGGAGATGGAGATCAGCCGAGGGGAGTGGGAGGGGATGATGCAGGCCACCGTCGATCAGACGATCGCCTGCTGCAAGAAGGCCCTCGACGCCGCCAGGGTGTCAGGCGGCCTGACGCTGGCCGACATCGACCACGTCCTGCTCGTCGGCGGCAGCACCCGCTCGCCCCTCGTCCAGCAGGCCGTCGCGGCCGCCTTCTGCGGGCAGGGCCGCTCCAAGGCCGAGCGGCCCGACATGGACGAGCCCGACACCTGCGTCGCCCTCGGCGCCGCCATCCACGCCGCCAACCTCGGCGGCCTGAGCCTCGGCGACCACGGCGCGGGCCTCGGCGTCCAGATCACCAGCTCCCTGACCACCCAGCAGAGCACCGCTCGCCTTGTGGGCCACCTGCGCGGCCCCAACGCCGCCCTGATCCGCCGCGTCGAGCTTTTTGACACCGCCGACGCCAACAACCCCGAGATCGTCGAGTCCGTCACCGTCGAGGAGGGCCGCTTCAAGGTCGCCGACATCGAGCTGCCCGACACGGGCACCTACCCCTTCGAAATCCGGCTGCGCGCCGAGGGCAAGGCCGATCCCGCCCTGGCCCTGCCCATCGCCTTCTATCGCGGCGCCGACGTCCGCTCGACGGGCAGCGCCCTGAGCAACCCGACCGTGCTGGCCAAGGACATCTACCTCGAGGTCGTCAAGCTCGGCCGCCCCGACCGCCAGCTCCTCCTGGCCGCCGGCGTCAGCCTCCCTCACGAGGCCCGCTTCCGCTTCTTCACCGCCGACCAGAGCGGCGCCGTCATCCTGCGCCTGATGCAGAACCGCATGCCGATCCGCACCCTCCACCTCGAGGTCCCCAAGTCGCTGCCCCTGCACACCCCCGTCGATCTCAAGCTCACCGTTGACGACGCCATGACGATCGTCGCCGAGGGCGGGGTCGCCGATCAGGTCTTCTGGGCCTCGATCGAGGCCCCGCCGGCCCAGGACGACCGCAACTGGGCTCAGATCGAGCCCCTGCTCGACGAGGCCGACGCCATCGGCCTGGCCCTCTGGGGCAATGACGCCGCCTATTACAGAGACAAGGTGGAGTACCTCAAGGCCGGCATCCGCGAGTCCGCGCGCACCGACCCCGACAAGCTCCAGGTGCTCGCCCGCCGCCTCGAAGAGCTCATGGAGGACTACAGAGCCCCCGACCGGGACCTGACCCCCTCCTACGACCGCTTCGAGCGCATCCTGACCCTCGTGCGCCGCCGCGTCTTCCGCGAGACCGAGCGGCCCATGCTCGGCCTTGCCCCCGAGGCCTGGAACCAGAAGCTCCTCAACATCGAGCAGGACGGCCGGGCCGCCTACCAGAGGGCCGATCAGACCGCCTGGTCGCGCGCCTACTCCCAGATCCAGGCCATCTTCGAATCCCTCTCCCAGGACGACTACCGCTCGACCAACCCCGAGGCCGCCGACACCCTCTCGCGCAGCTACATGGCCGCCATGCACCACGTCCAGGAGATCACCGAGAACCTCGCCGCCCTCTCCATGTCCGACAACGCCGAGACCCGCGAACACCAGCAGCGCGAGCGACTCGCCATCCTCGACGAGCTCAACACCGAGGCCATCTCCCCGCTGGCCGAGATCGGCCCCGACCCCAAGCCCGGCGCAGACACGCGCCTGCGCCTTGAGCGCATCCACGGCGCCCTGCGCAAGATCGACAAGCGCCTCGAGCGCCTCCCCTCCCTCGGCCTCGTCAGCGGCTAGGTCCATGGATCTCAAGACGAAGATCCTCATCGCCCGCGCCGAGGGCGTGCTCGCCCTGGCCGAACTCGCCCTTGAGCGCGGCGACCCCCGCGACGCCCTGAACCTCGCGCTCGGGCAGGCCCGCGATCTGACCCGCCGAGGCCTCGACCCGGCGCTGCGCCGCCGCGCGTGGTTCGCCGCGCTGGCGGCCTTCGCCCTCATCCTCGATCAGCACCCCGCGCAGGCCACGGGCCTCGTCGGCTCCGCCCCTCCGCGCCCCTTGCCCGTTGATCCCGGCCTCATCGCCGAGTTCGTCCACGGCGTCGCGCCCTGCCGCCGCCGCGATCTGCCCACGGGCTGGGGCGATTACGCCGCCTTCCGAGGGCTCGTCAACCGGCTGCTCGCCGCCGAGGTCGTCGAGGTCGTCGACCTGACCGGCGCCCTGTGCGCCTGGTTCGACGACGATCCCAGGCCCTCCTACGCCCACGGCCGCGCCCTGGAGCTCCGCCTCGACGCCGCGGGTCCGGCGCTGGCGCGCGGCGCGCGGGCGGCCCGCGTCGCCGAGGCCGTCGCCGCCTACAAGGGCGCCCTCGGCGCCGCGATCCGCGTCGGCGCCCAGGCCCGCTGGCGCCCCACGCTCCACGCCCGCGTCGCCCGCCTCCTTCTGCGCCACCGCGCCGACGACCCCGAGTCGATCGCCGAGGCCGCGGCCCTGGTCGAAGCCCTCGATCGCGAGGCCGTCCGCCGCCTCCCGACCCCACTCCGCTTCGCCGTCGCCGTCGCGTGGCTGGGCGGCTCGGCCAGCGCCATGAGCCGCCTGCGCGCCCTGGACGCCCTGGCCGAGATCAACGAGGCCGCCCCCGACTACCGGGCCGCCTCCCTGGAGGTCACCGAGCGCTACCTGGAGTCCCTGGACTGGGGCTTCTACTCCACCGAGCAGGACCGCGCCCGCGCGCTGCTGGACACGCTCGCCGGCGGCTCGATCTCCCGCACCCTGGCCTACCTCGATCTGCTCCAGGATCTCCACGGCGTCCTCGGCCGACACAGCCGCCCCGATCGCCGACACCTCGCTCGCCTGCGCGAGACCAGCGAGGACGACCCGCTGGCCTGCCTCTACTACGACGTCGCCCTCTCCATCCACGACGCCAGCGGTGACGCTGCCGATGTCGATCCTCGCGACGGCGCTGAGGATCCAAGCCGGCAGCACCTCGACGGCGCTGAAGATCAAAACCGGCAGCGCCTCGACGGCGCTGAAGATCGCAGCCGTCAGCGCCGCGACGTCGTCGCGCAAGCGCTCGCCCGGCACGGCATCACCGCCCAGGGCCCGGCCCTGGCCCTCGACACGCTGCCCGAGCTGGCCCTGGAGAGCCTGCGCCAGCGCTGCCACCCGGATCGCGGGGTCGCCCGCGCGCTGCTGGTGGCCTTCGCCCGACCGCAGCACCGCACGCCCCACGCCCAGGCGGCGCTGGCGCTGGCGCTGCCCACGCTCCTGTCGCGCTGGCGAGAGTGGGTCGAGCTTCAGGTGGAGCTTCGCCGCGCCCTCGGCCTCTTCATCCAGCACGCCCCGATGCCCGCGGCCGGCTTCGCCCCCCTCGGCGTGGCCATGATCGCCCTCGACGAGCCCGAGCTGGCCGAGCACGCCGCCCGCCGCGCCCTGACCGCCCTCGACCGCGAGGCCCCCGCCCACCTCCACGACCTCCTGCGAGCCCTCGCCCAACGCGCCCTGGACGCAGGCCACCCCGCCCGCGCGGTCGAGTGGCTGCTCCCGCTGTGGGGCCCGCTGCCCGATTGAGAAGCCGCGAACAAACAATCACGAGCCCGCCCGCCCCAGGCTCGCGCCCGGGGCTACAGGCCAGGGACGCCCCTTCGGGGCTCTCGACGGGGTGTCAACCTGCACGCGTCGTGTCCCAGACAACAACCGGCATCCTCAACACGGGCCTCGGAGATGAGGGACACACCCCAGACCTGTTGACGCCCCGTCGCCAGCCCCGAAGGGGCGAGACGCCGTCGGCACGATAGTCGCCCCAGGCGCGAGCCCGATCCCCTCGGCGGAGGGACCGTGATCCCACCCATCGGAGTCGACCCGTCATGATCGACGTGCCCTCTCGCCCGATCCCCCTCGGCGGAGGGACCGTGATCCCACCCATCGGAGCCGACCCGTCATGATCGACGTGTCCTCCGCCCGATCCCCTCGGCGCAGGGACCACGATCCCACCCGCCGGAGCCGCCCTACTCGATGGTCAGGATCACCGAGTCCGAGCCCTGGTTGCCCTCCGAGTCGGTCACGGTCAGGGTGATGGTGTAGGTCCCCGCGATGAAGACCCGGTCGCTCTGGCGGCCCCTGAACAGGAACCCGCCGGGCTCCGCCCGCCACTCCAGCCGATCAGGGGGCAGGCGCCCGTCCTGCGGATCCTCGCCCTCGCCGCGCAAGAGGACCGGGACGTTGGAGGCCCTGGGGGGATCGCCGTCGGCGGGGTGCAAGATGGTGGCGATGGGATCCTGCGGCCCCTGGATCCTGAGCCGCAGCGAGGTGGCGCCCTGGTTGCCCTGCGCGTCGGTGGCCGTCAAGGTGATCGTGTAGACCCCCGGCGTGTCGAAGATCCTCAAGCCGCGACCCCCCGCGAACATGAACCCGCCGGGCTCCGATCGCCACTCCAGCCGATCCGGCCCAAGCTCCCCCTCCTGTGGATCCACCGCGAAGCCCGTAAACAAGATCTCGACCCCGGCCCTGCGGACCTCCTCGCCGGGATGCGTGATGCGCACCTCGGGCGCCTGCGGCCCCGGATCACCCCCATCGCCGACAGGATCCGCGTCGTCCGCGACCTCTTCGTCGGCGACGTCCTCGGCGGGATCTGCGTCGTTCGGGGAGGCCGCGTCCTCGGAGGAGGCGTCGCTCGGGTCGGCGTCTTCGGCCTCGTCGGCGTCGTCCGGGGCGTCGGCCTCGGCGGCGTCAAGAAGCCCTTCCGCGTCGACCTCGGCGTCCATGCCCTCGGCGTCGGGCGCCGGAGGATCGACGTGGTGGGGGGCGTCCGGGCCGGCGTCGAGAAGCCCCTCGGGCGGGCGCACGCAGAGGTCGGAGGCGCACACGAGCCCTTCGAAGCAGGTCCCGTTGCCAAAGCAAGGCCCGCGCTCCTCGCCGACGGGCGCGACCTCCACGCCGCCCGGCGCGCCCTCCTCCGAACAGCCGATGGCGGCCATCGCGGCGCCGACCAGCGCCATCAGCGCGAGCGACTCGGTGAACCTGGTCATCGCAGGGCCTCCAGCTATTGCACGGTGAAGGTGTGGGTGACGGAGACCGCGTTGGCGTCGGCGTCGGTGCCGACCAGCGTGACCGTGTGCGGCCCCGCCTCCAGCCGACGCTCAAAGCGCCGCTGCGACCCCGCCGGCTGCCCGTCCAGCGTCCACCGCAGCCGATCCCCCGGCAGAAGACCCTCCTGCGGATCGACCGCCTCGCCCACAAACACTACTGCCTCGCCGCGAGGCCGCGTCGCCCCGTTGACGGGCGACAGGATCCCGACGTAGGGCGTCGGCGGCGGCCCGGGCATGTCGCCGGACGCGTAGCACGCCGCGTACATCTGAAGCCATTGCAGGCCGCTCCGGTAGCTCGGATCGTCCGTCCCGGCGAACTTCGGGCCGCCCGCGTGCGGCACCCCGCCGGCCTCCTCCGCCAGCGGCTTGAGCAGCAGCAGGCTCTGGCTCGGATCGCCCACGGTGACGTCCCCGGCCCCGATCAGGTTGTACATCGTCCGCAGCGCCGCCGCCCTCCGTGACCCCGAGTCCCCCGGCGTGAAGCGCTGATCCAGGAACATCGTCCCCTGCTGGAAGCGCGCCCCTTGAGGATCGTGGCACCCCGCGCAGCGCTCCCGCGTGGCGTACACCAGCGTCTCGAAGGCCTCCCCCACGGCCTCCTCCGTACACCGCCCCAGCGGCGTCAACACGTCCCCTGGCGGCTCCGCGCCTTGACCCCCTCCGCAGGGATCTTCAAAGTCCTCGCAGGTGTAGGCCATGCACGCCGCGCTGTACTCGATCCACTCCAGAAAGCCCTGGTACTCGGCGTCGATGACTTCTTGCGTGATCAGGACGCTGTCGGGCCGCGCCATGCGGATCTGCCGCAGGATCGCGCTGGCCGCCGGATCGTCCAGATCCGCGAGCCCCTGCGACACCAGGCAGGCCATCGACTGACAGGGCGTCGCCTGCACGAAGGCGCTCAGCTCCGCCCCCGACAGGTGACACTGGTTGCACGTCGTCGGCTGCCCGCCGCCCACCAGCGGCTCGATCCGCCGCGCGTAGATCTCCGAGCCCAGGTCCCCCTCGCACACCTCCGGCGCGCACCCTTCGTCCACCGTCCCATTGCAATCGTTGTCCAGCCCGTCGCAGCCCTCGACCGCCGGGCCTCGCTCTCCCGCGCACACCCCCCACAGCCCGGCCTCGCAGCGCTGAACCCCCACGCGACACTCGCCCACGTCCACCCCGCAGCCGCGCTCCTGCCCCGGCTCGCACGCGCAGCCCTCGTCCGTGACGCCGTTGCAGTCGTTGTCTGCCCCGTCGCACGCCTCCTCCTGCGGCCCCGTGGCGCCCTCGCAAGGCCCCCACCGCCGCCCCTCGCACGTCTCGACCCCCGCCGCGCACGCCCCGATCGCCACCCCGCAAGGCCGCCCCTCGCCCGGCTCGCACACGCACCCCGGGCAGGCATCCTCCCCGCCCTGGTCGTCGCCCTGGCCTGCGTCCGCCCCGTCGATCGGGGGGGTCCCCTCGGGGCTCCACACCACGCAGCGATCCGACAGGCAGGTCAGCCCCGCCTCGCAGCCGCCCTCGGCGTCGCAAGGCCCCCGCTCCGTCCCCGCCGCCGGCAGGCCCGATCCCGGCTCTGGCCCATCGACCGAGCACGCCGCGCCCCCCAGGGCGCACCAACCTGCGACAATCCAACCCCACCGATGTCGGGTCCAGGTGTCTCCGCTCAAGGTGTTCTCCGCAACCGCCCGGATATCCAAAGGAAATTCGCCTGCGCCTGACATTCTAGGGAGCCCGATCGCGCAACGCAACTCTACCACGCCGGCCCAGATCTGCCCGCTGAGTGTTGGTCACGCGGCGAATCGGTGCTGTCGTTGAGCGTGGGGCCGTCGCGGATCATGGAAGGTTCAATGACCCAAGCCGTGGAGGGGTCGGGTTGTTTTTGGTAGGCTCCTTGGGGTTGGATGAGGACAGGTGCGGTCGATGGCGCGCGATCTCGACGCCAGGGGCGACACTTTCAGTGGGGGCGGAGAGCGATGGGTCGAGCGTTGCGGGTGGGTCTGTCGGCGTGCTTTTTCCACGCCGATCCGACGCGGGCCATCTTCAAGGGAAAGACGCTGCTCTACGCCGAGCACGGCATGGTCGACTTTGCCATGTCGCGGGGGGCGCTGGCGGTGATGATCCCGCCGCCGGGGCGCTACGAGGGTGCGGCGACGGTCGGCACCGAGGCGATGGTCGAGGAGCTGGACGGGCTGATCCTGCAAGGGGGCTCGGACGTGGCGCCGGAGAGCTACGGGGAGTCGCCGCTGGATCCGGCCTGGGGCGGTGATCGGGTGCGGGACGTGTACGAGATCGCGCTCATCGAGGCCTTCATGGCGCAGGGCAAGCCGATCCTGGGGGTCTGCCGTGGGCTCCAGATCCTCAACGTTGCGCTGGGCGGGACGCTCTACCAGGACATCGCCGCGCAGATCCCTGGCGCGCGGGTGCATCGGGACTGGTCGATCTACGACGAGAACGTCCACGACATCGAGCTGTCGTCGGGATCGTCGCTGGAGGCGATCTACGGGGTGGGGGGCGGTGTGGTGACGAGCGTGCACCACCAGTCGGTCAAGGACGTGGCCCCTGGGCTGGTGGTGGAGGCGAGGTCAACGGAGGACGGCGTGATCGAGGCGCTGGGGAGGCCGCGGGTGGCGGCGTCGGACTCGTGGATCGTGGGGGTGCAGTGGCACCCGGAGTTCCAGCAGGGGCGTTCGGCCTGGCTGCTGGACTCCCGGGTGTTGCTTGGGGCGTTCATGGAGGCCGTCGAGGCCCGGCGGGCGCTCGGAGGCGGGGTCTGATCAGTTGCTGGTGTTGAAGTTGAGGTCGAGCTTGAGCAGGACGTCGTCCTTGATGAGGTCGTCGGCCTTGCCGGCGTAGACGATGCCGAAGTCCTTGCGGTTGATGGTGAATTCGGCCTTGCCGCTGGCCTTGGCGCCGTCGAGGGTGAGGGTGGCGGGGAAGCTGATGGTCTTGGTGACGCCGCGCAGGGTCATCTCGCCTTCGATCTGGTGGGTGCCAGCGGCGGTGGAGCCGGCTTCGATCTTGGTGCTCTTGAAGGTGGCGGTGGGGAACTTCTCGGCGTCGAGGAAGTCGGCGGACTTCATGTGGCCGATGAACTTGGCGCTCATCTCCTCGTTGTCGATGTCGGTGGTGAACTCGCCCATCTGGAGGGTGAAGTCGATGGCGGCGGGCTGGCCGGCCTTGACGTCGATCTTGCCTTCGAACTTCTTGAAGTCGAGGGTGTGGTCGCCGGTGACCTTGGCGCCGACGGTCTTGATGGAGCTGGAGGCGAGGTCGACGTTGAAGGTGCCGTCGACGGTCTTGGCGGCGCCGGGGTCGGCGGGGGCGTCGGTGGGGGCGTCGGCGGCCTTCTCCGCGGGGGCGTCGACGGCCTTCTCGACGGGGGCGTCGGCGGCCTTCTCGGCGGGCTGCTCCTTGGTCTCGCCCTCGACCACGGTGGCGGCGGGCTTGTCGTCGATCTCGCTCTTGCAGGCGGTCAAGCCGAAGGCGAGGCCCAGAATGAGGGCGATGAGCAGGTTCTTGTTGAGGGTCTTCATCTGCAGTTTCTCCGGACGCGGGCTGCGTTGTTCAGGCAGCGCGCGATGTTGTTGCGGGTCAGGGGGTCGCCCCCATCATGGTGGCCCACATTTTCAAGGGCGACACCATACAGATCGAGATTGAAGTTGGCAATGCCTGTGTGCATTGGGTCTTTCCCTGTGGTATGGACATCACCCCGGCGCGCAGGCGCCGGAGGGACATCACCTTGGGAAGCGTGGGGACGATGAAGGATATCGAGGGCCTCTCGGGCATCAACGCGGCGATGACGGCGGCTCTGGCGGAGCGGTTTCTGGAGAACCCCGACGAGGTGGGCGAGCCGTGGCGCGGCGTCTTCGAGGCGATGGGGCCCGAGGCGCTGTCGCTGCTGGCGGGCACCGAGGCGGTGATGGTGTGGCAGGCGCGGCGGCGTGCGCGCCAGAACGGCCACGCGCCTGCGGCGGCGGGGGCGGAGGGCGCGGCGGCTGGCTGGCGGGCCGCCGATGAGCTTCGGCTGGAGTGGGCGGTGCGGGATCTGATCGACGCCTACCGGCGCGACGGGCACCTGCACGCCGACCTCAACCCGCTGGAGCCGGCGGCCAGGGGTGTCCACCTCGACCTGGGGGCCTTCGGGTTGACGCCTGCGGACATGGGCCGGGCGCTGACGCGCTGCGACGTGCCGATGAGGGCCGGGGCGACGGTGGGGGAGCTGATCGGGGCGCTGGAGGCGACCTGGTGCGGGTCGATAGGGGCGGAGGTGGCCTTCGTCGAGGATCGAGAGGCGCGGCGGTGGCTGATCGGGCGGCTGGAGGGGTGTCGGAACCGCGAGCCGTTCGACAGGGCGGGGCGCCTGGGGGTGCTCAAGTCGCTCAACGAGGCGACGCTGCTGGAGCAGTTCGTGCACCGCAAGTTCGTGGGGGTCAAGCGCTTCAGCCTGGAGGGCGGGGAGTCGCTGATCCCGATGTTGCACAGGCTGGTGGACGCGGCGGGCAATGGCGGCGTCGAGGATATCGTGCTGGGGATGGCCCACCGCGGCCGCCTCAACGTGATGGTCAACGTGCTGGGCAAGGAGCCCGAGGAGCTGTTTGCGAAGTTCCACGACGTGGACGCGCTGTCGAACCTGGGCGGCGGCGACGTGAAGTACCACCACGGGCAGTCGCGGGACGTGGTGACGTCGGGGGGAGAGCGGGTCCACCTGTCGCTGTGCTTCAACCCGAGCCACCTGGAGTTCGTCAACCCGGTGGTGCTGGGGCGCGCGCGGGCCAAGCAGGATAGGCTGGGTGACGCGGAGGGCCGGCGGGTGATGCCGGTGTTGATCCACGGGGACTCGGCGATCGTGGGCCAGGGGATCGTGGCCGAGTCGCTCAACATGGCGCAGCTGGACGGCTACAGCTCGGGCGGCGCCGTGCACATCGTGATCACCAACCAGATCGGCTTCACGACCGACCCGCGCGAGTCGCGCTTTACGCGCTACGCGACCGACATCGCGCGCTGGATCGGGGCGCCGGTGCTGCACGTCAACGGGGACGACCCCGAGGCGGCGGTGCACGCGGCGCAGGTGGCCTTCGAGTGGCGGCAGCGGACGAGGTCAGACATCTTCATCGATCTGATCTGCTACCGTCGCCACGGCCACAACGAGGGCGACGAGCCCCGCTTCACGCAGCCGGAGATGTACAGCGCCATCGACGGGCACGCGCCGATCCGGGAGATCTACGCCGGCCAGCTCGTGGCCGAGGGGGTGTTGAGCGCGGCCGAGGACGCGGCGATGATCGAGGCGTGGACGGAGGTGGCCGAGGCGGCGCTCCAGGCCTCGCTGGAGCGCAAGGTCCGAGCCTCGGTCGAGTCGCTCAACGGCGTCTGGAAGGGCTACAGGGGCGGCGCGGACGGCGAGACGCCGCAGGTGGATACGGGCGTCGAGCGGGAGCGGCTGTCGAGGTTGCTGGCGGCGCTGTGCGAGCCGCCGGAGGGCTTCGAGATCTCCGGCAAGCTCAGGCGCTTCATGTCTGGCCGCCGTGAGATGGCGGCGGGGGAGCGGCCGCTGGACTGGGGCGCGGCCGAGGCGCTGGCCTTCGCGACGCTGGTGGATGAGGGTTTTTGCGTCCGCCTGAGCGGCCAGGATGGGCAGCGAGGGACCTTCTCGCACCGCCACGCGGTGTTGTCGGATGCGCGCAGCGGCAAGCGGTGGGCGCCGATCAAGGGGGTCTGCCAGGGCGGCGCGACCTTCACGGTGTGGAACAGCCCGCTGTCGGAGTCGTCGGTGATGGGCTTTGACTGGGGCTACAGCCTGGATCGGCCCGAGGGGTTGACGATCTGGGAGGCGCAGTTCGGGGACTTCGCCATCGGCGCCCAGGTGATCATCGATCAGTTCCTGGCCTCGAGCGAGGACAAGTGGGACAGGCTCAGCGGCCTGACGCTCTTGTTGCCGCACGGCTACGCGGGGCAAGGGCCGGAGCACTCCAGCGCGCGGCTTGAGCGCTTCATGCTCCTGTGCGCCGAGGACAACATGCAGGTGTGCAACCCGACGACGCCGGCGCAGCTCTTCCACCTCCTGCGCCGACAGGTCCTGCGGCCGATCCGCAAGCCGCTGATCGTGATGTCGCCCAAGGGCCTGTTGAGGTTGAAGGAGGCGACGAGCGATCTGGAGGCGCTCACCGCCGGCCGCTTCCAGCACATCCTGCCGGATGATCTGGGCCTTGGACCGAAGGAGGTCGAGCGGGTGCTGCTGTGTTCGGGGCAGCTCTACTACGACTTGATGTCCAGGCGCTCATCGCTGGGCGCGCAGGGGGTCGCGATCGTGCGCTTCGAGCAGCTCTACCCGCTGTCGGCCGAGGTGATCCTGGAGGCGCTGGGGGGTTACAAGGGGGTGCCGTGCTACTGGGTCCAGGAGGAGCCGTGGAACATGGGGGCGTGGCTCTTCATCCAGGCCTCCATCCGGGAGGTGATGGGCGTGGACTTCCCGCTGCAGGTGATCTCAAGGGCGGCCAGCGCCAGCCCGGCGACGGGGTCCAAGGCCAGCCACGACTTTGAGAGCGAGCGGCTGCTGGACGTCGCCTTTGGCGTGCGGCAAGTGGACGAGACCGGCTCTGTGCGCTTGCACAAGGTCTGAAGACGGAGGAGTTCGCCATGGGTTTCCTGATCCTCGCCGTCACAGTGTCGATCGCGCTGCTCGTCTCCTTTCTGTGCTCGATCCTGGAGGCGACGCTGCTGTCGATCTCGGCCGCGGAGCTCAAGGAGCGCTCGGGGCGCGGGGACAAGGGCGCCGCGATGCTGCTGGATTTGAAGCAGAACCAGCTCGATAACGCCATCGGCGCGATCTTGACCCTCAACACGGTGGCTCACACGCTCGGCTCGGCGCTGTCGGGCGTTCAGGTCGGTGAGCTCTTCGGGACGCAGTGGGTGGGGGCCTTCGGGGCGGTGTTGACCGTGCTGGTGCTCGTGGGCACCGAGATCATCCCCAAGACGCTGGGGACGGCGCACGCGAGCGGCCTTGCGAGCTTCGCAGGTCGGACGATCACGCTGATGATCTTCTCGCTCAAGCCGCTGCTGTTCCTCACCCACTTCCTGACGCGGCTGGTGTCGCGGGGCGAGAGGCGGCCGATCAGCCGGGGCGAGCTGCTGGCGATGGTGGAGATGGCGGCCGACGAGGGGACGCTGGACCAGGGCCGCCAGCAGGTCTTGACGAACGTGCTGAAGTTCGACGGCATCCCGATCTCGGCGATCATGACCCCGCGGACGGTCGTCACGATGATCAGCGCGGATTCGACGCTGGGGGCCTTGATCGGGGACGACACGGTGTCGGCCTACAGCCGCGTGCCCGTGTACGACAAGGGGGGGCGAGACGACGTGATCGGCTACATCCTCGTGCGGGACGCCTTCAGGGCCGCGGCCAGGGGCGCGGATCCGGCCGAGCCGGTGACGACCTGGCTGCGCAAGATATGGGCGCTGCCCTTGGAGACCTCGGTGGACGCGGCGATGCGCCAGTTCCTGGACCGGCACGATCCGCTGGCGATCGTGGTGGGAGAGCACGGCGGCGTCTCGGGCCTGGTGACGCTGGAGGATGTGCTCGAGACGGTGCTGGGCGCCGAGATCGTCGACGAGTTCGATCGGACGGCGGATCTGCGCCAGCTCGCCGTGGAGCTGCGCGACAAGCGCCTCAAGCGCCTGGAGGAGGGCGGCCGCCTCTTCGAGAGCACCACCTAGAGGGCCGGCTTGACCCCCGTCGGTCCCTCAAGCCCTCTGGCGCCGATGGCTCGGCGGCCGCTCTGGCTCGTCCGAGCCGGGCAGGGGAGCGCCCTGGGCGAGCGCGATGTTTTGTGTGTCGGCTCGGTGACCCATTATACTCGCCAGCGCGCGGCGCAGCGATGTTGAGGCGCGGGCGCCCAGACCCGGCGAGAGTCCATGAAGTCATTGTCTCTTGAGGAGTTCTCGCAGGCTTCCGATCGCTTCGATCGGCTGGTGATGCAGAGCCCCGACGTGGATCTCTTCTGCTCGTCCTCGTCGTGGGTGTTGCCGGCGGCCGAGGCGCTGATGCCGGGGCGCGACCCCTGGATCTGGGAGGGGCCAGAGGGCTTCGTGGCGATGATGCGGGGGATGCACCCGGACGGCTGGCACTACCTTGAGCCGCTGGAGTCGATGTGGGGGCTGGCCAGCCCCTTGATCAGCCCGGAGCCTGCGGTCCTCGTGGCGGCCTTCACCCAGCTGGCGCGGCGCTACGAGGCGGACTGGGAGCTGTTGCTCATCGGCGGCGTCGTACAGGGTTCGGTGGCCTACGACAGCCTGATCAAATCGATGGGCTCGCGCTACCGGCTCAGGCTCGGTCGGGCGACGCAGCGGCATTGCGCCAGCCTGGAGGGGGGCCTGGAGGGCTTCTTGAGCAGGCGCTCGCGGAAGTTCAGGGCGAACCTGCGCCGGGATCAGCGCACTGCTGCGCAAGCCGGGGTGGTCTTTGAGCAGGCGGACGGGCCTGAGCTGGATCCGGCGGCGCTCTATGAGCGGATCTTGAGGGTCGAGAGGCAGAGCTGGAAGGGGATGAGGGGGGTCGGGATAGACCAGGGTCAGATGCGGGACTTCTACGCCCAGATGGTGAGGCAGCTGCTGCCTATCGGCGCGCTGCGGGTGCTGTTCGCGCGGCTGGGGGATCAGGACGTGTCCTACATCCTCGGCGGGGTGCTCGGGGACACCTTCAGGGGGCTCCAGTTCAGCTACGTCCACCAGCACCGCGATCTGGCGCTGGGGAACCTGTCCCAGGTGGCGATGATCGAGCGGCTGGCGGGCGAGGGCGTGGTCTATTACGATCTTGGGTCGGACATCGAGTACAAGGCCCGTTGGGGTGAGGGCGGGATGAGGACGGTGACGTTGGTGGTCTACCGATGATGCGCGTTCGGGCGATGGAGGCGGCCCTGGCCTTGAGCGCGGCCTTGAGCGCGGTCTTGAGCGCGGCGGGGTGCGAGGGGGGGCGCAGCGGCCCCGTGGACGCGACCCCCGAGGTCACGGCGGGCGCGGCGCGGGCGCCGGAGGTGGGCGAGGCCGGGCAGCAGAGCGCCTGCGAGGCTTCCTGTGAAGGCGAAGGGGCGATCAAGGAGTGTGTGTCGGGGGAGCCTGGGCCGTCGCGTCCTTGTGGGGAGGGGACGGTCTGCCTCGTGGATCGCTGCGTGGGGTTGTCGGGGGCGGTGGATCGGGCCGCGCTGCGCCCCTTGGGCGCGGAGGGCTGGATCAACGCCTTCGCGGCGGCGGGGCCATTCGAGCGGGAGGCGCTGGCCGACGATCGGCTCGCCGACGATCGGCTCGCCGAGGAGGGGCTGTCGGGGGTGAGGGCGAGCTGGCGTCGGGTGTGCGGCCCTGGCCCCTTCGTGGTCGTGAGGGAGGCGGTCGACAAGGAGCCCAAGGCGCCGGATCGGACGGTCGTTGCGGCGGTGGTCGTCTCGGACAGGGCGCGCGAGGCGTGGCTCAAGCTGGGCGCGGCGGGCGACGTGCGGGTGGTGCTCAACGGCGATCGCGTCTACGAGGGGGTGAGCGTCGGTCGGCCCTTTGAGGATGAGCACCCGATCCGGGTGAAGCTCAAGGAGGGGCCGAACGCGCTGAGGGTGCGGCTGGATCAGGTGGGCGCGGGGGCGCTCGGCGTGGTGATGCGGATCCGGGGGATCGAGGGCGAGCGGCTGCCGGGGTTGCGGGTGGCGCTGCCTTTCGGGCAGGGGGCGTGCGATCCGGCGCAGCTGGCGCAGCTCGACCGCGCGATGTCGGTGACCGAGGGGGGCGCCTCGCTGGCGCTTTCGATGCGCCTGGAGGGGGTGGCCCTTGAGGGCGCGGCGATCCCCTGGCGGGTCTCTCTGGTGGACGATAAGGGCAAGAAGATCAAGGAGATAGATGGCGGAGAGTGGGCCATTGAGGCGAGCCGCCTGTCGCACGAGGCGCGGGTGGAGGTGCCGCTGAAGGCGGATGGGGAGTGGACGATCCGGTGGAGCGTGGGCGCTCGATCCTTCGACGAGGTGGTCGAGAGGCGGGGCAGCTTCGCGCGGCGCCTGTCGGCGCTGCTCAAGGGGCGCGAGGCGGCGGCCAGGGCGGCGGCCCCGCAGGGCAGTCGCGAGAGCTACGAGGCGCTGCTCGACGATCTGTCGGGGCTGGCGCTCAAGCCGAGGCAGGATGGGCGGGAGCTGCGGCGGAGGTTGGAGCAGGCCGAGGCGATAGGGGCGGCGCTCTCCAAGGGGCAGGATCCCTATGCGTCGCTGTTGGGCGTGATGGTGCGCGGCTATCGGTCGCCGATCGACGGGCGCCTGCAGCCCTACGCGATCTACGTGCCGCCCTCGTACAAGCGCTTCAAGGACGATCCCTTCGCGTTGATCGTGGTGGCGCACGGCTTGAACTCGAAGCCGGAGGACGCCTTGTCGATCACGATGGGGCGGAAGCTGCGGGATCGTCGTGCGATCCTGGTGGCGCCCTGGGGGTTCAAGCACTCGGGCCAGCGCTTGATGGGGGAGGCGGACACGCTGGCGGTGATCGATCAGGTGCGCGCGGCCTACCGCGTCGATCCGCAGCGGATCTCCATCACGGGGGCGTCGCTGGGGGGGACGGTGAGCTGGATCGTGCCCTTGCATTTCCCTGGGCGCTTCTCGTCGATCGTGACCTTGTGCGGCTACCCGAACATCGAGACGTACAGCCAGGTCGAGCAGGTGGCGTCGCGGGCGCCGTGGGAGGAGGTGCTGCTGTCGAAGAAGTCTGTCCGGAACTACGCGGCCAACGCGCTGCACACGCGGGTGAAGGCGATCCACGGCGGCCGTGACGCGCCGGAGCGCGCGGCGGTGGTCACCAACGCGCTGCGGGGGCTGGGCTACTGGCACACCTTCGATATTCAGGACGACCTTGGGCACAACGTGTGGGACTACGCTTATGAGGACGGCAAGCTGCTGGACTGGATGCGGTGGCGCCAGAGCCCTCGGGCGCCGAGGCGCGACCGGCTGGTGACGGCGGATTACCGCTACGACAGGTCGATCTGGCTGCGGCTGATCGCGTCGGCGGATTATGGAGTTTTCGCCGAGATCGACGCGCTCTGGGATGAGGCGCTGGAGGTCTTGACGATCAAGACGTCCAACGTCGACGCCTTCGAGGTCGATATGAGCCGTCACGCCCGACAGGGCGGCGCGCCCTCGTCGTCGGTGGTCATTGACGGCGGAGCGGGGATCGCGGTGGAGGCCTCGGCGGGGCGGTGCTTCTTTGCGCGCCAGGGCGGGGCCTGGGCGCGGGTCGACAAGGAGCCCTCGCGGGCGGGGATGAAGAGGCCGGGGGTGGCCGGGCCGCTGGATGACATCCAGACGCACCCGCAGATCGTCGTCTACGGGACTCTGGATCCGGCCCAGGTGGAGACGAACCGGCTGGTGGCCGAGCACTTCTCGCAACAGGACAGCCGCACGGAGGTGTTCCTGCCGGTGCGCGCCGATGTGGAGATGACCGAGGAGGCGATCGCGGGCCACAGCCTGATCCTGATCGGCAACCCGTCCAGCAATGCGCTCTCGGCGCGCTTTGTCGACAAGCTGCCGGTGCGCTTCGAGGCCGGCGCGCTGTCGCTGGGCGCGAGGCGCTTTGTCGGCGAGGACGTGGGCGTCTCGCTGATCCACCCGCACCCGCTCAACCCCGATGAGCTGATCGTGCTGCACGCGGGGGTGGGCTTCGAGGGGACGCTGTCGAGCCGCCACCTGCCAGAGCTTGCGCCCGATTACCTGGTCTACGACCGGCGGGTGAGGGCGCAGCGCCACGCGATGCTGATGGATCGGCGCGAGGCGCTGGCGGGGGGCTTCTTCAGCCAGTCCTGGGGGGTCGAATGACCGTGGACGTCGAGCGGGTCTGGTTCACCTTCCCGGATGGGGTCTTCTCCTACGAGTGCAGGGGCTGCGGCGACTGCTGCAAGGGGCTCGGGATCGGCTTCGACGCGGCCTCGGGAGAGCTCGACGCGCTGCTGGATGCCTACCCGCCCTTGCTGGCCTTCGTGCGCCAGCGGGGGGAGGCGTGGACGGCGATCAACCCGCGCGGGCGGTGCTTCTTCCTGGATGAGGGGGGGATGTGCCGGGTGGAGGTGGAGCGGGGTCGGGAGGCCAAGCCGGCGGCGTGTCGGCTCTTCCCCTTCAACCGGGTCTTCCGGCTGGGCGGGTGGACGATCGTCGATTACAACAGCGTCATCTGCCCCTTGAGGGCCGAGGCCGCCGAGGCGTCAGCCGAGGAGGTGGGGCTCAGCGGGCGAGTGCGCCACGCCGACGTGCTGGCGGAGATCGGCGGGATCAAGGACAGGGGGATGGTCGGCACGAGGCTGGAGCTGGAGGGGTCCTACGGGAGCCCGGAGGCCTTCGTCAAGGCGGAGCGGGCCGTCCAGGCGGCCTGCCTCGTGGCCGCGAGCGCGGCGACGGCACGCGGGGTCGGCGAGGGCCTCGACGCGGCGCTGGCCGCGCAGGTCGGCGCCGCGCAGGAGGCGCTGCGGCGTCGGCGGGTGGTGTCCGAGGCGCTCACGGCCTTGCTCGGGCGCCCGTGGCGCCCTCCGGGCGAGTCGACGCTGAGGGCGGCGCTGTGGCTGACGCCCTCGATGCGCTTCAACGAGCTCTTCGGGCCGAGGCGCTGGTCAGACGCCGCGACGAGGGCGCGGCTGCTGGGGTCGATGTGGCTGGTGTGGCTGGACGCGCTGGCCGACGGCGAGGCGCTGGCGGGCCGGGGTCTGACGATGCAGGAGGCCACGAGCCTGTGGTCGGCGCAGGCGCCGATCGCCTACCTGCTGTCGCGCTGGGACGAGGCGCCGGTCATCGAGCCCGGCGAGATCGAGCTTGAGGCCCAGGGCGAGCGCCGGGATCGGGCGATGGCCTTCGCGCGGGCGTGCGTGGCCAACCGGCAGGCCCGCGCGTCGCTGGGATCGCTGGCGGGGGTGCTCTTCGGGGATCGCCCTGCGGTCGAGCGGGTGGCGACGCTGCGCGGGCTGGAGTCCACCCTCGGGCGCATCGAGTTTCGCCCCGAGCGCCGCTCCAGGCGCCCGTGATCGCCCTGTCAGCCCTCGCCGCGAGCCTCCTCTCCCGGTCAGCCCTCGCCGCGAGCCTCCTTGACCATGCGGACGAGCTCCTTGCGGACGAGGTTGGCGGTGTCGACGGGCCTGGAGAAGGCCAGGCGGAGGCGCTCGGGGCGGCCCTGGTCCTTGTGGGCGATGAGGTCAAAGCCGTGCTGATCGACGGCGATCATCAGGGCGCGCTCGACGGCGTCGAGGCCGCCGAAGTGGCGCGCGTAGTGGACGAGGGCGTCGGCGTGATCGTCGTTCATGTGATCGATGATGCCCTGGGCGGCCTCCCAGAGCGGATCGGGTTCGGCGGCTCGCCAGCCCTCGAGGTCGACCCAGGACATGCGGCCGAAGCCGCCGATGTAGCGCACGTCGCTGACGCGCAGGCGGTAGAGGTTGAAGTCGTCGAAGTCGATGTAGAGCTCGGCCTCGGGGTGGGCCTGGAGCATGAGGGCGCGCAGCGCGTCGCGCTCGGCGGCGGCGGCCTGCGCGATGTGGCCCAGGGCGCAGACGCGGCCGTCGGCCAGCGGATCGTCGCGGCGCAGGCTGTCGGTGACCAGGAGCGAGGCGCGGGGATCGCGGCGCAGGTTCTGGGTGTGCTCGGCCAGGTTGCTCAGGAGCAGGACGGGGTCGCCGTCCTGGGTCATCGCGTGGCTGACCAGCGAGCCGTAGGGGAAGCCGTCGGGGGAGGTCGCCAGCGTGGACAAGGCGCCGTTGCGGCAGCGCTTCATGATCGTCCGGGCGCTCTGGGCGTGGGTCAAGCGTGTCGGCTCCTGGCTCATGATCTCCTCGTGGCCGCGCTCGGCGGCCCTTGTCCGGGCGCGGATCTGCCCCTGCCCTGTGTGCGAAGTGGGCCCCGTGGGTTGTCGAGGGGCGCCGAGGGGTCATCGTTGAGATAGCACAGAGCGTTGCTGGAAGTCAGCGGCGCGAGGAGGTCAGGTGGACTGGAAGGACTTTGACGATCTGCCGGGGGACGAGCCCGAGGCGCAGGCCTACAGAGTGTGCAGGGTGGAGCAGCTTCAGGAGGGGCGCGGCCGGGTGGTCTTCGCCGGGACGCTCAAGGTGGCCGTGTTCCGGATTGGAGATCAAATCTACGCAATCAAGAATGCGTGCCCGCACGCCGGCGGGAGCCTCGGGGTGGGGAGGGTGGAGGCCATGACCGTCGCGTGCCCTCGCCATGACTGGCAGTTCCACCTGGGGACGGGGGCGTGCGTGGGCCGCAAGATGTACTCGGTGGAGACCTTCCCCGTCGAGGTGCGCGACGGCGAGGTCTGGGTGGAGGTCAAGGGATCGTGAGGGGTTGAGGCGGCGAGGTGGCGGGGGCGCGCCTGGCCTCATCGGGGCTCGTCAGGAGACCTTGGCTCGCGTCTTGCTCTCGTGTTCGGGGTCAGGGCGGCGCGGTGCCCTCTGCCGAGCGCGGGAGACAGCCATGGATCGACTTCACGTTGAGCGGCACGCGGGATCGGGGGAGGCCCGGCAGGCGCCGTGGTGGGGCGTGGTCTTGTGGGGCGTGTCGATCGGGGCGACGCTGGCGGTGGGTTGGAGGGCGCAGGCCGGAGAGCCGACGTCGGCGGCGGCCGGGGGGGTTGGCCTGGACTGGATGGAGGTCGTGGTGGTCGGCGCCCTGCTGGTGGTCCTGTTGCTGCTCAAGTGGGTGGATCGGGACTTCGGGCTGCCGCTGGGGCGCTTCTCGCTGCGCCGCGCGCGGGGGAGGGGGTTGCCGGAGGGGGCCTTCACCTTGAGCGCCTTTCGAGACAGCCTGGACCCCGCCGAGCGCTTCGAGGGCGTCTTCAGAGAGGACGATCAGGCCGCCGTCGAGGTGATCGCGCGCTCGGCGGGGCCTCGCCCTCGCCAGGAGCACGAACCGGTCGGGGCGGCGGCCCCGCCGGTGGGGTACATCGAGGGGCAAGAGGGTGTCAGGCCCGCTTGACAGCGGGCGGAGCGGAGGGGTTACACCCTGGCCCGTCCGAGGTCCAGGAGGCGCAGGAGATCGGGCAGGAGGCGCTGGAGGCAGCTCAGGATGTGATCGCGGCTCTGTCGGAAGGTCGCGGTGGGGCTGCCGATGGGGTCGAAGATGTCGCCTGGCTCGTCGGCGTAGTCTCCGAGGTAGAAGAGGCGGGTCTCGGCGGTCTCGTCGAGCTTGAGGACGCGCTCCCCGTGCTGGTCTTCCATGACGATGATGGCGTCCGAGGGTTGAATCACCGACAGCGTCAGGGGGCGGCTGAGGTGCTCTGAGACGTCGAGGCCGAGCTCCGCGCAGACCTCGACGACCTGGGGCGGCGCGGGTCGGCTCTGGAGCCCGAGCGTCCCGGCGGAGCCGACGAGTGCGGGCCGCCCTGCTTGCTTGAGCATGGCGTCGATGAGGGCGGCGGCCATGACGGAGCGGTGAAGGTTGCCGGAGCAGACGCAGAGGATCCTGGGTGGGGCGGCGGGCATCACGGGCGCTCCTGGTGGGCGAGGAAGGCCTTGTAGGCGGGGGGGAGGCGGCTCAGGGAGGCGGCGTCGCCCGGGGGGGCGGTGATGGAGGAGAGGGTCTGCCAGAAGAGGACGGGGCCGAGGGGGCGGAGGTTGGGCCGGTTGAGCTCGTCGAGCAGGCCGGCGGCGACCTTGGCGGTGTAGGTGGGGTCGAGGTCGTGGCCCATGGAGGCGAAGAGGTGGGTGGCTCTGTCGCCGCGTCGGGTGCTTGCGCCGTAGGTCTGGCCGAAGTAGCCGTGTCGGATCTGGAGGGCGCCGGGGTCGGGGTCGACGAGGGGGATTGAGGGCGCGGCGGCGTGCAGGAGCGCGGAGGCGCTGCGGATGAGGCGCGCGGCGTTGAGGGCGTTGGCGGCGACGAGGTCGACGACGCGGACGCCGATGACCTCGGTCTTGAGGCCGGCGAGCTTGCAGCCGAGCCAGAGCCCGGCGAAGGTGCTGGTCGATCCCACGGGGACGTAGATCCGGGCGGGCTGCGGGGCGAGGCCGGCGGCGATCTGATCGGCGAGCTCGATGGCGGCGGCGACGTAGCCGATCGTGCCGAGGGTGTTGGAGCCGCCGGGGGGGACGAAGGCGACCTTGCGGGGGTGTCGTCGGCTCAGGGAGGCGTGGGTGCGCGCCATGGCCAGGGGCATGAGTGAGGCGTGGCGGGTGAGGTGGAGCTGGGCGTCGGTGGCGCTCAGGGCCGACAGGACGCTCTGGACGTGGGTGTTGGGGGGCTGGGGGAAGTGGACGATGTGGACCTTGAGGCCGTGGGCCTGCCCGTAGAGGGCGCAGGCCAGGGCGTGGTGGCTGCCGACGGCGCCCACCGTCCACAGGACCTCGGCGCCGCGCTGGAGGGCATCGGCGAGGATGAATTCGAGCTTCCGGACCTTGTTGCCGCCGTAGAGGTGACCGCTGATGTCGTCGCGCTTGATCCACAGGCCGGCGCCGGGCGCGCGGACGCCGGCGCCCAGCGGCGGGTCGAGGCGCTCGACGGGCGTGGGCAGGTTCGCCAGCGGCATGTGGGGCAGCCGGCCCTGGAGCTCGGGCCAGCGGGAGAACAAGGCGCTCAAACTTCGCCCTCGGGTGTGGGCCGGGGGTGTCGCCCGGCGTTTGGGGCGCCTCGCTGGTCGAGGCGCGTGGGGTCGGGCCATGCCCGCTCGGGCCTTGCCCGTCGTGTCGCGCGGTGGAGCTTTGCGCCCGGGTTGGAGCGCGCTCTGTCCGGGGTGAAGCTTCGCTGATTCGAAGGCGGTCTTCAACTGGGATCGGCGGGGTGCGCTGGGGAGATTGGAGGGGCGGCGCAAGCATTTGACAAGGAGTGCGGGCATGCGCTACGTTTCCGCCGCTTGATTGGCCACCCTGTTGATGATTGTTGTGGGGTGGTGCGATTGAACCAGCCGACCTCGTGGGGATCCATACAATCCCTGGGCAGGATCCACCGGGCCCGCTCTCGCTCCATGATGAGAGAGGGGCCTGCGAGACACTCATTGAGAACACCTGCGGGTGTGCGCGGCCGCGTATCCCTGGCGATGTTGCCTGGGGTTGTCGGTGGTGAGTTCTTGTCGTTGAGGCGAAACAAGCAGGAGAAGACCATGTCCCTTCACCCGACCATCAAGAAGAGCATCATCGACGAGTACAAGCTGAGCGAGAGCGACACGGGGTCGTCGGAGGTGCAGATCGCGCTGTTGACGCGGCGGATCGTGGATCTGACGGAGCACTTCAAGACGCACACGCAAGATCACCACTCCCGGCGTGGGCTGCTCAAGCTGGTCGGCCAGCGCCGCCGGCTGCTGGACTACCTCAAGAGCAAGGACGTGGTCCGGTATCGGGAGTTGATCGGGCGGTTGAACATCCGCAAGTAGGTCGAGAGCGGGCCTGGCGGCCAGGGGGTCGCCGGGCCCGTTTGTTTTCGGGCGCCCGGTTGGGTTTGAGATGGGTTGTCTGGCTCTGAGAGGGTCGGGCGCAGATGAAATGGATCAAGTGGAGGATGTGCTAGATGACAATTATTAGAGAGAGCGCCCTGTTCGGGGGTAAGGAGCTGACGATCGAGACGGGCCGCGTGGCGCGTCAGGCCGGCGGCGCGGTGCTGGTGCAGTACGGCGAGACGGTGGTGCTGGTGGCGGCGACGGAGGGTGGGGCGCGCGATCTGCCCTTCTTCCCCTTGACGGTGGAGTACTCGGAGAAGACCTACGCGTCGGGGCGCATCCCGGGGGGCTACTTCAAGCGCGAGGGTCGGCTGGGCGAGAAGGAGACGCTGACCTGCCGCCTGATCGACAGGCCGGTGCGCCCGCTTTTTGCCAAGGGCTACCAGAACGACACGCAGATCATCGCGATGGTGGTGTCGAGCGACGGCGAGAACGAGGCGGACGTGCACTCGATCACGGGCGCGTCGGCGGCGCTGATGATTTCGAACATCCCCTGGACGGGCCCGGTGGTGGGCGTTCGGGTGGGTATGATCGATGGTCAGTTCGTGGCCAACCCGACCGAGCAGCAGCGCCCGTTCAGCGCCATGGACGTGGTGCTGGCGATTACGCCCGACGCGATCGTGATGGTGGAGGGTCAGGCGGACGAGGTCGACGAGGAGACGATGCTCAGGGCGCTGGACTTTGGCCGCGAGTCGGTCAAGGACGTGCTGGCGCTGCAGATCCGGCTTCGCGAGGCGTGCGGGAAGGAGAAGCTCAAGTTCGAGGTCAAGGAGCTCAACCCGGCGGTGATCGAGGCGGTGCAGGGCTTCGTCGGCGGTCGGGGTCGCGAGGCGGTCCTGAGCACGAACAAGCACGAGCGGCACGAGGCGGTCGCGGCGCTTCGGGCCGAGACGGTCGCGGCGCTGAAGTCGAAGTTCGAGGATAAGGGCTTCGACGCCGAGCAGGAGATCAAGGGCGCCTTCGACAAGGTGCTCAAGAAGGTGCAGCGCAAGCTCATCGCCAGCGAGCACAAGCGGCTGGACGGGCGCGGCCCGACGGACATCCGGCACATCACCACCGAGGTGGGGGTGCTGCCGCGCACGCACGGCTCGTCGCTCTTTACGCGGGGCGAGACGCAGACGCTGGTGACGGTGACGCTGGGGACCAGCCGCGACGTGCAGCGCTTTGACACGCTGTCGGGTCAGGCCACGCGCGAGTTCATGCTCCACTACAACTTCCCGCCCTACAGCGTCGGCGAGACGCGGCCGCTGCGGGGGCCTGGCCGCCGCGAGATCGGCCACGGGACGCTGGCGCGCCGGGCGCTCGAGGCCGCGGTGCCGAAGGTGTCGGAGGACTGGCCCTACACGATCCGGATCGTGTCGGAGGTCACCGAGTCGAACGGGTCGAGCTCCATGGCCTCGGTCTGCGGCGGGACGATGAGCATGTTGGACGCCGGCGTGCCGCTCAAGGCGCCGGTGGCCGGCATCGCG
>SXGS01218169.1_pt1 | contig 26399 bp, 20 predicted proteins | sample 3174681 | NCBI WGS metagenome assembly SXGS01 (sample SAMN11356861, study PRJNA531348) | freshwater metagenome | isolation source: freshwater sample F1-80 | place: China: Fuxian Lake, Yuxi | collected 2017-12-25 | reverse complement strand
TCCAGCTACCGCGCGACGAAGGAAGAGTTCGTCTCGCGCACGCCGCTGCCGCTGACCGACTGCACCGTCGGGAAGGACGGAGCCTTGTACTTCACCATCGGCGGCCGAGGCGCTCAGTCCGAGTTGTTCCGAGTCACCTACATCGGCAAGGATGAGACCAAGAAAGTTGATGGGCGTAGCGTTGATCCTGACGCCGAGCAGAGATCGTCATCAAGCATGCGTATTCGACGACATGAAATTGAGAAGTTCCACACCGGCACGCACGACCCCAAAGTCGTCGTCCAAGAAGCGCTGAAGGCACTTGCTCCGAACGATCGTCAGACGTATTACGCGGCACGCATTGCTCTCGAACGAGTTCCTGTCTCGCATTGGCAAGACTCGATTTTCCTCGCAGCGCGCAAAGTCGCGACAGAAAAACCCGAAAGCTGGAGAGACCTTCAAGTTGACCGCGCGATCGTTGGTTGCATCGGACTGGCCCGTCATGCGGAACCAGCACTCTTGCCGAAACTTCTCGAAGCCCTCGACAACATCGGTTGGCCGGATGACGAAGAGCAACAACTCGGCATCCTGCGAGCCTACCAACTCGCGTTCATCCGGCTGGGCAATCCCGACAAAGACACTTCCGCCGCACTCGCCAAAAAATTTGACGATCTGTTCCCGCAGAAGTCGGACTTCGTCAACCGCGAGCTGTCGATCCTGATGGTTCACTTCCAGTCGCCGGGAGCCGTCAAAAAATTGGTCCCGGTGCTGGCTCAGGAGCGAGTCGCGTCGCAGCCGCCGGTCGGCGATTTGCTCAGCCGCAACAAAGGCTACGGCGGAGCCTTCGCCGCGATGCTCGCCAACCAGCCCGATCAGCAGCAGTACCACTACGCCTTCGTCCTGCGGAATCTGAAGACCGGCTGGACGCTCGAAGACCGCAAGGCGTACTTCGCGTGGTTCAACAAAGCCCGCACCTGGAGCGGCGGAGTCAGCTATCAAAAATACCTGACCAACATCGACAACGACGCCTTCGCCAACAGCACCGACGCCGAACGCCTCGCCATCGAAGCCCTCGGCATCCGCAAACCCTACGTCATCCCCGAACTCCCGAAAGCGACCGGCCCCGGCAAGGAATACACCATCGAGCAAGTCCTCGCGTTAGCGAGCGACAAACTCAAAGCCCGCGACTTCAAAAACGGCGAGAAGATGTACAAGGCGGCCCGCTGCGTCGTCTGCCACCGCTTCGGCGGCGACGGCGGAGCCACCGGCCCCGACCTCACCCAACTCGCCGGCCGCTTTAACCTCAAAGACCTGACCGACGCCATCGTCGATCCCAGCAAAGTCATCTCCGACCAATACAAGGCGTCGGTCGTCGAAACGAAGGACGGAAAAGTCATCACCGGCCGCATCGTGTCCGAATCTAAAGAGACGATCACCGTCGTCATCGACCCCGAGAGCGCCACGAAAGTCGTCGAGATCAAGAAATCCGAGATCGAAGAGAATCAGCCCTCCAAGGTCTCGCTGATGCCCAAGGACTTGCTCAAGACTCTCAACGAAGACGAAGTCCGCGACCTGCTGGCGTACCTGCTCTCACGCGGCAATCCAAACGACGCGATGTTTAGGAAATAAGCTCTCCGCCATTCGTGTTGAAAACGAATTCGTGAGCCGCAAGACGCTAGCCGCGGGTCGATGAAAACAATCCGCGGCTAGCGACTTGCGGCTCACTGGCCCTGAACTCCCCACGGATGGCGGAGAACTGGAAAATCGTCCCGCGATCAACTGAAAGCTGGTCGGTCATTGCGTGATGTTGCGGGCTCACTTCAACAGCTTCCAGCCGTTCTCATCGGCTTCTAGGCTGGTGTGACCGGCGAAGTGATCGTAGGTGGCGTGCAGGTCATCGAGCGAATCGAAGTACCCGACGATGAAGGCAGCGCTGAAGGACTCACCCGCTTTGATCGGTCGGCCGCCGAACTCTTCGATCATGCAGACATAGCCGCGCTGATGGCACCACGCTTCCGAGACAACGTCCGGTTGCAGCGTCAGCCCGGCCAACCACGGGCCGGGTTTGCCGGACTCGCGATCGCGCAGGTGATAGCCGCGGATCATGCGCTTCGGCAGAGCGTCGCGGCCGCGCGTGTAGTTGAATTTCTCGTCGGGGGCGAAGCTCTCGATGAACTCTGACGACGGGATCGGCTTGTCGAAGTAACTCAGATAGACCTCGCTGAACGAGTCCCCTTTTGTGTGCTTGATGTGGCCAGGCATGTCGAGCCGCAGAAACATCGCCTCGCTGGAGTTCACGGCGGTGACCTTGTCGCTTGAAATGAAATACCGCTTGCCAGCGGGAAACACGAGTGTCTGCTGCCACAGCGATCCGGTCTTCCTCCCCGGAGCGGCGGTGCGATACCGGAAGTCCATCGTCACCGCGAGAAAATCTTTGCCACGAATGACACGCGGCGACAGCTCTTTGGCCTGCGTGCAGATTTGCGGACCTTCAATCGACCGCTTCGGCGTCTTGCCGTGATAGGGATTGCCGAACTGGTAGACCAATTCCTTGTCGAGCTTGTCGCGATACGCCTCATCGCTGCCTGGCTCCATGATCCAATCGACGATGTCGAGGCCAAACCCCGCGTCGCGGAAGCCCGTTTGTTTGTCGAGGAACGAAGCCGCTTTGATACCGGACACATAGCCCTTCTTCCGAATAACCGCTTCCAGCTTTGAAGATTCGATTTTGATCTCGTCGTCGGTCTCAGTGACGCGGAACTCGTCAGCGACGAGTGACGACAGACCGAGCAGGAAACACATCGAGCCGATCAACCAGCGGGAAGAGAATCGGAGCATGAGCAACCTCGTTGAGTTCATCGAAAGAGAAGAAGTTTGGGGCTTAGGCAACGGGAGCCATCATTCTGTAGCCACGCTCGCCAAGAACGTGGGCTTTCTGGAATCCCCCACGCTCTCGGCGAGCGTTGTGAGTCTTGGTCCTCGAACCAGCTGCCAGTAGTCTCGTCGTGCTCGTAGGCTTCGCGAACCGAGTCTCGCGTGAGAACGATGAATGTGAAGACTCCCAAGGCCGTGCCAAACGGAAACTGCAAGCAATTGAATCCGGCGACAATCAGTGACAGCGTGCGACTGCGTCGCTGCCGCAGATTCGACGCCGAGACGAGATTGCAGATGCCGCCGATCAGGCTGAAGACGCCGAAGACCGCGTAGCCTAATTGGAAGATCAACAAAACCTCTGGCGGCGGTGCAGGGCCTTTGACATTGGCCATCAGCGAATTGAACAACATGTAATGGAGGGCCATGAAACCCAAGCCCAAAAATGCCAAGGCGGCCACGACGTAGTGTAGGATCATCAAGACCCGTAGGTGCTCCGCGTCTTGCTTGGATAGTGCCGGGGGACGCTCAGTCATCGTTTCGTATCCACGGTGAGGATTTTGGTCGCGCGAGATCACTCACCGCGACACGGTTGTCACGCGAGCATTTCCGGAATGGCCTTCCCGTCATGCACCAGCGGAACGGGGCGATTGAGCACGTCGGTCAGCGTCGAATTCGGGTTGATCCCGATGAGATGATAGATGGTCGCCAGGATGTCCTTTGCAGAGAGTGGCCGATCGGCGACGGTCGCACCGATCGAGTCGGTGCGGCCGATGATGTTGCCTCGCTTGAGGCCGGCCCCGGCGAAGAAGTTCGAGTAGGCCCGGCCCCAGTGCCCTCGGCCTTCACCCTCAAAACGCGGCGTGCGGCCCATCTCGTTCATCACCAGCACGAGCGTGTCGTCGAGCATCCCGCGAGTTTCGAGGTCGCGAATCAATGCGGAGAAGGCCAGGTCCAAGCCCGGAAGAAGTTCGTTCGTCAGGCGGTTGTAGTGATCGACGTGCGTGTCCCAGCCGGCGTTGAGTTGGCCGAACTCGTCCCACACGACCGTGACGAATCGGCAACCGGCCTCAACCAATCGTCTCGCTTGCAACGTCGATTGGCCGAACAGGGTAATGCCGTAACTGTCGCGGAGATTCGCCGGCTCTTGATCGAGATCGAACGCCGAGCGAATCGCTCGCGAGTCGAGCAGCGAAAACGCCAGCTCTCGCTTTTGATCGAGCGTCGTTCGCGCCCCTTGCCGATCGAGATCGCGGCGCAGCGATTCGAGTTGATCGAGCAATGAGCGTCGGCGATTGAGTCGGTCAATCGACAGATCGGCCGGCAGGTCCGCTTCGGCGGCGATTAAGAAGCGGCCGTCGGGCTTGATTCCGAGATACGGATCAGCGAACTCGGCGGGCGGCCCGAAGGAACGTCTCACCATTTTACGCGTGGCTTCGCCACGGAACTCGGTCCAGATCGGATCGAAACGACTTCCCAGATACATCGCCGACGGAGCCGTGTATCGCGCGGCCGACCGCCGGCTGCTGAGTAGAAACGGCAGCATGATGTTGTCCGGGATCGCTCCCGGTGGCTTCGATCCGCGCCGTTGCTGGTCGTAGTTATGCACCACCGATCCCAAGAACGGCTGATGCTGCGGATGCCCCAGCGTCTCTTCGAGCGGGATGCTTCCTTCCGGTGATCCGGTGGTCGCGTACTGCATCCCATGAAAGTTCCACGGATGCGTCAGCGAGCGGACGACGGTGACGCGATCCATGATCTGCGACATCTTCGGCAAGTGCTCGCACAGATGCAGGCCGGGCAAGTTCGAGTCGATGGATTGCAGCTTGCCACGAATCTCGACCGGAGCCTGCGGCTTCATGTCCAGCGTTTCCACGTGACTAGGACCACCGAACAAATAGAGCAGGATTATGTTCTTCGCGCGACCGAATCCCGGCAGCGAAGTGTCAGCAGATTTTTCGTCTGCGATCCCCGTTGGAATCAGCGCGGGTTGGCCAACCCCCAACAGGCTCAAGCCTCCGACGCTCAGCAGATCACGGCGCGTGACGCCGTTGCAGAGTCGTTTCGGTCCGCCGAGTAGCCGCAACATCGCAGTCTCCAAGTGAGGCCCTGACCATAACTTTACCGAACGAGCTTACCCGGCGATTCCCAGCCAGCCAACATTCAATCCGACTCTCAACCGAGCAGGCGGTTCTGCCGGCGATACTCTGCCGCCAGCAGGTCTTCCAAGAAGACTTGGCGAGAATCGACGCCGGAGGGTGGCGGCTCGCAATCCATACGCTGACAAAGCGAGTAAACAATCGTGGTGACAAACTGCTCGCGGCGATCGGCGGAGATTTCAGTCCAACGCTCCAGCAACTGTTCCACCGCTTGGACGTCAAGCGGGCGGAGCTTCTTCAACTGTCCGGCATCGAACCGGAAGCGAGCATCCGCTGCCGATCGTTTCGCCAACGTATGACGCGGGCCGGCGAGTTTGGCGGGCTCGTCTTCAATGACGATCGTCCCCGCAATCATGTCGCCAAAGCGTTGGCTGCGCGCCGACAACAGCGGGACGATCCATAATGCCGGCAAGTGATCGACAATGCGAAACACATTGCGAACCAAGATGCTGATTGCGTCGAGCCCGAAGCCATCCACTTTCACCACGCGAATTTTGGAGGCTCGCTTGCCGAACGTTTGGCCGCGCAGGCACAGCTCTGAAATTCCGTAATAGAAGAAGCTTCCCAACCCCCACACGACCATCCACAGGCCGACCAAGTACAGCAGGATCCGCTGAGCCGAATCCGGATCGCTGGGGTCGAAGTCTTCGCTCGCCTCGCGCAGCGGATCGGTAACGCTCTTCAACAGCGAGTCGGACACTGCTCCCGCGATGATCACGAAGAACAGAAGCAGCATCAGGCAGAGGAAGATGATCAGCCCGTCGACAAACCAGGCCAGGAAGCGTGTCCCCAAGCCCGCTGGCTTGTAAGACAGTTGCACGTTTTCCGGAGTCTCGAACTGAATCGCAGACATGCAAACGATACTCAGCGTGACTTGTTGGCGTGCCTCGCCAGTCATTCCAATACCACTGCGTTCGAATCAGACTACGAACGAATCCGACAGCGGCCCTGACCAACGGTGGCGAGTATGGGAGATTTCATTTCACGTCACAAGCAGGAGTGGGACGAACTGGAAGCGCTGTTGCAGCGCGGCCGGCGTTCGGTCAAGCGATTGTCTCCGGACGAGAAGCATCGCTTGGATGTGCTGTATCGCCGAGCCACCGTGCATCTGTCGCAGGTGCAGACTCGCACGACTGATGTCCAATTGGTGCAGTACTTAAACAGCCTGACGGCGGCTGCTCACAGTTTGATTTACCTGCCGCCGCGCGGACCGGCGCTGCGTGGGCTTTGGCAATTCTTGTCGGCCGGCTTTGCCCGCTCGATCGCTCGCCAGTGGCGGTTTCACGCGGTCTCTTTGAGCTTGCTGCTCGCGGGAGCGTTGTTGGCCTACTTCGCGGGATCGCACGATCCGCTGGCCTTGTACGCGCTGTTGCCGCCAGGCGATCCGCGTGTGCCGGGGACTTCGAAGGAACAACTTCTGGAGATCCTCCGGTCCGGGCGTGACACCGGTGATGGAGGCAAATTCTTGTTCGCCTCGTTCCTGTTCAGTCACAACTTCAAAGTCGGCTTGCTCTCGATGGCGCTGGGAGTCTTGGCAGCGGTGCCGACCGCGTTATTGATTCTCTACAACGGCATGATCATGGGAGCGTTCGTGGCCGTGCATCATCAGGCGGGAATCGATTCGGAGATGTGGGCCTGGATTCTGCCGCATGGAGTGACGGAACTTGGCGCAATCCTGCTGTGTGGCGGAATCGGCTTGCAGCTTGGCTGGGCCGTCATCAGTCCCGGCCAACGAACACGCGGTGAAGCATTGAAACTTACGGCCCCGGAATTGGGCCGCACGGCAGGTGGTGCTGGAGTCATGCTGATCTTCGCCGCGGTCATCGAAAGTTATCTGCGACAGAGTCATTTATCGACGTGGGCACGTCTCAGCTTCGCGGCGGCGACCGCTCTGTTTTGGATCGCCTATATCGGATCCGGCTTCGTCCACGAAAGAGCGGCCGCACGACGTTCGGCCGCGTCACAACTCTAAGTCGGTGCCCCAACGTTACGGCCGTCGTCCGCGACCACCGCTGCCACCTCGGCGGCGACGCGGAGGAGGTGGTGCCGAGATTGGTTCCGCACCACCCGAACCGCGCGGGTCGCTGGCCAAGCCTTCGTCTCCATCGTCAGGCCCGAGATTGCGGCCCACCAGATGTGGTTCCAGCAAGTATCGGAGAGCCTCTTCCCAAGACGGAACGTTGGAGTAAGCGATCGGCTTCAAGAGTGGATCGTCGTCCTCATAAGCATCGGACGCACCACCCGTAGTCTCGCTTTCCGTATGACCCTCGGCGTTTGCATTCGCTGCGACATCGGTCGGTGCATTCTCACCGGGACGGCGGCGACGACGGCGACGACTACCACGACGCTGCGACGACGGACCTTCGCCGGTCGTGCCTTCGGTCTCGTTCCCCGCCGACTCAGCACTCACGGCCGAGTCTTCCGTGCTGGATGACGGAATGAAATCGGGAGTCTCGCTTGCACTCGACAGAGCCTCGCTCAGGTCGAACGTTGTCCCTTCATTGCCATCCGGTGGTGCAGTTCTTTCGGACGTGGGGCCACCACCCCGGCGACGGCGACGGCGCGGACGTCGTGAACGTTGGTCCGATTCATCGAGAGGTTCGACATCGGAGGCAGGCACCATTCGATCGGATTCCCCTGCGACATCGGCTGCCGGTAGCACGGCAGTCTCGACCACACTTCCCGCCGCTGCCGGCCGCACATCAGAGTTGTCATCGTCGTCGGGCCAGACCAGTTCGTCGCTCACCGATTGCCCGGTTGCACGAGTTGAGTCACGCAACACCGCATCTGCGGCTTGGGAGCTTTGCGCGACCGCTTCCTCGCGTGGAGGACGAGTCGCCGGAGCTTGCTGTTTCGAAACGGAAGATGTCCCTGCAGAAGTCGATGGTTCTCCAAAAATGCCGGACCCGAAATCATCGGCAACATGCGTTGGAGCTGGAGATGGACTGACACCGGTTGATCGCGGTTCGTCCCGGCGTGTGTCACGATCAGGGCGTCGTTCTGTTCGCGGGCCACGATCATCACGCGGGCGATCATCACGTTTTGGCCGAGCAGCCGAATCACCGGATTCACTTCGAGAAGTCGCGGGGGATGCGTCGGCAGGACGAGATTCATCACGGCGCGGACGCTCTTCGGAGCGTGCCGGTCCCGCCGAGTGAGGTCGTTCGTCCCTTCCACCGCGTTCGCCGCCACTACGGCCGCCTCGTCCGCCACGATCTCGAGCTCGGCCACCACGATCTCGACTGCCGCCACGCGATGGCGATCGCGATCCTTCACTTCGCGGTGAATCACTATCCGGAATCTCTTCCCACTCCCAGTTTTCGAGCATGTCCCAATAAGCGTCTTCGCGTGTGCGACGCGGATGTCGTTTGCGAGAACTTTCGGAACGAGCCACTTGCTTGGGTTCGCTTCCTTCCGCAGGCGCGCCTTCGCCTTCAAATGCGACTTCATTCGGCGAATCGTTCTCGGAAGAGAAAGTCAGGTCATCGTCTTCGACTTCGTCGTCCGCAGCCAACGTCAGACCGTCATCCTCGCGGTCTGGAGGCAACGTCAATCCGTCATCAAAATCGGATGCCAACGTCAGCCCCTCGTCATCGAAGTCCTCTGGCAACGTGAGCCCCTCGTCGACGGTTTCCGCCTCGGAGGTCGCGGCGACGCTCTCGTCTTCTTCAAGGATGCCAGCACCAAACGGGTCGTCCTCGACGTGGTTCTTGGCAGGGACGGGTTTGCTGGACGGGATCGCCTTGGACTTTGCTACGGCAGGCTTCGCCACGATCACCGGCGCGGCGGCCGGGATTTCCGCTGCTTGCGCCGGAGAGACCTCCGCGAAAGTCACGGATTCGTCCGCGACTTTGGGAGCCGCTGGCTCCGCAGGCGGAGGGATCTCGACTTTGAACATGTCTTTGTCGAGCAGGTCGTCATCGCCACCGGACTTATCCAGATCGATACCAAACAGGTTTTGGGCCAGCCCCGCCCAATCATCGGCGGGCGGTTCGTATTGTTTTTTGCTCATAGCACGGAGGGTAACTTGTGCCAGCGCGTCCGCCAACCATCACTTCCGATCATTCATGACGGTGCTCGGATCGTGAAAATCCACTTGGAGACACGCAAATCAATGGTTCCGTCACTCAACACGAGGCGAACCGATCACAGCGAATGGTCGATGATGCCAATTCGCCACATTGTCAGTCTGGACAATCTAGGCAAACTGTTCGCGCGGGTTGCTTGCGTCGAGCGGATGGGGTCTTCATCATTCAACCGTGGTTTGCCGGAAGGAATCGGCAAGCTCGTGATAGCCTGCAGAGTTCAAGACAAAATAGGGACTACGGGTGACTCTCCCTGCAGCGGGTGAGGTATGTTGTCAGTGGCTGACGTCGCAGTACCGTTAGCCAGGACGGGGTGTCCAAAGAACAAAACAAGGAGCGAGATCATGAAGAAGCTGTTGAGTCTGATGGTGGCTGGCGTCCTGGCGATGTCGGCGGCGGTGAGCGATGCGAAACAACCTCCGGCCCCCACGCCGGAACCGATGCCTGCCCACGCGGCGCATGGTGACGCGGGCGGACTGTACCCCTGCGTGAAGTACAAGGATCTCGACCACGTCGCTTGCTGTGCCAAGCCGATCGTTGTCGAAATCGTCGATCCGTGCTGGAAGCCGGATCCGTGCAATCCGTGCTGCAAGCCGCCCTGTGTCAAGGTGCAGATTTGCGTGCCGGATCAGTGCTGCCCGCCCAAGGAAACCTGCAGCAAAGACGGCAAGCACAAGACGTGGGACTTCGGCAAGTATGCCGTCGAAGTTCGCAGCAAGAAGGGCTATGTCGAAGTGGATTACGACAACTAAATCGTCAACGGCTTTCTGGCGAGAGACGTCCGATATTAACCGGCCGAGGTGGAACCTCGGCCGGTTTCGTTTTGCGCCGGTAGCGGACGCTGCCAGCGTCCAGTCCGACGCCAGTCGCGGGTTCTTTTCATCGACCCGCGTCTTGCGGCTCACGAATTCGTTTTCAACACGGATGGCGGAGAGCCAGAATTGGGAGAGGGCTGGGGTAAGGGGGCGAATGGTTCTAACGCTTCCCAGCTTCACCCAACCTTGCGCCTAGTTGTGTATTCAATGCTGAGCAAGGATCGACGTTGAAGCCCCCTAACCCTCTCCCCTGAAGCGTGGGAGAGGGGACCGGATCAGCGATCGGCCAAACAAGATTGCACGGATGACGACTGGCTGTGATGTTGCCACGATGCGATCCCCCGCTTTCAAGGACTTGCCATGCGTGCCTTCTTCGCCGTCTTCTGTCTGTACTTGATGACCACAGGTTTTTGTCTTGCCGCTGAGCCTGATCCCGCTGCGGTTCAGCGATTTGGTGCGGCTTGGAAGTATCCACAAGCCGGTTGGCTGGTGCTGCACATTGAAGGTTCGCCGTATGACCGAGGCGTGCAGCACGGTCGGCTGATGGCTCGTGAGATTGTCGAGTACATAAAGGCTCTGGCGAGAACTCGCAGCCACAAAGATCCCGAAGCGGCGTGGAAGAGTTTGCGTCTGCTGACCGACACGGCGTTCCTCCGCAAGTACGACGTCGAGTGTCTCGAAGAGATGAAAGGGATCGCAGACGGAGCCGCCGCGGCCGGTGCGAAGTACGATGGCCGACGTCTTGATCTGCTGGACATCGTCACGCTCAATTCGGATGTGGAGGTCGGCTTCTTGGAGTTGGCGTTGCAGGCGACGCCGACCGGTCTTGACTCGAAGAAGTTCGGCCGGCCGCAAGCCTCGCCGCCGCTGGTCAATCGCCGCGAGATGTGCAGCGCGTTCGTGGCCACGACACCCGCGACCAACAAGTCCACCGGCGGAGTCATGCTGGGACACACCACGATGTCCTCGCTGAGCTGGGTCTATCACATCAACGTCTGGCTGGACGTGACACCGACCAAAGGGCATCGCTTCGTCTGCCAGACGTTTCCCGGCGGTATTCAAAGCGGTATGGACTACTACATCTCCGCCAGCGGCTTGCTGATCGCCGAGACGACCATCGACCAGACGTCATTCGATCCGACCGGCGAAACTGAATCGTCGCGCATTCGCCGAGCGGTGCAGTACGCCAACAACATCGACGAGGCGGTCGCGATCCTCGGCACGAGGAATAACGGCCTCTACACGAACGAGTGGCTGATCGCCGACACGAAGACGAACGAGATCGCGATGTACGAACTCGGCACGCGCCACACGAAGCTGTATCGCAGCAGCCGCGACGAATGGCCCGCCGGCACGAAAGGTTTCTATTGGGGCTGCAACAACACGAAGGACCGCGACGTGCTGAGCGACACGATCGCCGACCCGCGCGGCAAGCCCGGCAATCTCGTGCTGCATCCCGGCCGGCGCGATGTCGCCTGGCTGAAGCTGTTCGACAAACACAAGGAGCGTGGCGGATTGAGCGAGGCATTCGGCTTCGAGGCATACAGCACGGCACCGATCGTCGGGTATCCGTCGTGCGACGCGAAGTTCACGACGTCGGCTCTCGCGAAAGACTTGTCGAGCTGGGCGATCTTCGGCCCGCCGCTCGGCAAAGCGTGGCGAGCATCGAAGGACGAACTGGATACCGATCCCGAAGTGCAACCGCTGGTCGCGAATGATTGGACATTATTAGGCACTCGGCGAGCGGGGGGCGTCAGCCCCCCGGTGGCTGCGCGTGATCCCGGATCGACAGGACTCTCCAGCTCAACCGGGGGGCTGACGTCCCCCGCTCGCCAAGACGTGGTAGCGGTCGATCTCGCTCCATTCCCCGATGAAGACCACGAGACGAAACTCAAATTTGAGCAACGTCACCCGTTCGCTTGGCGAGGCACGCTGAAGCCAAAGACTCCGGCTGACATAGGACTCGCCGCCGCGTTCGCTGAGTATGAGAAGATCGTCGCGTTTGAAGACGCTCTGCGACCCGATGCGAAGGACCACAAGCTCGATCAAGCGACTCAGGGACTGGTCGATTCGGCGCTCTTCACGCATCAGTCGAATTGGTGGGCCGCTCGGCAACGCTTGGGCCGCGATGTGCCGCTGTCGAAGACACAACCGGACGCGCGGTCGCTCGATTGGTATCCGATCGCGCTGGGCCAAGGCATGATGCTGCTGTCTGAGCTGCGGCAGGCACTCGGAACCGAACGGTTCGCGGAACTGATGGACGAGTTCGGAACCGCTCACGCCGACGAGGAGATCACGACCACGCAGTTCCTCGCGTTCGTCGATCAGCGAGGCGGGAAAGAGGCTGCCACCGTCTTGACCAAATGGCTAGATCGCGATGTCGCGGCCAAGGATCACGTCAGCGGTTGCTGGTCGATTCACTCGTTCGAACCAGAGCCGGAACGAGCCTTGATCGTGTTCGGCACCGGCGAGAGAGCTGCTCGCGATGCCATCGCGAATCGCGAAATCGCCGAACGCCTGCAATACGCCGCGGCACGGCGATTCGGCAACTTTCACATCCCGATCAAATCTGACCGCGAAGTGGCCGACGAAGAATTGAAGTCGCATCATTTGCTCGTCGTCGGCGAACCGTCGACAAATTCGCTGCTCCGCCGAGCAGCGGAGAAATCAGCGGTCCGCTTCAGCACGCAATCGTTCGTCGTCCGTGGCGAGACCTACGCTGATCACGACAGCGCAGTCATCTCGGCCAGCGAGAACCCGTGGAACCCGCGATTCAGCGTTGTGACCTTCGCGGGGCTGAGCGCACGCGCAACCCACCGCATCGTCGATTCGTTGTCGCCCGACGAAGAATCGTCTCCGCAGATTGTTCTATTCCCCGCTCGGCGAACGACGCAGCGGTTGGTGGTTCGTTGATCTCCGGTGGAACGCTTCCGGCTTTTGGCCGTGGGCTGAAAGCTGAAGGCCGTCATCACAACTCATGGTCTCTCATTTGGAACAACAGCCAACAGCCTTCAGCCGACAGCAATCTGCCAGACATGAAACGGACAACCGAAACGTCTTGGGAGGATTGATGGTGACACGGTTCTTTCTGGCGATTCTCTGCGGGTACTTGTGGCTGTCCCCCGCAGTCTCGGCCGAACCGCCGCAGACGGGGCCGGAGACCGAAAAGCGGTTCCCCCCACTAAAAGTTCCGGAGGGATTCCAGGCGACGCTCTTCGCCTGCGATCCGTTGATCGAATATCCGTCAGCGATCGCACTGGGGCCGCGAGCCAATACGTTGTTCGTGGCGGTCGATTACATGACCGGGCTGGGGACAACCGACATCATCCAACGCGACGAGATTCGGCTGGTCGAGGACACCGACGGTGATGGCTACGCCGATCGTGCTCCGATTTGGGCGGACGGGTTCAATTCGATTCAAGGGCTGACCTATCACGACGGGGCCGTGTTCGTGATGCACGCGCCGTATCTCGCCGCGCTGCGCGATACCGACGGCGATGGCGTTGCTGACGAGCGAAAGAATCTCTTCAAAGGATTTGGACTCGGACCGGAAGAGGACAGGGTGCGGCTACACAACTCCAACGGCATCGTCGCTGGCCACGACGGCTGGTTGTACTTGGCGTTGGGCGATCGGGGCTGCGATGTCGTTCGGCCGGAGGGGGATCTGTTGGTGCTCAACGGCGGAGGCATCTTGCGTTGCCGGCCCGATGGACGGGACTTGCATGTCTTCTCGACCGGCCTGCGAAACATCTACGACGTGGCGCTCGATGACGATCTCAACGTCTACACGCGCGACAACGAGAACGACGGCGGCAACTACAAGATTCGCGTCATCCAAAGTTTCTTCGGAGCCGATCACGGCTATCCCTATCTCTACGACGAACGGCCCGACGAAGCGCTCGCACCGTTAGCCGATCTCGGACTCGGCTCGTCGGCCGGTGGAGTCTATTACCGCGAGACGCAGTTCCCAGCCGAGTATCGTGGCCTCTACTTCTGCGAATGGGGCCGAGCGGTCATGCGATACATGCCGGAGTCACCCGGCAAAGCGTTCTCGCGGGTGAAGGAGATCGAGTTCGCGTCTGGCGCGGAGAACGATCCTTACGGCTTCAAGCCGACGGACCTTGTTGTCGATCGCGACGGTTCAATGCTGATCGCCGATTGGGCGGACGGGCAACGTCCGAAGCGCGGCCGCGCGAGGATTTATCGAGTGCAGTACGTGGGGCACGTTTCCAACGTGCCCGTGAAAGACGGGCACGTTGAAAACGTGCCCCACGACATCACCGGCTGGATCGAGCGGCTGAACTCAGAGAGCTACTACGAGCGACTCGAAGCACAACTCGCGATCGAAACGCTGGGCCGCGACGATGCGACGACGACCGTCGAATTGCTACGGAAGGCGAAGCTCAGTGAGCGCAGCTGGTTGCACGGAGTTTGGATTCTCGCACATCTTCAAGGGACACAGGCCACCGATGAATTGCTGAAGCTCGCGCGAGCGTATCCCTCCGCGAGGCTCAAGACACAGGCGATCCGGGCGTTGGCCGACTTGCACGATCCGGTCTTGGTGGAGCATCGACTCGACGCCGGGCCGGGCGACCAGCGCATCGCTTGGTTCATCGCAGCCCTGATGGATAGGAACGATGGGGCCCCAATGCTGGAGGTTGTGATCGCCATTGGCCGGTTGAAATGGAACTCGACACCGCATTGGATGTCGTTGCATTTGACGGAAATGAATCCGGAGATCGCTCACGCGGCTCAAAAAACACTTCGCCGCTGCGGGGATTGGATAGCGATTCTCCGTCTGATTGATGACCCGTCGAAGAATTCGACCTTTCGACCCATTCCTCTACCACCATTTGGCTCACAAGGGAAACGTGGAGGTCGGAGTGGAGAAGATGTGAAGCGTCGGTCTTTCTTACTGCGCGAGGTCGCATTGCATGCCCTCGCAGATCAGGCCGACAAGTCGATTGTTGACGGTTTGGAAGTCCGCATTCGATTGGCGAATGATCCGAATCGCCGGCTCGAGTACGCGGACCTCTTGAGTCGAGTCCATCGAAAGCCGCCGGCTCAATGGACCTATTGGGGCTTCCGTCCCGCTCCGCGCCCGGCGAACACGGTCGCTTGGGAGAGAACGGAACTGATCGAACAAGCCTTGGATCGTCTGCTGGCTGACTCGGAGAAGGCAGTGAGTGTGGATGTGCTCAAGCGAATGCAGCGGGAAAAGATTCCGACGAAGTTGGCGACGCTTGCGGCTTGGCTCAAAGAGGACGATCAACCAGCGGCTCAAGCTCTGATTCTGACAGCGCTGCGCGAGCATCCGGCCGAGGCTCGGCGAGAAAACCTGCAAGCGTTCCTCACGGACACACGACAGATCGCTGCGTCGCGAATCGTGGCCTTTGCCATGTGGAGCGAAGGTCTCGCTGCGGATCGCGAATCGCGGTTGCTGGCGATCGCGCCGCTGCTGGCCAATGACCAATTGCTCGCGGAAGTGCTCCGAGCCTTGGGGCAACGCGACAATGCCGACACAGATCCGAAGCCCGAAGTGAGCCAACCTGTTGCGACGTTGTTGCTCAGCAGCACTCGTTCGGAGTCACCGATTGCTCGTGCGGCGGCGATTGAAGTCATGGCGAATCTGCGAATCGCGGAGGCTGCCGGACTCGTTCCGGGGTTCTTGAGCGACAAGTTTCCGGAAGTCCGACTCGCTGCAGCGATCGCGGCAGGCCAACTGCAAGTGCTCGACGCCATCCCCGGCTTGCTGAACGCAGCAGGCCCAGATGATCCCGATATCCGTCGCGCGAGTTTCGACGCATTGCGGCAACTGCACGAATCGCGTCGGATCCAGTTGGCCGTCGAGCGGCAACTGCGTGAGTCAAATGTGGTCCCGCTGGCCGTCGCCGCGTTGCAGGATCGGACGACACAACTCAGCGCACTCAAATGCCTCGCGGAATTCGGCGGGGCGTATCAGGCTGCGGACGTGACGAAAGTCGCCCTGCGTAATTCGTCGAGCGACGTGCTGAACGTGGCGACCCAAGCGCTGACGTTTTGGGCGCACCGCGAAGGGATCAAGAGCGATCGCGGCGCGGAACTGGAGCGCGCGGTTCAAGACCTTCAAGGTGCGAGTGGCGTCCTGGCCGCCTGGGAGATCGTGGGACCATTGAAGCCAAACGCGGCGGCCTCGTTTGTCGGAATGTTCGGAGGCAAGACCGATTCCAAACCAAAGAGTTACACAGGCAATGATCTCTGGCGCCTCCTCTTCGGGAGCGGTCCCGAATCCCGGCTGCAAACCGACGGCAAGACGAACGGCATGCTGGTGGGTCACTCGGAATTCAGCGTGGCCGATCCGACCACCGCACAGTTCTTGATGTCGAGCAACGCACCGCTGCGTGTCTGGCTGAACGGCAACTTGGTTTTGGAACGCAAGGAGCCGCGTCGATTCCAACCGGACTCCGACCGCTTCGAGGCCGAGCTTGTGAAAGGAACCAACCGGTTGCTCATCGAACTGGGCAACATTCCCGACGCGGCCACCGAGTTTCACGCGCGGTTTCGCCAGAAGAGTTCCAAAGCGGAACACGAACGATTGGTCGAGGCGGCGCTGGCTCGGCCGGGGAACGTCGAACGGGGACGAAAGCTGTTCCTCACAGTGGAGAAGTCGCAGTGCTTGAAGTGTCACCGGCTCAACGATCAGGGAGAAAAGATCGGTCCCGAATTGACCGGCATCGGCAGTCGTTTCTCGCGAGTCCACATCATCGAGTCGCTGCTCGATCCCAGCCGCACCATCGCCGCCGGCTTTCAATCGCAGACCGTCGCGATGCAGGACGGTCGAGTGCTCAGCGGCCTGAAGCTGTCCGAGACCGCCGACACGCTGGTGCTCGCCGACAATCAGGGAAAGAAGCACACGCTGCTCAAGGCCGACATCGAAGAATCGCAGGCTCATGCGGGGAGCATCATGCCCGACGGCTTGGAGAAGACGCTGACGGTCGAAGAGTTCGTCGATTTGATCTCGTTCCTGACCAGCGAAAAACAAACGGCCGGTCGATAGAGATTTCCGGCATCATGTTTTGACGTCATTCGCGCTCGCCCTAAATTCGCGCGGCAAAATGGACGCCGCGCGAATTTAGGGGAGCGCGAATGTCGAACAGGTCTGCCGCGGAGTGTTGTTAGCGTTCCGCCAGTCATCCCACCGGGTTGCTCGGTCAACCCAATTCTCACCTTGGAAGGAGACTCCTCATGCTTCGCTGCAATCGTTCTTTCGGATCGTGGTTCGCCGTGGCCACGTTGCTCGCTTTGGTCATCTCGGCCGCGACCTCGGTGGCCCAAGACAAGCCCAACGACGCGATCGTCCCAGTGCCGCGTGACGGCAATTGGATGAAGCGTCACGAGTCGTTCAATGAACGAGTCAAGAAGGGGAACGTCGATCTGCTGCTGATTGGCGACTCGATCACGCAGGGCTGGGAAGGTTCCGGCAAAGGGGTGTGGGAGAAGCATTACACACCGCGCAACGCCGTGAACTTGGGGATCGGCGGTGATCGGACTCAGCATGTCTTGTGGCGTTTGGATAATGGCAACGTCGAAGGAATCGCTCCCAAGGCGGCAGTGCTGATGATCGGCACGAATAACTCCGGCACGAATTCGTCCGCCCAAATCGCCGAGGGAGTCGAGGCGATCGTCAAGAAGCTGCGCACGAAACTGCCGAAGACAAAGATTCTGGTGCTGGCGATCTTCCCACGCGGAGCGGATGCCAATGACGCCAAACGCAAAATCAACATCGGAGCCAACGAGAAGATCGCCAAGCTGGCTGATGGTGAGATGGTTCACTACCTCGACATCAGCGAGAAGTTCTTGGGGGCGGATGGCACGCTGTCGAAAGAGGTCATGCCGGACCTGCTGCACCTCAACGAAAAGAGCTACACGACTTGGGCAACGGCCATCGAGCCAAAGGTCAAAGAGATGATGGGCGAGAAGTAGGTCCAACATTGATGTGACGCTCAGGCGAGCGGGGCGGTGTCAGCCACCCGGTTGCGACTTCTGTGAGGAATGCACCGGGGGGCTGACGCCGCCCCGCTCGCTTGGTTCTTTGCTGCTTGCCCCGCCCGCGATTTACGGGGCATAATGCGACGCCGCTTCCATTGCCGATCATCCGCAGGACAGGCGGCTCGCCTGTCATCCGCCCGACGAGGTCTCAACGCCATGCCCCAACTTTCCCGCCTCGATCCGCTGTTCGGCCCTGGCAACTCGCTGGTCAATCGCCGCGATGTGCTGCGAGTCGGTTCCGTCAGCGTGGCCGCGACGCTTGTTCCCGCTGGGTTGGGAAGCGTTGCGTCAGCCAATGAAACTCGCGCTGCGAGCTTCGGCAAAGCCAAGTCGGTCGTTTACCTCTGGATGGGCGGAGGAGTTACGCATTTAGAGTCATTCGATCCAAAGCCGGAAGCACCCGAAGAGATCCGCGGAACGCTCAATGCCATCGACACGAAGCTCCCCGGCGTGCAGTTCTGCGAAGCGTGCCCGAACCTCGCGAAGATTGCGGATCAGCTCGCCGTCGTCCGCAGCTTTTCGCACGACAGCAACGATCATCTGCTGAGCCAGGCTTACACACTCTCTGGCCGCAAGGTGACGATGGCGCAGCTCTTCTCCGAGCCGAACATCGGATCGCTCGTGTGGCATCTGCAAGGTTCGCGAAACGGGTTGCCCGGTTACATCGCGGTACCGGGGATCACTCGGCCCGGCCCGCCGCCGTATGCCTTGTTCGTCGGTGGTTGGTTGGGAGACCAGTACGCTCCGTTCTGCGTCGGCGGTCAGCCAGAGCAGCCCGACTTCACGGTTGGTGTGAAATCCGAGAATCCATCGCCGATCAGCGATGAAGACCTGCGACCCAAGATGCTCGACATGCCGGAAGGGGTTTCGCTCACGCGACTCGATCGCCGAGTCGCCTTGCGACAGACCTTCGATCAAGCGCAACGCAACATCGAGCAACAACGACTGGCCGAAGCCGTGGACGGCAATTTCTCCAGCGCGTTGGGCCTGCTGACCTCCGGCAAGATTCGGGACGCCTTCGATATCCGTAAAGAGCCGGACGCTGTTCGTGAAACCTACGGCCGAACCAAAATCGGCGGTCGCTGTTTGATGGCCGCGCGGCTCGTCGAAGCCGGCGCGCGATTCGTCATGGTCGATTACGGCTACGACCCGGACTACGGCAACCTGTGGGACAACCACAACGTCCCCGAACAGAAATTCCCACACATCAGCCAGATGGCGATGCGCGGCTATCACGTCGCCGGTATGGACAAGGCGTTCGCCGCGCTCATCAACGATCTCAAGCAACGCGGTTTGCTCGACGACACACTTGTGGTCTTCCTCACCGAGTTCGGTCGGACCCCGAAGATCAACAAAGGTGGCGGCCGAGATCACTGGGGAGCCTGCGGCTCCATCTTCTTCACCGGAGCCGGCACAAAGGTCGGTCAAGTCGTCGGAGCCAGCGACAAACAAGCCGCGTATCCGACCACAAAACACTTCGGCCCGGCCGACATCGCCGCCACGATCTATCATTCTTTGGGCATCGATCAGGAATCGCGCGTCGCTAATAAAGAAGGTCGCCCGATGTTCGTTCTCGACCACGGCCATGTCATCGAAGAGGTGGTGAGCTAACCGCCAGAATTGCAGTGTTGATTGTGCGGCAGGATTTCAAACTGCCTGTCCATTTTTTGCTGTCGCCTCCTCAAGAGGCGAGAACCAAAAAGTTTCACACGAATAAGAGGCAGCTTGAAAACCTGCCTCACGGAGCCGGCCATGATTCGATTTTGGATTTCGTTTGTTGGTGTGCTGCTCACTTGCGTGTTGTCGGTGCCTCTTTCGATGGCCGACAACAAAGGCAAGAACAACAAGAACGACGCGGCGCAAGAGAAGAAGGACGACCAGAAGATCAAGAACGAAAAAGAAGACGTTAAGCAGGCTCAGGACAAGCTGAAGGAGGATCAGAAAGACTTGCAGGACGCTCAGAAGGTGCTCGCCGAAGCGGAAAACAAGGAGAAGGCCGCGCGGCAAAAACTGGATGAAACGCGCAAGCGGATCGAATCCAAGCACGAAAAGACAGCAGGCGTCGACCAGACGCTCGCCGATCAAGAGGTCGCCAAGAAGGCGTATGATGAGGCCGCCGCTCCCGTGCTGAAGACGCTCAAGGCCAAGCCGGAGTATCAAGCCGCCGCGAAGAAAGTTGCCGAAGCCGAGGCTCGATTGAAATCGGTTCGCGCGGACGAATCTTTATCGGCCGACGCGAAACGCAAAGAGATTGCTCTGGCGAGCAAAGACAAATTGGCAACCAGCGAACTCGAACAGATCGCTCTCGAAGGAGATCCCTCTGCAAAGTCCGCACGAGCCAAGCTCGCGGATGCTCAGGACCGAGTGAATCAACTCCGAGCAAAACTCCGCAACCTGATCGACGACGACCCGGAGATCAAATCCTCTCTGCAAGCCATGCGAGCCGCCGCCGATGCCAGCGAGATCGCCGGCCAAAAGATGCAACGCATCCGCGACAAGATTGCGGCGGACGCTGCCAAGCTCGCTCGCGAACAGCAGCAGGTCAAACAGGCCGAAGCCGGCGACAAGGCCAACGACAACAAGAACAAGAACAACAAAAAGCCGAATAATAAAGGCAAGAAATGACGCAACGGACACTCGCAGTTCGTAGGTTGGGCACTCTTGCCCGACCGAGGCTGATGCAACACGCTCGGTCCTCCGCCTTAGTCCACGCGGTTCTGTTGGCCTTGTTCCTCAATCTCTCCGCGCAGGCCGAGGACGTCTTTCGCGACCGCGTCGTGCCAGTCATTCAGAAGCGCTGTCTGAGCTGCCATAACTCGGTCGATCACAAAGGGGGCTTCGCCCTGCAATCGGCGAATGAGTTGTCGAAGAGCGGCTTCGTCGAATCCGGCAAGCCGAAAGAGAGTCATCTGCTCACGGTCCTGAAATCGCAAGACGGCAAACGCGCGGCGATGCCCAAGAACGGCGAGCCACTCAAGGCCGAAGAAGTCGCCGCGATCGAGCAATGGATCGCCGGTGGAGCGAAATGGCCGGATGGATTTCGGATCGAAGATCCGGTCGTCACGAACACTGATTGGTGGTCGTTCAAGGCGGTCGTGCGGCCGCGTGTGCCGAACATTTTGAAATCTGAACTTTCAAATTTGAAATCTCAAATCTCAAATCCCATTGACGCCTTTGTCGTGGCGAAACAGCGCGAGCAGGGCTTGTCGATGTCTTTGGAAGCCGACCGCCGCACGCTCATTCGGCGAGTCACCTACGACCTTACCGGCTTGCCGCCAACACCGGAAGAAGTCGATGAGTTCGTCAACGATCCCGATCCGACCGCTTACGAACGGCTAGTCGATCGGCTGCTCGCCTCGCCGCATTACGGCGAGCGTTGGGGCCGGCATTGGTTAGATGTCGCGCGGTACGCCGATACCTGCGGCTACGACAAAGACAAGCTGCGGCCGAATGCGTGGCCGTATCGCGATTACGTCATTCGCTCGTTCAATGAAGACAAGCCGTACGCTCGATTCGTCGAAGAGCAGATCGCGGGAGACGTGTTGTATCCCGGCACTCCGGACGGAATCCTCGGACTCGGCTTCATCGCGGCCGGGCCGTGGGATTTCATCGGGCATGTCGAAGTGCTGGAGACAAAGATCGACGGCAAGATCGCTCGGCACAACGACCGCGATGAGATGGTCACGGCGACGCTCAACACGTTTTGCAGCGTGACGATTCAGTGTGCTCAGTGCCACAACCACAAGTTCGACCCATTCACGCAGCAGCATTACTACGGTCTGTAAGCGGTCTTCGCGGCCGTTGATCGGGCCGAACGGCCGTATGACCTCGACCCGTCGGTCGAACAGCAGCGCCGCGATCTGCTGGCAAAGCAGCGCGACCTGCAAGCGAAGATTGGGACGTTGGATGCCGAGATACGCACTGCCGGCGGTGACGACTTCGCTCGGCTGGAGAAGGAGATTCGCGAATTGACGCCGAAAGCTCAGCCGCTCGCGAAGAAGCCGGAGTACGGCTATCACAGCGGGATCGAATCGTCGCCGGACAAAACTAAAGTGGGTGCAGATTGATCTGGGGCAGATCGTCGAGATCGATCGCGTGGTCTTACACGCTTGCCACGACGAGTTCGGCGGCATCGGGGCCGGGTTTGGATTTCCGCTGCGGTATCGAATTGATGTCGCAGAGACCGCTGACACACTAGCCCGACGCGCAAGCGAGGGGGCGAAATCGCAACAGACCGACGACCCCTCGCTTGCGCGTCGGGCTAGTGTGTCGGACCAAACACAAACCGACGTTCCGAATCCTGGCCTCGTGCCGATCTCGATCAACGCCAAGGGAACGAAGGCACGCTTCGTGCGCATCACGGTCCCGAAGCTGCGCGAGCGAACGAAAGACTTCATCTTCGCGCTCGCCGAAATCGAAGTGCTGACCGCTGACGGCAAGAACGTTGCCCTGAAGGCCGAAGTCACAGCTCTCGATTCGATCGAAACGCCGGTTCGCTGGGGCAAGAAGAATCTCACCGACGGCATTTGGCCGCAAGCCGGAGACACCGCCGCGATCACGAAACTCTCCGAGCTTCAAAAGCAACATCAAGCGATTCTCGATCGCATCAACACTTCGGAACGACGCACGCTCCGCGAGCAATTGGACAAAGACCTGAAAGCCGCGCAGCAACAACTCGCGACGCTGCCTCAAGGCCGCATGGTCCTCGCCGCCGCGACCGACTTCGAACCTTCAGGTGGATTCCAACCAACCAAAGGTAAACCGCGAGACGTTCAAGTCCTGCATCGCGGCAACGTGCTGCAACCGCGCGGAGCCGCGAAGCCGGGCGTGTTGCCGATTCTGAAAGACGTCCCGGTGGAATTCTCGCTGCCAGCCGATCATCGCGAAGGAGACCGCCGAGCGGCTCTCGCGAAATGGATCACGCGCCCCGAACACCCGACGACGTGGCGTTCGATCGCGAATCGCGTTTGGCAATTCCATTTTTGCCAAGGGATCGTCGAAAGCTCGAACGACTTCGGCCGCATGGGCCGTTTGCCATCGCATCCGGAGTTGCTCGATTGGCTGACGTCGGAGTTGCGCGGCGACGACACCAGCACGACGCGCAAGCGAGTGGTTTCAGACGGCTCAGCAGACCACTCGCTTGCGCGTCGTGCTAATGAAGGATCTCTCAAGCGACTGCGCCGTTTAATCGTCACGAGTTCGACGTACCGCCAGCAATCCGCTCATCGAGACGATGCGGCGACCATCGACGGCGGAAATCGGTTCTTGTGGCGGATGAATCGGCGGCGGTTGGAGGCCGAGGAGATTCGCGATTCGATCTTGGCCGTCTCCGGCAGGATGAGTCACCGGATGAACGGACCGGGCTACTACTTGTTCGCGTTGGAACAGACGGCTCACTCGCCACACTACGAGTACCACAAGTTTGATCCCGAAGACTTGGCCTCGCATCGTCGCAGCGTGTATCGGCTCATCGTGCGGTCGCAGCCGGACCCGTACATGACAACGCTCGACTGTGCCGACTCGTCGCAGAGCACGCCGCTGCGGGATGAGACGTTGACCTCGTTGCAAGCGCTGTCGCTGCTCAACAATCGGCTAAGCCTGAGCATGTCTCGGCACTTTGCTCGGCGGCTGGGGAAAGAGAGCAAACCCGGCTCTGACCGCATCGACCTTGCGCTGCGTCTGATCGCCGGCCGGCCTCCGACTGATCGCGAGCGAGCCGAGTTCTCGGCCTACGCCGAGAAGCACGGCTTCGAGAATCTCTGCCGGGTGCTGTTCAACGTGAGCGAGTTTGTGTTCGTGGATTAGCGGGCCGACATTGGCGTGTGGCAATCCGTTATTCCGAGCGTACAATCCGATCGCCTCAATGAGTTGTTTTGTTTGAGTGACGGGACAATGGAAACTGACCATCAAGATTGAAGTTGGAGTGAAGCATGACGACCGCAACACAGCCGCAAGTTTTTGAAGAGATTGCTGAGTTCATGTCTCGATTTCCAGTTCGTGAGGAAGTGCTGGCCTTTCGGCCGTCGGTGGAGACTCAGGCGCGCGCGAGCGAGTTGCTTTGGAAGTCCAACTCAGGCACGTTGACTGATGAAGAACAAGACGAACTGGCAGACTTCGGCCGTGCGGAATTGTTCGTGCGGATGTTGAAGGCTCGGATGTAACGGAGCCTCGTGGCCATGTCGGAATATATTTCGGCCGCCTTGCGAGATGCGATTCGCGAGCGTGCCGGCTTTCAATGCGAGTATTGCCTGTTGCCCGAAGCCGAGTCGTTTTTCCCGTTCGAGTCGGACCACATCATTGCCCTCAAGCATGACGGGCAGACCGACTTATCGAACTTGGCCAGCAGTTGCCTGGAGTGTAATCGGCTGAAAGGGACTGACATCGCGTCCGTGGATTCTGATACCGGCCGGATCGTGCGGCTGTTTCATCCACGCCAAGATCGCTGGCAGGATCATTTTGAACTTCGGGACGGATTGATCGTTCCGAAGACAGACATCGGCCGCGTGACGGAGCACTTGTTGCAATTGAATCGTCCGAAGCTGGTGTCGATCCGGCAGCAACTCTTGGCAAAGGGGCGGTATCCCACTGGTTCGGAGTCACAGGAGACATCGTGATGAAGCCTCTCGCGAGCGTGCCGAGTTCGCGGCCTACGCCGAGAAGCACGGCTTCGCGAATCTCTGCCGGGTGCTGTTCAGCGTGAGCGAGTTTGTGTTCGTGGATTGATTGGCGATACGGTCACGTCTTCAAATCTCACGTTCTCGCATTGATTTGATTGAGAGGATTGAAGTTATGGCACACACACTGCCCGGCGTCACTGAGAACACCTTTGCCAACGGTAAACGAGGCTGCTGGTGGATGATTGCGAAATCGGAAGCTGGGGACTTCACTGGTTCCCAATCGGAAGGGTTGAGACTGTTGGCGCTCAACCCAAAAGGGTGGAGCGAGCGGCGAAACTACCACAATTTTGAACAGGTTTAGCGCGGCGATCTGCTGCTCGGTTACATGACGACGCCAGAAAAGAAAATCATTGCCGTTTATGAAGTCACCAAAGCACTCGACAAAACGATAAGAGGCGAGCCAATCGAGTTCCGGAGGATCAAACAATTCTCAAAGCCGTTCAAATGGGCTGAACTGCAATCAGTACCGGTGATTAGTCGTGCCCAGTGGCCGAAAAGTGTTGGCCCTCTGCCACTCAAAGTCCCGGGACATGTAGCCGACGCGATTCTGGCGTTTATTGATCTGCAGGCTGTTGGCGCACAACGTACCAACGAAGGCGTCATCTCTTCGCCGCCCTCAAAACTCGAAATTGCAATGGAGGTCGCGGCAACATCCGAAAAACAAAGCGATGTCGCGGCAACGGACGAAAACGCAAACGATGAGAAAGAACCAGATGCCATTGATGATTTCAATGCTCATCAGTCGGAGTTGAACGACATACCTGACGAGACCGAGCGCGAAGAAGTTCAAAAAAGCCGAATTGGCCAAGGGAAGTTCAGGAAGGAACTCATCGAACATTGGATGGGCGTTTGTGCTGTCACTGGTTACTCCGAACAAAAGATTCTGCGAGCGTCACACATCAAACCGTGGCGTGACTGCGTAACGAGTCGAGAGCGGTTAGACCGCTTCAACGGGCTGCTCTTGGCTCCGCATTTTGATGCCCTCTTTGATGCTGGCTTAATTTCGTTCGATGATTCCGGACGCATCTTGCTGTCGAAGGAATTGTCCGGTGATGACCAACGCCTGCTCGGCATCAATGGCGATCTTGTGCTTCGATCCCTTGATAATCGGCATAAGGAGTATTTGCGTTTTCATCGCGAGAACAGATTGCGGCCTCGACCAACGGCCTGACTCTTGATTCGTGAATCTCCGGACAAATCGACATGAACTCATTCAATCGACGCGACTTCCTCACTCACTCTGGCCAAGGGTTCGGCGCACTGGCGTTGGCGGCGATGCTCGCTCAAGACGAATCCGCTCGCGCCGAGACTCAAGGCGTCGGACGTGGCGGCGTACTCAAGGCGTTGCATCATCCGCCGAAAGCGAAGCGGATCGTGCAGCTCTTCATGGGTGGGGCGGCTTCGCATATCGACCTCTTCGATCACAAGCCGGAGTTGGAGAAGCATCACGGCGAGCCGTCGGATTTTGGCGAGTATGTCGAGGCGTTTCAGAATGGGTTGGGGCCGTGGATGAAGTAGCCGTTTGCGTTTCAGAAGTACGGCGAGTGCGGCAAGGCGATCAGTGAGGTGGTCGCGCCGCTCGGCGAGTGTGTCGATGACATGGCGTTCATTCACAATTTGGTCGGCAAGACGGGCGTGCATTCCCAGGCGACGTATCTGCAAGCGACGGGGTTCGACAAGCCGGGCTTTCCGGGGATGGGAGCGTGGATCAGCTACGGGCTGGGTTCGCTGACCGACAACCTGCCGACGTTTGTCGTGCTGCCGGATCATCGCGGGTACGCCTCG
>SXGS01454768.1_pt1 | contig 26403 bp, 20 predicted proteins | sample 3174681 | NCBI WGS metagenome assembly SXGS01 (sample SAMN11356861, study PRJNA531348) | freshwater metagenome | isolation source: freshwater sample F1-80 | place: China: Fuxian Lake, Yuxi | collected 2017-12-25 | reverse complement strand
GGAAAAGAAACCCGCGGCGATCCGGCGCTCGGCCAAGCCGATGGATGTCGTGTAAACGTCTCTTTGGATAAATTCTGACCGTGAGGCAACAGATGGCGGTGCGGCTCACTTCTCCCGTTCAGGGCGTCGAGGGTACGATCCTCTTTGAAGCGGTGAATTCGGACGGCGTGCCGATTCCTGGCCGGAAAGCGACGGTGGTCGGGCTCGTGCACGGCAATGAAATCGTCGGCAACGCCGTGTTGTCGCGCCTGGAAAAGGACGCTGAAACCCATCTGATCAGTGGTTCTCTGTTGTTGGTGCGCGCCAATTTGGCGGCGTTTGCACTCAATAAGCGGAACACCCCGGAGGGCACCGACCTCAACCGCCAATGGGACGCCGAACATCAGGCGGCGAACCGCGCGTCCGATCCAGCGTCCCTCAACTATGAACAACGGCGTGCATTGGAGGTCGCACCGCTGTTGTACGACCGGGATGCGATCCTCGATCTGCATTCGACGTCCCGACCGGCTCCGCCCTTCATTGTGTTTCGAGACGACGCCGCGCACGCCGATTTAGCAACGAAACTCGGCGTGGACTTCTTGGTGACCGGCTTGCATGAAGCGGCGATCTTGGACGGTGGCACCTGCCCGGATGTGGGCCTGATGCCGGGCGAACGATCGCCTCGGATCGGGTTTACGTTCGAATCGGGGCAGCACCTCGATCCGGCGAACATGGAGCGCGCCTGGGAGGTTGCGCAGCGATTCTTGAAGGCGTTGGGGGTTTGGGATGAGGCGCCTCCGACTCCTGTGGACTTTAAACCTCGCATTTTTGAGGTCATCGAACGGTTTCAGCAGGCGCCGGCTGGAGCGGAGCCCTACCGTTTTGTGGGCTATACTGGCGGAGAACCTGGAGGTGGACGAAAGAGCTTGCCCCGCCCTTTGGCGTCCTTCGACACCATCGATGCGGACGAAATTCTGCTTCGCCGCGGACGCACCCAGATGGTGAGGGCGCATTCACCGTTTACGATGCTGCTTCCTACCCCTTCCGCTGACCCAGGTACCGATATGTACTATGTCGCGCAGGAGCGCCCCACCCCGCGGGTAACGGTAAGAAGCCACGAAGAAGCTCGACATGAGGCCTTGGGCATCGAGCAGATGTTGGCGCTGATGGCCGATGATGAGTATGCGCGCGGTACCACCAAAGCGAGCTTTGATGCACGACAAGCCTTGGATTTGTGTGCGGAAGCCGTGACCCGGGTGGTTCGGCTGCCGGAAGGCCACCCACATCGGAGAATTACGGTCGTTGGTCGAGGTGATTGGGGCGGAGACGAAGCGGAACGGCGCGTTGGCCAGCGGTATCGTGCAGCGATGCGAACGGCGTTGGAAGCTGGGGTTCCCGTCGACCGGATGCAGCTGTTGCGCGGCGCGGCATTGGGTTGGTTTGACGCGCTCACTGCGCGGTCGATGTCCGAGAGAATGGCTGTTCGAAGAGGCAAATCCGGTGAAGATCACGGCATGCGGCTGTTCTTGTCGACGCGGCAGCCGCAGACGATCGCGGTGCTTGTATTGGGTGACCTGGAAAAAGCGATGGCGGAATCCGACTATTCGAACGTCTGGGTCGGCCTGATGATCGAGACCACCCGGGCTGAGCCGGATGCGGGGTGGGTTCACGTGCGAGTGGCGCGTGCAGGCTTGTTTTCGGCGAGGCCCGAACTCCTCCAGGCGACTGCTCGGCTGTTGGAAACGCTTCGCCGGGAGCATAACCACATTATGAATCAGGCACCGTTTGCCGATCATCCGGTTTTGAAGCGTCGGATTGACGCCACGGGTGCGCTCTGTCCGGCGGGCGATCGAAAGTCGTTGGCGAGCCTCAGAGAGGCCTTGTATCGCCTCCAATTGCGGGAGTGGGCGCCGCTGATTCGGCGGGCTGTCGAGCCGCAGGAATTGGCCACCGCGGAAGAGCTTGGCCTTTGGATGGCGCGCACGATGGCGCTGACCGGGATCATGGATCCGATTGCGCTTTATTCCCTGCTGATCGTGCCGAAGGACGGTCGCTGGCAGGTCGGTCTGGAGGGCCTGGAGCGTGCCCTGGTTCAAGGTGCTCTGGACACTTCCAAAGCGCCGGTTCCAGCCACCTTTGTGGGCCGGAAACTTCCGCCGCTTCCGCTGTTGGCGGAGGAGGTCGATGCCGATCGAATCGAGCGATGGATTGGGTGGAAACGTCAGTTGCGCGCAGCACAGGTGATCCCCGACACCCGGGGAAAGGACCTCGATCTCGCGTTTGATGAGCAGAGCATCACGCATCGGGCCGGCGGCTGGATGCAGCGTGCGCGTGAAATGGCGGCGAAGAAGCCGGGTTCAGTAATGGTGGTCATCGCGGGTGACGGACTGAATCCGGGGCGCGAACGGCCGGGAGGGGCTTCTGCCCTGTTGGGCGGACACCAAGATGCGCTTTTAGACCCCAATTTGCGGTACCTCCGCATTCAACACGCGCAGGGAACGCATCTGGCTTGGCTGAAGGGGGTCCTCGCGACCTTGGAGCGTCGACCCGCCACTTCGGAGCCGGTGGCTTTTCAGTGGGAGGCGGTGCACGGCGCCCTGCTGAACGTGATGCTGGTGTGCGTTCGCGATGAGGATGTTGCCCTTCGACCCTGGTCATTGGACGGATGGTCGGTGGAGATGTGCAGCGTCCTGATTTCCGAATTGCGCGGGGTGGGTGTGCGCGACTACCGCGTGGGCTTGTTTACTGAGCCGATTGGGCCGGCGCGAACGGTCAATTCGGAACTCCTCCAATTTGGACGGGCGCATTGCGAGGGTCTGCTTTCCCAAGGCGGGCCGAGGATCGCCGAAGCGGTGGGGCCGGCGTTGAATGCGGCACTGGAGCGCATGGTGATCGATCAGATCGCCGGCTGGGTGGACCGAACGCGTGAAGCATCGTTCCTGCCACAGTTTCCGTCGGGCGAGGAGGCGCAGGCCCGATGGATCGCCGGTGAATTGTCGCTGGGAGACCAGAGCTTGGCCCAGGCGTTGGTTCGAACCGTGGGATCAACGGTCGATGTCCGGGATGCCGCGCTGGCCATCTGGAATAATGTGGTCCCGTGGACGCCGTATACCGGGTGATCCGGGGTCCATGGTGTAGACTTGGCGCGTGGAGGAGCGGTGCTGTTCGAAATTCAAACGCCCAATGGGCCAACCGTTAAGGTGGAAGCGGTCGATTGGTCGATGGCGTTGGCTCGGGCGGTGACCGATCAGGGGATCGAGGTCGCTGGCTGGATTTGCTTCACACTCCCCGACGGTACCACCCAGGTGATGGACTCGGGTACCGGCAAAACCTGGGTTATTCGCAGACTCAACGACGAACTTGCTGCTTCATCAGCGATCGCCAAGACGCTGACTCCGCCCCCCGCGGCCCGAGAAGCGCGACCCGAACAGGCGTTCGACGCTCCTGTTCGCGCCGATTTGGTAAGTCGCTCGCAGCCGACACCTGAGCAGATTCTTCCCGAGGAGGAGCCGCCCGAAGAGCTAGCGGAAACGTTGTTTGAGCTGTCCAACGAGCTGTATGCGACGGCTGGTGCGGGGGCTGCGGCCAACAAGACGCTCGAGATCTTGATGCGGCTCATTGATTGTGAAGCTGGGAGCGTGCTTCGCGGTACCCGAGACGAGCAAGAGCTCACTTTTGTGGCGTGTGCGGGTCCTGCCGCCAAGAAATTGATCGGCAAGAAGATGTATTTTGGTCAAGGGGTGGTGGGGGCCGCCTTCGACCTGAACATTCCGATTCAGGTCGAGGACGTGACCTCGGACGATCGGTATTTGGATCGGTTCGACAAAGAAACCGGATTTTCGACCAAGTCCGTGTTGTGCGTGCCGATCCGACACCAATTGGACGTGTTGGGGGCCATCGAGTTGCTGAATCCGAAACGTCGTTTCTTGCCATGGCACCGCGACACCATGGAGAGCGTGGCGCGGATGTTGGGTGGGTTGCTGTCTGGGCGATAAAGCACCCGAAGAACTGTTGTTTTGGCTTTCGGGACGCCGCACGCGGTGGCGCGCCCGGTGGGCGGAAGTGCCTTCCGAATGGGCAACTTGGGCTGACGCGCAGTTGGGGGAGCCCCCATCGCCGTTGCCCGAGGTGGGGGCGGAGAATGTCCAGGCGATGCGCTACGACCGGCTCAGCGCGCATCGTGCGGCCTGGGGCCAGGTGTTCACGCCCCCCGCCTTGGCGCGGGCTCTGACGGCCTGTTGGGCGGGCGCGCCGGGGCGAATCCTGGACCCCGCGTGCGGCGGGGGCAGCTTGCTGTTGGCGATCGCAGACCGGGCGCCCGGCACGACAGCGGAGATTGTGGGTCGTCTGGAGGGTTGGGACCGCGATCCGTTGGCGGCTTGGTTGTGTCGGGGGGAACTGATCGATTGGGCATTGCAGCGGTGCACCGGTCCGGTGCCAGGGCCGCTCGCTATCCGGGTTCAGGACGCGGTTCATGCCAGGGTAGAACGGCCGTTTTCGTCGGTGGTAGGGAATCCGCCGTATTTGGAAGCCAAACGGATGGAAAGCGCCGATCCCGGATTGAGGGCCCGGTTGCGACAAAGGGTTCCGGCTTTGCGTGGCGCTTTCGATTTGTATTTAGCGTTCTTGACCTTGGGTTTTGAGTGGGTGGAGCCCGGTGGTCAGCTACTGTGGTTGGTGCCAAACAAGGTGTTGGAAGGGAGGTATGCGGAAGGTTTTCGGAAGAAGCACGGCGCGTCGGTGCACACGGTGATCGATCTGGCGAGCCTCAAGCCGCGACCGTTTCCGGGAACGGGGGTTTATCCGGTCATCTTGGATCTGCGTTCCGAGGAGAGTCGGGAACCGGTGCGCACCGTGCGCATCGAGCGCCTTGAGCAATTGGAGAATCCAACGGTTCAAATTGTGGAACGGCCGGCATTTCGGGGGCCATGGTTTGCGCCGGCGTCGACCTGGGGTGTGCTGAATCCGTTGTTGGGGCTTCCTCCCCTGGGGACGGTAGCGACCTTTGTTTCGACGGTTTCCTTCCACCGGCGCGGACTGCGAGAGCAGTATGTGCATAACACAAGGGAGGAGGGTGACTATCCTTATCTCGGTGCGTCTTCCTTTACGAGAAAGACCGAAGTTGGCGTGTTTCGGGTAGATTGGGCCGGAGGGTGGATCCGGTATGATCGGGCGGCGTTGTCGGCCGCTGGAAATCCATTACCCGATTTGGAAGATACGTTTTTGCGACCCAAGGTCATTCTGTGCCAGCATGCCATTCGCGTACGAGCGGTCGCCGATCGGGAGGGGCGTTGGGTGACCAAGGATGTGTATCCGGTGGGATGGCCGGTCGATCCTCGGTGGTCGGTGGAGGTGCTGGCGGCGGTGTTGAACAGCACGGTGTTCACAGCGCTGTACAACACGCTTTATCGAGGGATTGTGGTCGGTGGAGATACTTACCACTATCTACCTGCATTTCTGCGACAGATTCCGGTCCCCGACGACGTTCGAGGCATTCAGGAGCACGCGGAGAGGGTGGTGCGGTTGCAAAGCCATTTTGATCCTCTGGAATGGGATCTTTTGGATCGTGCGGTGGCCGAGGCCTACGGGATTAATGAAAAGGAACGACGAGAGTTGATCGAGGTGCATTTGGCATTGTCGTCGGAGAAGCCAGGGAAATAACGGTCAGCCTCGACGACTGGTACATCCATTTCCGCTATTTCCAGGGTTTTTTGATGTACCACTTAGGGGGGAGACGAAAACCATTCTTCGGATGCCTCGTCCAAGCTCGTCGCCGACCGTTGGGGCGAGCTGGCCGCCGAAACCTACCGACTATGCCCCGATCTCGTCGCCCCGTTCCACCAGTACACCATGGGTAAGCGCCCATTGCAGGCAGCTTTCCGCGTGGGCCTGTCCGCATTGGGTGGCTCGAACGGCGAGGGAGGTCTCGGTGACTTCGGACGTCATCATGGCATCAACGCCGCGTTCCGACAGTTCGCGTAGAACGAGGTAAGCGAACCCCAAAGGATGAGGGGTGCCGCGAGAAGCCGCAAGATACCGATGTTGTCCGGTGCCGCGGGTGGTGAGCGTGCCGATGCCTTCCATCGCCCCAAGCAACACTGTGCGCGTTTTGCGCAGCGATTCCGCGCTTCCGGTCTCCACATGCGCGGAAACGACGGCTTCGACGTCATCGAGAGGGATGGCGCGATCGCGACGAGATAGTGCTGGCGCCACCAGCGTTTCCACGGCCGCAACCGTCAGCGGGTGGGAAAGTGCCCATTGTAAGCTGACCAAGTCGAGTTGGGCGATCGCAGGCGCTTTTCCGTACAGGCGAAGGAACAGGCCTGGAGCCACGCGGTCGTCCGCCGTCCAGTCGAGAAATCCATCCCGAAGCAATCGGATCAATTCACGACGCCGGGGCATCGACAGCTCCGGGAGCGCGCGATGGCAGGCGGCCGACCAATCTTCGCAGCTCCGGCCGGGGTCGGCCAAAGAGAGCAGAGTATGGGCGTCATCGAGATTGAGTGTACGGGTCCAGCTCTTCACAGTTCACCGGGGACGACCTGCGGTTATTCGATCCGAATCTGGTGCGCCACCAAGGATTCAGGGAGTGGTAGACTTGGCTTCTGGAGCAGATTTTTCGACTTGCGGGTCGAGTTCCGGCTGAAACAGCGCGCTGGCGTTGGACAGGTCCTGGAGGCAAACGCGTTCTGCGTATCCAAGCACCTTTTCGCCAGGATCAAAGGCGACGACCACCTGGTTCACGGCAACCGACTCAAAGTGGATGTCGCAGGATGCAGGTGTGCAGCGAGCCACGAATTCGGAATCTTTGGGTTCCATCCAAGCGGAACATCGTGTAGTGTACGTCGCACCGACGCCAGCAACTTGCGTCACTCCGTCGATACAACCTGATAACAGCAGCACAAGCCCGATCGCTCGCATGAATCCCCCGCGCCGACGTATCGCTTCCGCTGGCGCGAGTCACCGGTTAATCTGGCGCCGATGGACACTGCATTCGATTTGTCGCCCGGCCCCGATGAGAGTCTCGATCTTCTCGCTGGGCACTGGAAAATTTTCCAACTGAAAAAAGGCCACCGCTTTTCAACCGACGATCTTGCGGTCGCCTGGCGAGCGGCGGTCAACTGCCCTAATATCGATCGAATGCTCGATATCGGTTGTGGCATTGGCTCTGTGGGCTTGAGCACCTTGCATCGCTTGAAACGACCGGAGGTGCGGCTGACGGGGGTCGAAGCCCAGGAAACGTCGGCAGCGATGGCCGTTCGCACCGTTCGCTTCAATGGTCTGCAGGACCGCGTTTCCATTGTGCGAGGCGATTTACGGGACCCGGCCGTGTTGCCTGAAGGTGTGAAGTTCCCTTTGATTACCGGCTCTCCTCCGTACATTCCGGAGGGCAAAGGATTGTTGTCGCCATTTCCACAGCGGGCGGCGTGCCGTATCGAATTGAGGGGGTCGGTCTTTGACTATTGTGCGGCTGCGCGGCGGTGGTTGGAGCCGCACGGCAGATTTGTGTACGTCATGGTCGCCGCGGATCCTCGGACAGAGGCGGCACCTGGGGCAAACGGACTGGTCATCCTTGAACGTTGGAATTTTGTGTTTCGTGGCGGACGACCTGCACATATTTGCACGATTGTCTGCGCGCGCGAGGAGGACGGTCCCTTTCCCCCGCGCCGCGAGGGCGAGCTGGTGATCCGGAATCCGGAGGGGGAGTGGACCGAGGAATACTTTCGGTTCCGCGCGGAAATGGGAGCGGACTCCCTGGTTTCGCGATCGGCCGAGCCCGCCTGAACCTACGTTGCGCGTATAGTAGGCCGGTCGGGAGGGGCGTTGCGGATCCGTGAGGTAGCGGCAACTTCGCATCAAGGACGTCGGAGTTTCAACGAAGATTCGGTTCTTCGTATGCCGAGAATTCCGTTGTTTGCGGTAGCGGATGGTATGGGCGGGCCAGGAGCGGGCGATATCGCCGCGAAGTTAGCATTGGCTACCATAGAAAAGTACGCGGATGACCTCGCGAATGCGAACGCTCGCGTCGCGGTCAGCCGGAGCACGACCGATCGCCTGGCCTTGGGACGGTTCGTGGACGAGTTGTTCAACCGCGCCTCCCGGGAAGTTCAGCGCGAAGCGACTCGTTTGCAACGCCCAGGAATGGCGACGACCCTGTTGCTTGCCACGCTCGTCAAAAATTATGCGTATGTGGCGCATGTTGGCGATTCGAGAGCGTATTTGTTCCGCGATGGGCGCATGACGCAGCTGACCGAGGATCACAACCTCGCCGAGCTGCACCTTCGTCGTGGCCGATTGACGCGGGAAGAGTACGAAAAGAGTCCAGAACGCCGGGTGTTGTACCAAGCGCTGGGCGCTGGGACCGAAGTAGACGGCGATCTTGCGGAAGTGCGCCTTACCGGCGGCGATGTATTGATGATCTGTTCGGATGGCCTGCCGCGCGCGATGTCCGACGAGGAGATTCAGAGTTTTATCGTTCCGGGGGATCTTCGGGGTTCGTTGCAGCGAATGCTAGAGCAGGCCATAGCGAACGGGGCACCCGACAATCTCAGTGCAGTATTGTTGGGCGTCGAGGCCGAAGCTGGCGATGAACCGATCGAGGCGGTCACCGAGGTGATGCGCGAGGTTTTCCTGTTCAAGGGGATGAGTCAGCCGGAATTGCTGACGATCGCTCCTTATTTAGAAGAAGTGGTTCACGATAAGGGGGCGACCCTTTGGACCGAGGGCCAGATCCTCGATCAGTTTGCGGTGGTGGTCTCGGGTTCGGTGCGCATCTCCAGTGGTAAAACCCACCTTTTAGATGTGAAACCCGGAGGTTCGTTTGGAGAACTTGCTTTGGCACAGGCGAGTTTTCGCGCACCGACCGCCCGAACGCTCGTTCCAACGCGCCTGTTCTTGTTGTCCCGCGAACGATTTCACGAGTTGATGCGTCACAAGCCAGAACTTGGAAACCGGCTGATGTTGGCGTTGCTGGATGCGGTCGGGGACCGGGTCCGGGACTTGGGCGATCGGCTGGTTGCGGTGGAGCGGGCTGCGCGCGGCGAGCTAAAATAGGCGATGGAACTACCCTCACCAATGAAAGTAGGAGGGTTTGCGGCGTTGGCGGTGGTCGCCATTGTGGCGGTTGGCGCGGAACAACGCCGCTGGCACTCCCTTCGTGAAGCGGAGCTTGATGCAGCGCGATTCGCGGCTGCGGCCGTAGGCAGCGCGTTGATTTTGCCGGACAGTCCCGCCATACAGGTGGACTTGTCGGCCGACCTGGGTCGGATTGCGAAGGCTGTACCGACGGTGCGCCGGATATCTCTGCACCGGACGTCACCTCAGCCTGGGCATTGGACGGTGATTGCGGACTGGGACGGTGGCAAATTGGCGCCGGTGGGCGGGGACGTGGATGTGTCGGCGGACGAACGCTGGACGGCCGGACTAAGGTCGTCCAATGCTGAGTTTCGTGGCGAACGCATTGTGGCACATGCACCGGTGGTGGGCGAGAGCGGACGACCCGTGGGCGTGGTGACGGTTGAGATGGCTAACGGCGGCTTTGGAGCCGAACGTTCGCGAGTGATGATTTATACGTTGTCGATCGTCGTGCTTTCGTTTGTGGGATTTGCGCTGGTGTTCTTACCGGGCCGGCGGGAGGAAAAGGCTCCGTATGCGGTTTCTACCCGTACACAGGTGCCGCAGCTTGCGACGGTGGATCTCACCGGGGAATTGGGCCCCGTGGGCATGCGATTGCAGGGGATGGCCCAGGGCGTTCAGGAGCGAGAGTACATCCGAGAGACCTTCGGCAGGTACGTGAGCGCACGGGTGGCGGAAGCGCTTGCGGACTCCGGTGCGATGGGGATTGAAGGTGAAGAACGCCAGGTAACGGTGCTTGCCGGTGTCTTCGATCCGCCGGACGCCAGCGTGTCGCCCGCCGACGTCTTGGTGGCGCTGAACGACCTCGCGACCATCGCAGGGGAGGTGATTGACGCCCATGGTGGTTACCTCCAAAGCGCGGATGGAAATCGGTTTGTGGCGGTGTTTGGGGCACCCGCGCGGCTGGCGGAGCATGGGGAGCGCGCGGTTCGCTGCGGCTTGGCTGTCCGGCAACGCATCTCCGAAGTGGTCCGCGAATGGGAGAAATCGGGTCGGGCGGGCCGGTGGACCCTTCGCTTGGGCGCTGACACCGGAAAGGTCATCGCTGGAAACATCGGTGGGTTGAGCCGAATTCATTATGGGTCTGTTGGTAAAGTGGTTGACGATGCCCGATTGATTGCGGACCACAACCTGGTGTTGGGGACGACCTTGTTGTTCAGCGATTCGGTTTCCAGGCTGCTTCCGGAGACCGTGCCGCCGGGTGGAGATCACGGGACGCTAAGGGTGGGCGACTCGGAGCTGGGGCTGTTCAGCGCCTGATCGCGCTGCGAAGCGCGCTGCGTAGGAGCCACGATGCCAGCGTCACTCGTTGCGCGCCTCGGTCGCGGCCTACAGGCCAGCTTCCCTGCGGTGCTCACTTCGTTCCTTGGCCTCGCGGCTCCCACGCAGCGCGCAGGTTTTTTTGACGTGGCTGCGTCACTTTTTGCGCGCCTCGGTCGAGGCCAGCCGTCGGTCCACTCAAGGATGTGATTATTCGAACCACCGGAAAGTCAACCGGTTGATAACTTAGGGGGCGAAGTCGATATCACCTTCGTATCCAAGTTTACGTAGGAATCGTTCGATAGCGGTGCGACCGGCGGGCCCGTAGTCCAGGGTGCGTTGGTTGGCGTACATGCCCAGGTATTGGTCGACGCGAGAACGCGTGCTGAGGGCGCCGCCGCGGGCGATCAACCAATCGATGGCTTCGTTGCGGTGTTTGAGGGCGTCGGCGATGCTGGCGCGCAACAGGGCGCTGACCTCGGCGATGGCGGTGGGGCCGAGGTCTCGTCGAATCGCGTTTCCACCAAGAGGCAAGGGGAGACCGTCCATTTCTTCGGCCCACCACTCGCCAAGATCGGCCACTTTCACAAAGCCCTCGTCCTCAAAGGTGAGGCGACCCTCGTGGATCACCAAGCCCGCGTCCACTTCGCCAGCACGTAAAGCCTCGAAGATTCTGGAATAAGGTGTGATGGGTGTGACGACGGGCTCAAAAGGTACCATCCAACGCAGTACCGCATACGCCGAGGTGGTTAGGCCGGGTACCGCTACCCGCTTGCCGGCCAGTTCGCTTAATTGTAAGCGCTCTTTGGCGATGACCACCGGGCCGTACCCTTCACCCATCGAGCCACCGTGTGGCAGCAGCTGATAGTGCGCCGCTAACTTCGGATACCATGCGATCGACATCGCGGACACTTCAGGTCCGTCGCCTTCCGCCAGCTGATTGAGGCGGTTGGTCTCGATGGTGTCGATCTCAAAGGTATATCCTTTGGTATCGATTCGGTTTTCGAGCAGCGCGCGCATCATGAACAGATCGTCCGCGTCCGGACTACACGATACGCGAATGGTGCGCATTACTTGGCCCGAACCTGTTCATTCATGCTGCGCAGGCGTTGACCCAAGCTGGTCACCAGTTTCCAAAGCATCAAGTTGCCGAGTGCAGGCTCCATCATGCAGAATTCTCGGAAGGCGGTGCGATCGACTGCCAGCAACGTCCCGAAGGTTTTTGCGACAATGTCGGCGGATCGTGGCTCATTTTCGATGAGCGCAAGCTCTCCGAAGTGCTCGCCCTCTTTTAGCACCGCCACTTCTTGACCGTCGACCTGCACGGACATTTGCCCTTGGATGACCACAAAGAGCGCGTCGCCCATCTCGCCCTTGGAGACGATCTTTTCGTTGGGTTGGAATTTGCGCTCGTGGCAGATTTTCCCCACGCGTAGCCGCGCCTGGTAGGGAAGATCCTTGAACAACCAGAGATTTTCCATGATGCGGGCGTGCGCCGCGACCGCTTCGGCTTCGCGGGTCGCTTCCGCTTCGATTGCGATGCAGGTGACATTGTCTTTGCCACCGCCCTCCAATGCGGCGGCGATCATCGAGTCCACCGACTGTGTTAAGTTTGGTTGCAAAGCGAGCTTTGTGAGGATCGGCGCTGGCACCATATCGTGAAGACCATCGCTGCACAGCAGGATCCGATCGCCGGCGACCAGCTCCACATGCAGGGTATCTGGCCGAACTTGGGGATAGAGGCCGATCGCTTTGGTGATCACGTTTCGGTACGGGCTTCGCTCCGCTTCTTCGGGAAGAAGCGCTCCGGTGCGGATCAATTCATTGACCATCGAGTGGTCTTCGGTCAGGAGCTTCATTTCTTTGTCGCGCACCAAATAGACGCGGGAATCGCCAACATGGGCGATAAAGGCCGATCCTGCTCCAACGGCAGCGGCGACCATCGTGGTGGTCATGCCTTGGCGGCCAGTGGCTTCCGCTGCTTCAAACACTCGTTTGGAGGCGGCATTGGTGGCTTGATCGAGGAGCGCCATCACCGCCGTGCGCGTCGGGCGGCCAGGATCGGCGCCATAGGCCTCCAGAGCCATACGGAGCTTGGGTCCATACGTTTGGAAGGTGTTGACGGTGATGGCGCTCGCCAATTCGCCGGCTTTTCGGCCGCCGACGCCGTCCGCGACGACGAACAATCCGTATTCCTCGGCTGCAAGCAGGGAATCTTCGTTGTGCTTGCGGCGCAGACCGACGTCCGTCCGCGCGTGAAACTTGAGCATGGCCACCCCGGGTCCCGCCCACGATACCAGCGGCGGCGGCCCGAGGGAATGTCGGTGGGACCCTATTGCACGTTCAACAGGAACCGTTGTGCGGTGATCGGCGTATCGGCCATCTTATCGCCCGAGACTTCAAACAGACCGACCTCGATGGCCCAAGGCCCAGGAGCCGCATCGATGGGCAAAGCGGCTTCCCATTGAAAAGAGGCCTCACTCCCCGCAACAATCCGTGTGTCGTCAAGCGTTCGCCAGGGCGCTTGCTTTTCGATGCTGCGCCGAAAATCAACGACAAGAGGGCTTTTCCCGATGGTGGGGCCGGTTTTGGTGGGCGGTCCAACCAGACGAGCTTGCAGGCGAACGGATTTCCACGGGGAACCCGTTGGAAAAGAGTGCCCCGCCCCAGTATTTTGGACGACGATGGTGGTCGAAAGGGCGCCTTGCCCGCGAACGAGGGTCTGCTGAGGAAGATCCACCAGCAGACTGATCGCACGGGCCGGGGGTGCCGGAAAAGAATGGTCCGCACCGGCCCTTCCGTCGGCGGCGGAGCGCATGTGGCAATCGACGCAGCCGATCCCCGCGGCGGCTTGCGGAGAGCGCTCCCATTCGCCAAAGGTGTCGTACAAGGGGCGATCTGCGCCCGCCCAATTGAGCTGATGGCAGTTCGCGCAAAAGGATGCTTGCGCAAGTTCGGGGCTGAATCGGGTGGGGTGAGGTGCGGAATTGGCGTGCTTTGAGCTTATGACTTGACCGTCGCGCAGGTGGCAGGCGGCGCAGGTGACGTGTTCGCCGGCGAGGGTGGCGTCCGTTCCGTGTTGAGCGGCGAGAGGTTGATGGCACGATCGGCAGGTCGGGTCGGCGGCTGCTGTAGCGGCCTCAATATAGGCGGGAGAAGGCTTCGCATGCGCACTTTCGGACCAGCCCTGAGCTGCCTCATAGTGGCAGCCGTTGCAACCTTGCGCGCTGCTGTTGGCGAGTCCGACCGGAGTTGGACCGGAGGAAAGAGGCATTCCAGAGGCGAACATCCCGAGGTAGTCTGGTGGACGGACGGGCTCAGGCGGTGGCGTCGGGACCTCGATCACCGGAGGAGGGGGATCCTCAGCAGGTTTTCGACGTGAGCCCGCGGTTCCCAGCACAAGAAGCCCAGCACCGATCAGGAACGCGCGTTTAAAAGTCGACAATCGAGGCATCGTCTGCGGTGGGGTGGGCGGGGATCTGTAGCGAGCCCTCTTCTGGGGCGTACAACGCCAAGTAGGTCGCATAGTGCCGGGTCACGTTTTTGACATAGTCCCGCGTTTCGCGGAAGGGGATCGCCTCGACAAATTCGTCCATCGGCATTTCGGTGCCGGCGCCCTTCAGCCAAGACGACACATTGTGAGGGCCGCCGTTGTACGAGGCCACTGCCAGAGGGAAGGCATTGTCGAAACGACGCATCAAAAGACCCATATAGTCGATTCCGTATCCAACCGATTTCACTGGATCTTCGAGGTCGCTCGCGGTATAATGAAGGTTGGTCTGTACGTCGGCCAACAGGTTGCCCGTGCGCGGCATGATCTGCATCGCACCCCGGGCTCCGACAGGCGATTCCGCGATGGAATTGTAGGTGCTCTCCTGTCGCATCAACCCGACGACCATGTAGGGATCAATGTCGTTTTCACGGGAGTGCGCCCAAACATAGCGGTCGTGCGCCAGAGGCCATGCCAATTTCAGAGAAGCGCGTCGCGCGTCCAAATCCGTAGCCTCGCGATCCAAGCCGTACATGAACCGCGCAGTGTGGTGGTGATCGCGGGTAAACAGGAAAAATCCACGCCACCCTTCGGAAGGGCGGGCGATCGCTTTGGCCCGCACGGTGCCTGAGCGGACTTCTTTCGTCCATTGTTCGTAGAATCCCGAAAAAAGCGGGCCCACCACATCGTACAGGCCCACGGATGCGAGATCGTGAACGGCAGGAAGAATCGGCCATTCTGCGCCATGTTTGTCGGCGAGAGTGCGAAGTTGCTTTTGGGCTTCGACTTCATCGAAGTAGGGGCCGGGCGCGTAAGATTCGGGTGGAAGTACCGTATCGCGGCGGATGGGTAGGCTTTCCGCGCTCACAACCGGGGCCGCCGCTTTGGAGGGCTGCCAAGTGAGGTTTGCAAAGCCGGTATTCGCCTGCAACAACCGAGGGGCGGCCCAGCCAGGCGCTGCGACCTTGGCATTGAGCAGGTCCGGCCTTGAAAATACGGGGATTGGCTCCGGCTCCACCAGGGTTGGGCCTGGCCAGGTGCCGTCGTGACGGGGCTCGCGCGTGTCTTCGGTTTGTGAGGCGAGCACACCGTACCAAGAGAGCGGATCGATGCGGCGAACTTCCGATCGAGCGGCATTGGCTTCGTCGGTTCGACCCAGGTGATCGAGGGTTCGCGCCCGCCAATAGTAAGCAGCTGCATCATGCTCTTTGCCGCGTTCGGCGATGGTGGTGAACCGGGCGAGCGCGTCCTTCCAATCGTGCGCCATGTAGGCTGCAAAAGCAGCGTAGAATTCAGCTCTTCGACCGGAAACGCCGCCCCGTTTGGCCGCTGCATCGAAGGTGTCGCGGGCAGACTTGCCATCGCCAGAAAGGAGGTAGGTGCGGGCGATCTCTTCCTCTTTGCCTCGCCATTCACGGGTACCGGCGTGCTCGGTCTGGCCGCGTTTGGCCCAAACTGCCGCTTCTTTCCAGCGTCCTCCCCTTCCGAGGACGCGGTGGGCGTCCCAGGCGTCGGCGGCGGTGGGCGCTGCTTCGTAGCGCTTGGTGTAAAAATCCGCCAAGAAGTCCCAGTTTCGGGTGCGCCAACCGAAATTATCGCCTTGGTCGGCGACCCACGCGGCGAGGGTGGGGTCGTCGGCGGAAAGACGGGAGAGTTCCTCATAAGCGTCCCAGGCTTCGCTGAGACGCGCGGACTCTCGCAACGAGATGGCGCGGGTCTGTTTGGAGCGCAGGTCGCTCGGAACAGCGGCGTCCGGAACACCATGGGCGGCGAGATCGGCCAATTTTGCTTCAGCCGCGCGTCCAGTGAGAGCCGCCCGAAACTGGGTGGACAAGCTCTTCAGACGGGGGATCCCCTTGGCAGGTGCATTGTCGGCTTCCCAAAGGGCGAGCGTCAGCTGAACGTGCTCGGAAATGGTCGCTTTGGGGTGCTTTTCGTCGTATTCTTTGGCGGTCTTTTCAGCCAGCGCCGCTTTTCCTTGTGCGGCATACCCGCGGGCGATCAGGCCCAGACAAGCGTCGAAATGAACTCCCGCCGGCCACGCTTCCCGATACTTTTCGCAACGGGATACAGTGGACGCGGGTTTTCCGCGCGCGAGATCTTGCTCGGCTTCATACCAAGTGGCGAAGGGGGCCAACGGACCGCCGCTTTTGCGAACCCGAGCAAAGGCTTCAGAGGCGAGGTTGTGTCGCTCTTCTTCGCGGTGCAACATCCCAATCAACATCCAGGCGGCGTCTCGTTCGCGTCCAACCTTCTTTTTGGCGACGAGCGCTTCGGCGCCGCGCAGGGCGGTGTGCGCGTCCCCTGAGCGATAAGCTTCTCGTATCCCCAACAATGTGGTGGGCGGCTCTGCCAGCGGATGACCTGGCAACGCTAAAGGGGGCTCGGAAAGGTTCATTCCAGGTCCGGTGGGAACCTGGGCCTCCACCTGAGAAGTGGACACCGATGCTATAGGAAGTTCGATGGGCACATCAAGCGGATCGGTGTCGAGTTCAACCTCCAGGGGTGGCTTTTCGACTTCCGGCTGATCGGGCAGCGCCGGCTCTACGTGAGTGGGTGGGAGCGCTGCTTGTATGGGCGCTTGCTCGCTTTGGGACAGAAACCACGCGCCGCCCCCGGTGATGGCTGCCAACGACAACACCCATGGAAGCCTGCTCCCCATTCCGGTCCCCCGAGAAATCATGCCACGGCCGGACTCTGCGCGCGAGCGCTGGTTCCACATTTGGTCAATAAAGTTTACTAGTTGGTCAGGTGGCCCGGGTGGAGCCTTGAAGCGGTCCGATCAAAATATTCCGACGGCGGGCTTTTCATTTGGTTTACAATTTAGCGACAGGGGGGTTTATGGGTGGTCGTTGGCAACTTACCCTCGTGCCGGTCGCACTATTGTGCGCTTGTTCCGATGAGTTTGGTGGGTTTGATGGGTCTGCGTTCACCCCGGTGGACGGCGGGTGGATCGGCCCGTCGGCGGATCAGGACGTTCTGGTTGACGTGAACGGTGCGCAATTTGGTGGTTTGAACTTTCGTTTAGGTTCGCTGATGGACGGAGGTGGTCGTCACGCCTTCGATGGCGGCGCTTTCGACCAGCGAAGTGGAAGGTTGCAGCGTACGGATGGGGTGGTCACCGAGTGGTGGGTCGCCAACGGGGACAAGCTTCAACAGGGGTTTTGGATCTCGGACCGAGACAGCGATGTGTTGACGCTGTCGATCGCGGCGGATGCCACTTCGGTGCAAGTGCTTGGCCAGGGACGGGCGTTGTTGTGGGACGCCTCTGGAACCGGGTGGGGGTACTCGGGTCTCTCGTGTTGGGATGAAGAAGGTTCCACACTGGATTGTTGGATGGAGCCGACGGAAGGTGGCGTTGACCTGGTGGTGGATGCTTCGCTGGCGGTAGGGGAAATAACGGTAGATCCAGTCGTTTCGAGCTATGCGATGTCGGTCGAGCCCGGTGAACCGACCTACGGTTTTGGGGCGGCGTTGGGGATTGGCAACGTCAGTGGCACAAGCAAGCTCGTCGTGGGTGCGCCTGGGCACAGCTCGGGCCAGGGGGCGTTGTTTACTTATGCTGCGGGGACGTACACGAAACAGGTGTTGGGGTCTCCGGCGACCGGCAGTGTCTACTTCGGTTCGCACATTGCGATCGGCGACCTGGATGGGTCGGGGTACGCCGAGATTGCGGTGTCTGCGCCCAACTACCTCGGGCGCGGTGGAGTGTGGGTAAAATCGTATACGGGTGCGACGGCGTGGTACTCGGACGCCACCACCAACGAATTCGGCACCTCGATCGCCATTGGGCCAGCGGACGCGGCCGCCGGCAACGACTTGGTGGTCGGAATTCCTGGTACTATCGAGAAAGCGTCGGTATTTTCTGGGCTTCCGCCCGCGCTTCCGTCTACGACCCCCACCGCTTCCTTGCAGTCAGGAGGATCGATTGGCGGTGGCCGTTCAGTGGCCGTTGGCGCGCTGTTGTCGAATGGAAGCGACCTTGCCGCGGTTGCCTATGGCAAACCCGAGGATGCCAACGGTGGAAGCGTTGGGATCTGCGTAACGACGGGAACACCCTGCGTCAGCCTGGGAGCCGTGGGTGCAACGGCGTTCGGGGCCGCCCTTGCAGTGGGGGATTTCAACGGCGATGGACATGATGATCTCGCCGTAGGGGCCCCCGAATCCCAGAATTGGCAGGGTTACGGTACCGGAGTCGTCTACATTTACCCTGGTCCGATCGATCAAAATACGGCGTGGACACGGAAGCTTGAGATTCAGGTCGACCCCCTCAATCCGGACGTGGATTTTGGCGCCGTGCTGGCGGTAGCAGACTTTGAAGCGGACGGTTTCGACGACTTGGTGGTGTCGGCGCCGGGGTACGATTGGGGATCGATGTACTTGAATGGCGGCCAGGCGTTTTTGTTTCGCGGTTCCTCCGTTGGACCGCTCGCTGTCGCGAGCACGTACTTTTATTCCAGTCCAACGGGAGTCAATGAGGCGTTCGGTACGGCGTTGGCGGTGGGCGACCTGAACCAAGATCAGTTGCCGGATGTGGCGATTTCACGTCCTGGCTCGAGCCCATCCGCGGTCTTGGTTTATCATGGTGAGAAATACTGTTTTTACGACTTGGATGGCGACGGTTGGGGGGGAATGCAGGCGGCCGCGCCTGCGGGTTCCGTGTGCCCCGTCGGCCAAGTGGCGATGAGCGGCGATTGCAACGACACAGATCCGCTCGTCAACCCCGAAGCGGAGGAGGACCACACGAACACCGCCGATGACGACTGCGACGGTCGGTCGTTGGTGGTTTGCTATTCGGACGCCGATCTCGATGGTTACGGCGACAACCAATCCGTATACACCACGGATTCTTCCGAGTGTTATTCGTTTAGCAGTTCGCCGGGTTCGCTGGTCGGTGGCGATTGTGACGACACCGATCCCTTGATTTATCCAATGGGATCCTGGGATGCGGACTGTGATGGCCAGATGGACCTCAATTGCTTCATGGATGTCGACGGCGATGGGCACGGGGACCCAGGTTTACCCATCACCTGCACGACGCCACCCTCGGTGGGCGTGGGGGATGATTGCAACGATCGGAATGCGCGGGTGTACCCGGGGGCACCTATCGTTTTGGCGGACGGCCTAGATTCGGATTGCGATGGCGCGGCGGAAGATGCCTTTGGTGGAAATTGCCATACGGACTTGGATTTTGATGGGTGGGCGGATGCGAATAATCCCACCCTGGTGATGGTGGATGGGGTCTGTCCCGATGGGTCGACGGGTATCGTGGGCGATTGCAACGATACTTTTGGGGTTGGGGCCGACGTCAACCCTGGGGTGGTGGGTTCGTGCGACGCTGACACAGGCGATACCGGTGGTACGGAGCCGGATTGTTATCTGGACTATGACGGCGACGGACACGGCGCGCAGGGGTCGACGCCCGTCACAACCTCTGTACTGGGTGTTTGTCCGATGGGTTCTGCCATCGTTGCCGACGATTGTGACGACGTTCACACGATGGCCTTTCCGGGCGGTGTGGAGGTCGCTGGCAATGGAATCGATGAAGACTGCGATGGCAGCGATGGAATGTTGCTGCAGTGCTACGTCGATGCCGATCACGATGGCCACGGCGCGGGGGCAGTTGCGGGGACCGGGGCGTTGGGCTGCCCGCTCGATGACGACGGACATCAGATGTCCGCACTCAACGACGATTGTGACGACTCAAACGACGCGCTTCGTCCTGGCGTTACCGACGATCCCGGCACGGTGATCAGAGAAGATTGTGGGGTGGTCTCTTGCTACGTCGACGCGGATTGTGATGGCTACGGTGTGAGTACGCTCACAGTACTGGCCAATGGCGCGTGTGCGTCGTGCGAAGCGTACAATTCGAGTGACTGTGACGACACCGATGACCAAGTATCGCCTGCATCGGCGGAGATTCCCGACGATGCGATCGATCAGGATTGTGACGGAGGAGATTTAGTTTCGGGTGGTGATACGGACGACACCGATGTGGCCGTTGATACCGCTGATACCTCGGACACCGCCGATACTTCGGATACCGGCGTAGATACCCAGGATACTGCGGACACGGCGGATAGTGCGGACACGGCGGATACTGTGGACACGGCGGATACTGCGGACACGGCGGATAGTGCGGACACGGCGGATACTGCAGACACCGAAGACACCATTGAAACCGGGGAGACCGAAGATACGGCCGACACGTCGGACCCTGGCGAGACAGGCGACGACGACGACGAGACGGTGACGTGGTTGTCCGCTGGAAGCTGCAATACGGTGGGCGGCAACGCGTCGGTGTTCGGCGTGTTGGGTGCGGCCCTGCTCAGGCGTCGTCGTAAATCGTAAAGTGCTTGTCGACTTCCTCTGACCTTGCCGGAACGCCGAAGGGGGGTACTTGGGGATCGGGGGACGGTATGGACGAGCTCAAGGCGGTGGTGAAGGGCGTGTTGTTCGGCCGGCCGGATGGTTTTCGGGCCAGCCTACGACGGCGTTGGGCCGCGTCACAATCGGATGCCGCGGGTGAGGTGAAGGCGCGCCCTGTGCCGGTTCCCGCTCCGGCGGCTCCCGATGGATTTCATCGGGCGCTTTCCGCGAGCTCCTTGGCCCCGGGCGAGGTGGTGGAGGTGATGATCGGCGAACAACACCTCGCTCTGTGCAATGTGGGGGGCGTTTTCCACGCGAGCTCGAATGTGTGTCCTCATGCCGGGGGGCCGATCGGCGAGGGCACTCTCGTAGATCATGCGTTGACCTGTCCTTATCACGGCTGGGCCTTCGACGTACGGGATGGGTCGTGTGCGGTCAACGCAGAAGTGAAGCTGCCGATCTACCCGGTGAAGCTTGTGGATGGCGTGGTGTACGTGAAGCTCGTCTAGTGGCTTGCCAGAGGCCAGGTTTTCGGGTTAGAGAAAGGGGTCATTCCCTTGAATTTCGATCCTAGAGGCATCCCATGGCCCGTAAGTGCGTTTTCACCGGCAAGCGGCCCAATGTCGGCCACAGCGTTTCCCACTCGAACATCAAGACCAAGATGCGTCAGTTCGTCAACCTTCAGAAGAAGCGCTTCTGGTGGGCGGAAGGTGAGCGTTTTGTCGAGATTCGGGTTTCGACTCGCGCGATGCGTACGATCGACAAGATCGGCCTGCACAAGTTCGCCGCTGAGTCCGGCGTCGATCTTAGCCAGTACTAGAGCGTTTCTAGCTGCGAAGAAGCCGTGTGTCGTTTGACGCACGGCTTTTTTGTTTATAGGCCTGGATTCACGGTGATGGAGCTCAGATGAGCGGGATTGCAGGCTACATCGGTCGTGGCTCGGCCGACGAATTGGAACGCATGATCGCGGCGATTCCGTACCGCGGCGATACCTCAGATCAGGCGTCGGGGCCGGGATGGGGCTTGGCTTGCCGGTTCTGGCATGGTCGGGCCAACAAAACCATGGGGATCCTCCAGGATGCCGGAGTGGCGGTGGCGTGTGCGGGGACTCTGGCCCCGCAGACGGCAAATCCCGCTTGGACCTTAAAACAACGCTTGTTGGATGCGTCGGACCCCCTCGCGGACCTCGATGGCGCCTTTGGGGCGGCTGTGGTCCAAACGGATGGGCTGAGGCTCACTCTGGTCCGGGATCCTTTTGGGGTGCGTTCGCTTTACTATGTGGAGCTCGGCGGTACGCTTTATTTTGCGACTGAGTTGAAGCAGTTGCTGGCGTTACCGCAGCTTTCTGCCGAGTTGGATCTTGCGGCAATTCACAAGTACCTGACGTTTTCGTTTGTCCCCGGAGAGGCGGTACCGATCCGCGGCGTTCGTCGCTTGCTACCGGGGCATCGCCTGGAATATTCGGCGGGGAGACTGGAGATAAGGCCCTATTTCCAGTTGAGCGAACGGCTCGACCCGGAGTTGGAGGATCTCGGAGCTGCTACGCTGATGGTGAGCCGCCTGGCCAAACAGGCAGTTCAAAAACGGTTGGGCGACGGTCCGGTGGGGCTGTTTCTTTCCGGGGGCTTGGATTCCGCAGCGGTCGGCACGTGGTTGAAACAGGCGGGCGCAGAGGTACATGCGTTTAGCCTGGACTTTGGTGCAAAGTCGGTCGAACGGGAACAAGCGGAACAGGTGGCGAAACACCTTGGAATTCCGTTGACTTGGGTGCCTGTGGACGGGACGACGGTCAACGCGGCGCTTGAAGACGCGGTTTGGAAGCTCGATCTTCCCTTTGGCGACCCTGTGACCGTCCCGCAGTACCTTTTGGGTGCGGCAGCGCGCAAGGCTGGGATAAATGCGGTTTTTAATGGAGAGGGGGGCGACCAATTGTTTGGTGGTTGGACCTCCAAACCGATGGTTGCAGCGGCGGTCTACGGCGGAATGTTCGAGGACGAGTCGCCGGAGGAGCAGTACCTGCGCGCGTGGCACCGGTTCTACGGGCACGAAGAGAAGTTATACACGACCTTTTTGAGAGATGCGGTGGGTGGTCCGGGGCAGCGGCGAGCGCTGTTGGCGCCCTATCTGGGGGACGATCGCACCACGCAGTTCCTGAATCGTGTGCGTTTGACCGATATTTCCTTGAAAGGCAGCCAGAACATCCTCCCGCGAGCTGAGCGGATGAGCAACGCGCACGGGTTGGACCTGCGAGTTCCGCTGTTTGATCGCGAGTTGGCGGAGGCCAGCTTTGCGTTGCCGACGGGATTCAAACTTCACGGAGCGTGCGAAAAGTACGTATTGAAGCGTGCGATGCAGTGGGCGCTGCCGGAAGACATCGTTTGGCGGCGCAAGTTCGGCATGAGCGTGCCGGTCACCGACTGGGTGCTCGGGCCAATGGCCGACCGCCTGTCGGAAGTTCTGGGCGAACCGTCGCTTCAACGACGGGGCTTGTTTGTTCCGTCGTATGTGACCTCGTTGCGGGCCGGGGTCGACCATCCGGCAGAAACGCGAAAGCGTCGGATTGGTGAGAAACTTTGGACGCTGCTGATGCTGGAGCTCTGGCTGCGCGCGTTTGTGGATCGCCGAGGTCAGCGATGAAGTGCATCTATTGCCAGAACGACTCCAAATATTCCGACCGAATCGGAGGGAAATGTCCCGGTTGCGGCAAAGCCTTCGCTTTTGAGCCTAAGAATCAGGACCCACTCACCGATGCGGCGTTTAAAGCTGCGATCGATCGGGTGTCGTCGAACGAGCAAGTGAAGTGGGGGGTGGAGCACCTCCGTTATGAGGTTTGGCGCCTGTTATCGGCGAAAGCGCGGAAGACGCGGCGGGCTGGCTGGATGGTGGTGGGGGCTGGTGCGTTGTTGCTGACCTGCGCCGTAACCCCCCTGTTTGTGTTCGCGATCATCGGTGGAATTGCGATTTTGGTGGGTATACTGGTGATTTCTCTGTCCCGGCGGCCATCGCTGGAACAGTCGGAATTCGACCGGCTGTACGATCGGTATACGGCGGCCCATGGCGTGCCAAAAACGGCGATCGTACGGCGTCCTCGCCAGGGGCCAGAGCCTACGCGGATCGCACCCGATCTCCTGGAATACTCCTTCGATCGGGCGGTGATCTGCGATCGGGCGCGCACAGTGGATCTGTTGGTGGCGAACCAATTTCATTTCGAAAACAACTGCGCGATTTTGGGGGCGGAAGGGTATCCGAAACATGCCTTCGAAATCGTGCGTTCGATGCTAAAGAAAAACCCGAAGTTGGAGGTGTTTGTTCTGCACGACGCTACGGTGGAGGGGTGCGCTTTGGCGAAGCGGTTGTCGACCGATCCCAAGTGGTTCGGGGGGCAAAACCTTCGGATTGTGGATGTAGGGCTGAGACCTGCACACGCGAAATTCTATCCGGGGATGGAGGTACCCGCCGATCCAGCGCCGCAGGGGGTTCCCGAAGGGGGCACCCACCCGGAGATGGCTTGGTTACGTAAGAACAAGCTGGAATTGGCGGTCGTGAGGCCGGACCAGATAGTAAAGCGACTTTACCGTGCGATGACGAACCTGCCGGAACCCGCCGACGGCGACAACGGCGGAGTATCGGGTTCGGACGTCTGGATCTACGGCGGCGACTATGGAACCTCGGACGGCGGAGCCGATAGCTTTGGGTGAGTATCTGGCGTTTGCCGGGGAACCCACCGCAGGACCGGTTTGCCGGACCCCGGACGGCATTCGGCTGCGCCGGGACGCGATCGGGCATCGATCGGTGTTTTATCGCGTGGACGCCAACGGAGTTTGGTTCGGGCCATCGTTGGCGGGGATCGCTGCTCAAAAACCGCAGCTGAATCTAGAGTCGCTTGGGTCCTACCTGTCGTGCGCCTATGTGCCCGGCACGCAAACCCTGTTGCAAGGCCATTTTGCGGTGGCGCCCGGGACGGAAGTGACGGTGTCGCCGTCGGGGCAGGCGGTGACGACCTCCACCTGGGAGCTGCCGTCCACACCACTGGAGTGGGAGGATGAAGCTGCACTTCGGGAGGAGTTGAGGGCAGGATTGGAGGATGCGGTTCGGCGACGCCTGCCTTCGCCAGAAACATCGGTGGCAGCGACAGTATCCGGTGGTGTGGACAGCAGTCTCGTGGTCGCTTTGGTTCGCCGCCTTCACGCAGGTCCGTTGGCGGCACACTCGATCGCTTTCGGTCCAGAATATCCAAATGAACTGGAGTTTTCGGGCTCCGTGGCCGAGCACCTGGGCGTTCCCCACCGTGTGCTGCAGATCCACCACACCGACATTGCTTCGAGCTTTGACGCGACCATTCGCGCGTTGGCCGAGCCCAATGGGGATCCGTTGACGGTGCCGAACTACCTGATGTTCAAGGAGATCGGCGGCGGCTCGCTGTTTAATGGCGAGGGGGGCGATCCATGTTTTGGCGGTCCGAAGAATGCGCCGATGATGCTCGACCTTTTGTTGGGGGAGGGATCCGAGGCGATGGCCGCCGGCTATTTGCGAGCGCACCAGAGGATGTACGACGATCGGCGCATTTCGCTGAAGGGCGATGTTTTTTCTAGACTTTCTACCGATCGTTTGGAGGACGTCATCGGGGAGTTCTTAACCTCCGAAAAATGGCCTGGGCTGGTCGACCGATTGATGGCGATCAATGTTGTGTTTAAGGGTGGGTGGCATATTCTTCCCAAGGTGGAATCTTTGGGCGCGGAGCATGGGGTGACCCCTTGTTCGCCACTTTTCGACCGCCGGCTGGTGGAGCTGGCGTTTCGAATACCCGGTCCGCTCAAACGCCGGGGTGCGATTGAGAAGTACCTGTTGAAAGAGGCGGTTCGAGACCTACTTCCCGAAGCCATCATCGAACGTCCGAAGAGTGGGATGATGGTGCCCGTGGAGCCCTGGTTTTCGGGCCCGTTGCGGGGATGGGCGTCGGAGCGGTTGTTGGACGGTCTGTCAAGGTTTGATCTGTTTGAACGCCGCTGGTTGGAAGATTTGGTCCGCGGAAAGACCGGCGGCCTGCGCCCCCGGCGCGGCATTAAGATCTGGCAGTTGTTGACGTTGGAGTCTTGGTTACGTGCCGTGGATGCCCGGGTCGCCTGAGGGCGTTAGGAGAGGGCCATGTCGAGACCGACCCCAGAACAACAGTTGGAAGAGGCGCTTCGTCGGCAGGCGGAAAAGCAGCGGGAGCGCGAGGAGGAGGAGCGCCGGCGAGCTGTGAAGGAAGCTGCGCGCGAAATTGGGGTTTCGGAGGAGGAATTCGATGCGGCGGAGCAGGCGGCCATTCAGAGAGCGGCGGCGGCGGAAGCAGCGGAGCGTGTAAAGAAACAGGAAGAGGCCGCTAAATCGGCGCAGCGCGCGAGAGCACTAAAGTTGGGGGGGGCGGCGGCGATCGCGGCTTCGGTCGTGTTGGTCGGGGCGGTCGGCCTCGCGTGGTCGATGTCTCCGTCGGCGCCGATACAGGAGGACTTTAGCGGGTTAACTTCGCGTTGGGCTTTGGAAACGAACGCTGAAACGCAAGCCTCGCTGACCTCCGTGACTGAGACCGGGAGGGGCGAGGCCGCGCAGATCGAAGTGACACACTTCGGCCCAGCCGCGGATGGAAAGTATCACGTCAACCTTGATTTAACGTCGGTTCAGGCATTAGAGGGACTGGGCCAGCTGTCGCTGTTCGCCAAAGGGGATGGCCTTCAAACGGCGAGGGTGTACCTCGAAAGTGGCGGGGAGCGTTGGCGTTCGCCGCCGATGACTTTGGGCGCGGACTGGCAGCAATACCAGTGGTCGATCCGAGATTTTGAGCATCAGGTGCGCGGTTCGGACGGGTGGAAGGTGGTGGACTTTCGGTATCCGGAGTCAGGCAGAATCTCGATCAAAGTCGGACATTTCATGAATCCGGTGGATGCCACAGGTCGGGTGTGGGTCGATGATCTCGTCGTTGAATAGGTTTGCCACCTTTTCCATGGCGGACACCGCCCCTTTTCATACGAAAGATGGGATCGGAGGCGAGGTTCGGGTACATCCGTTGTTCGCGGAGCGGGCGGATTTCGGTGAGGGGACGCATACGGGCCTCGTACTTTCCGGGCGTGCAATTTTGTCTTGGGGCGGTGAGCACTACCCGCTGCGAGAAGGAATGTACTTTTGTGCGC
>SXGS01707451.1_pt1 | contig 26406 bp, 21 predicted proteins | sample 3174681 | NCBI WGS metagenome assembly SXGS01 (sample SAMN11356861, study PRJNA531348) | freshwater metagenome | isolation source: freshwater sample F1-80 | place: China: Fuxian Lake, Yuxi | collected 2017-12-25 | reverse complement strand
TGCGCGCGCTGCGCAAGAAGTGGTCGATGATCCTGATGGAATTCCACGACTGCGTGACTGGCTCTTTCAAAGAGGGCTTGTCGTATTCACGATGAACGGATTTCCGTATGGCGATTTTCACGCTGGGAGAGGCAAAAAAGCGGTCTATGAACCGCACTGGGCCGATGTGCGTCGTGCGCTTTACACCATCTCACTCGCGGACATTCTCGCAGGACTCCTGCCTGATGTGACAATCGCTCCAGACATCGCTGGCGAAGGATCGATCTCGACATTGCCTCTTGGATGGAGATCGACATTCACTCAAGAAGGATGCGGTGCAAGTGTCGGGTTGGCATCCGCGCAGTTGGAGCAAGTTGCGCGGCACTTGAAGAGGATTGAAGATTCAACTGGTGTGTGCATACACCTAGATCTTGAACCAGAGCCTGGATGCGTCATTGATCGTGCAAGTCAGATGGTCGATTTCTTTGATCAGTGCATTCGTCCAAGTGCGGCACTCCAAGACCCCCGCAGATATCTGCGCGTATGCCATGACATCTGTCACAGCGCTGTCATGTTTGAGCCCCAAGCAGAAGCTCTGGATACATATCGCCGTGGAGGAGTTCGAATTGGCAAGGTGCAGATTTCAAGCGCGATCACTTGTGATGGATCAGAACGAGCCTTCCGAGCTCTTCGCGCTTTCGACGAGCCAAAGTTTCTACACCAAACGTGTGTGCTTGATGGATCGGGCGAAGTGCATTTCTTCGAAGACCTTGAACGCGCCTTTGATGAAGCGCCCAATGGCGTCTGGCGAGTTCACTTTCATGTTCCTGTCGACACGGAATTCTTGGGACCTCTTGGGACTTCTCGACGGGAAATTGGCGAGTTTCTTGCGGCGGTCAAACCAGAAGACGGTATCCGCCACTTCGAAGTCGAAACATACGCATGGAATGTTCTTCCGGTGAACCTCCGCCGCGACAGTTTGGCGCGTGGAATTGCCGATGAACTCATTTGGGCACGTACTCAGTTGATAAATCACAGAACGCACAAATGACCCTTCTCCAAAAAAACTCTGCTGTTCGTGACTGGTGCGACCTTGCACGAATCTCCAACCTTCCAACGATTGTTACCGATTCACTCGTCGGAGTTGCGATGGGGATCTCGTATGTCGGCCATCGAGGCGGCTCTTTTGAGTTTCAAAGTGCCACCATTGCGGTCATATTTGGAATGTGCGCTTTCTATACGGCTGGCATGATTCTCAACGGCATCGTCGACCGCGATGTTGACGCAATCGAACGCCCGAATCGCCCGATCGCTGCCGGTCGAATTCGTTTGCCATGGGCGTGGACTGCGTTCATTGTTCTCATGCTGCTGGGATTTTTCTTACGGTCCACATTCGTTGCGACTCCGATCCCAGTCGCGGTCGCGGCGCTCATCGGGATCTGGCTCCTGGCCTATGCCCATTCAACGCGATCGTTCATGCTGCAAAGGCTGGCCAAAATTTGGTGTGTCATTTCAGTCATCGCGGCACTTTGGTGGGCTGTCGACATGATGATCAAGGATCCATTCGACCTGACTGCTTCTGGATTCGATCCCAGTACCAAGGAGTCCATCCGGATCGGACACTTTGCTCTGAATGCACCTGTTCTTCTTATCGCGCTTTCACTCATTGCATACAACCTGCTTCACAAACGCACAGCCTTTGCGATTGGCTTTCTTGCGCTCTGTCGATTTCTTGTTCCGATCGCGGTTGCGATGTCAATCTTGGTACCAAGTGGGACAGTGGGATTGATTTGGACAAGCAGTCGCTTTGTACCAATACTCATTGGGAGTTCGCTCATGCTGTTCCTCCCTCCACTCATGATTGCGATTCAAACAATCATGCTTTCAATCGTTGCGCGCCGAGAAATGTCAAGCGCTGGTGCTGAATATCGATGCGCTCGCTGCAGCTATCCGCTGAAAACGATCGCCCCAAAAGTTTGCCCTGAATGCGGATGCAGCCTGACTCAAGTACCACCTATTGGCGATCGCCCTCTCTCGAAAGGCATGCGTCGTGCTTCGCCGTTTCTTGCTGCGATAGCTATCACGCCAGCATTGGTCCTGCTCATTCAAGAAATTTACGCCATCAGTTTCTTGAAGTCATTTTCGAATTCTAGTGTGCCTGTACTTTCTGGATATATGACATTGCCATATTGGGCCGTGAGCATTATCAATCTTTCCCTCGCAACTTTGGCTGCTGTGTGGTTCATCATTGCGGCGACGCGCGCGTTTCGTGCCGCTGTATCGCATCCATCTCGCCGGCCAGCTGGAATCGCCGCCCTTATTGCCGCACTCGCACTACTTGACGCCGTAAGCGCCGCAATGTTGCAAGCGACGTTCATAAGTATTGCATGCATTTTTCTTTGGTTCTTCACGCGCTGGCTTCAACGCCGTATTGCTGGAAGCTGAATAGCCCGCGCCCGTCAGTTTGCTTTGCACCTAAACTTCTCACGTGCCACAACGCCTTGCAGTACTCAATATCGTCGGGCTTATGACAAGAGACCTCGCTAAAAGACCGCCTCTTATGAGAAACTAAATCAGTCCCAGCAGAGCCAGAAGGCGTTTCGAATGAAGCGTGCATTCACAAGGAAGCGTCACCGACCTGAAGAGATCGTGACGAAGTTGAGAGAAACTGATGCGGCGTTGTCTCAGGGAAAGACACTTGAAGATGTCGCTAAATCGCTGGACGTGTCTTTGATGACGCTGCATCAATGGCGAACGGTGTACGGATCCACCGACCGCGACGCGGTGAAGTGCTTGAAAGAATTGGAGCGCAAGAACGGGCGGCTCAAGCGTCTAGTTGCGGATCAATCTCTCGACATTCATATCTTGAAAGAGGTGGCCTGCAATTTTAAGTCCAGCAGGGAATTCTATGCCTGGCGCAACGGCGTCGGACCATCCAACACGTCACAGTTCCCTTCTGCATCTGGCAAGGACGAGTATGTCGCGTGGTTGGTCAACATCGAGGCGTGCAACGAAGAAAACTTGTTTAGAACATATATCTAACACGTCTTGCATCGTGCTTGCGCGCACTCCTATGCAAGCATCCGCGACGTGGTTGGCGATATATGCAAGACTTATTTGGTCGTGCAGGTTGGCGAGCCAGATTTTTATGACACTCGTAGAGGAGCGATTTTTTTACGCAAGGTGGGGTGCGGTTTACAACCATAGATGTCCGCACCGCGCGCTAGACAAGCGGACAAGAGGTAAATACGCGACAAGGTGCGATGTAATCGATTGAGATTGTCGAACTTCCGACACCGATTTCTGAGTAAGCACGCGGCTTTCTGAATGAAATAAAAAAGGGGTCGAACTCGCGAGAGTCCGACCCCTTGAATCTTATTTTTCGCTTCTGACTAAATCAGTTCTGCGAATTTTTCTGCTGCCACAACAACATATCAAAGAGATCAACAATTCCGTTTTTATCCAAATCGCATTCTTCTGCATTTACAAGACCCATTTCTGTAAGTTCCTTTACAGAGATGGACTGTCGAGCAAAGTCACCGCTATCCGCAGCCCCGCTCACACAGCTTTGGCCAGTCATCAGAATCACATCCAGCAACAAATCTCCATCTAGGGAAGTGACTCCACCATCTGCATTGAGATCAGCTCGGAATGCTGGAGTCTCACAATTTGTATTAATGGAAGTAATCTGACCAATTCGAGTCACAAGAACGCCCCAGTCAACCACATCAACGAGATTGTCATTGTTGAGATCTCCAGGAAGAAGCGCTTTAGAACCAGTAAAATCTGCGCTGTATTGACTACCTGACACTTGAAGGTCAGTCTGTTGTGTCAAAGTGTGAAGGCGATCATCTGCAGTCACGCAATCATAGTCGCCAAAAGGCACGCGAAGCTGAGTCATTGCAATACCATTGATGAAGCTTAACTCTACAGAGTCTGTATGCGTTGCACCACCGTCACCGACAATATTGAAAGTAATGCACCTCTGGAAATTTCCAGTTGCGCCATTTGATTGAACTTGAGTCATCACAGCCTGGAATGGATTGACAGTCACGGTTGATGACGTGGTGGAAGACAATCCGCACGAATCTGTTGCAACCCAAGTCATAGTCGTCGTTCCACATGGGAACGGAGCACTAATAAGCTGACCGTCACTTCGTGAGAAGTTGAACGATACAACCGTGCAGTTATCGCTGGCCGTTGGCGGTGTGATAACTTGAACACTCGAACAACTAGAACCCGCATCAGCATCGACCGTGATATTTTCCGGAGTCCCAAGGATCACAGGAGGAACTCCATCGATTCGAACTGCAATTGGATTCGTAAGTGGAAGTGTTGCCGATCCACCGTTTCCATTCGTCAGAATCTGCGGACTTCCAGCCATAAACCGCACCTGCGGATCAGTTGGTGAACAATTTGTAGATAGCGCTTGGAAGTGCAGACGTGCAACAGTTCGACTTTCTGATGTACCTGTTCCTCCGCCAACAACCGAAGCAATCAAGAAGACTCGTCCCATACTGTCGTTGACTGAACTGAATGGAATAGAAGTAAATGGTGCATCACCAGCAGAAACGCTGTTCAGCGCAAATGTCGCTGTGTCCCACTCAACAAAGAACTGGCCAGCAACCAATCCAAATGGTGGGTTGATGACCTGAAGGTCATACGACACCTCGGATCCCGCAGCTGTTACACACGATGGGGATCCAATCACTACCAACTGAATAGCTGGCGTTGGCTCGCATTCGTCAGGGATTCCATCGCTGTCGCCGTCGGCACTAGTGCCTGAGGCAATGTCACAAGAATCTGGCACGTTGTTGTCGTTGCAATCAAGCGCCTTACCAGATGCGATATCACACGCGTCGCCAATCAAATTGCCGTTGCAATCTTCTTGCCCTGGATTCGAGATGAGGACGCAGTTGTCATTGCAATCCGCAATGCCGTCACCGTCGGTGTCCGTGTCAGCCACACCGCAACCGCAAATGCCGGGAGCAGTCTTCAATGGATCATTTGGACAACCGTCATTGCAATCCGCAGTGCCGTCACCGTCGGTGTCCGTGTCGGCCACACCGCAACCGCAAATGCCGGGAGCAGTCTTCAATGGATCATTTGGACAACCGTCATTGCAATCCGCAGTGCCGTCACCGTCGGTGTCCGTGTCAGCCACACCGCAACCGCAAATGCCGGGAGCAGTCTTCAATGGATCATTTGGACAACCGTCATCGCAATCAGAAACACCGTCGCCGTCAGAATCCGGACAAGCAACAAAGGAAATATTGTCTAAGCCCCATCGGTTAGCGGTACCCGTAAAAACAACCGATCGAGCATCTGTCTGCCAGCTCGAACTAGACGCGCTCCATGTGTTGTATACATTTCCGGATGGACCATTCGTATTTGGTGTTAAAACAAACGAGTTGACTAGATTGCCAGTTCCATTTAGTCCCGAATAAAATCCGACTTGTACCTCAACCCTTGCCGTGTAGACGAAAGAAATATCTTGGATTGCGTAATTAAAATTAAGGGACAAGTTAGAGGCAGTTAATGTCGCAACCAAACCTGGGTTTGGTTCGTTTGATCCGTTGTAGACGTAAAGAGCCCGCGAATCCGACGAAAAACTTGTTCCATAATCTGCTCCAGGTCCAGATCCACTGGAGCCAGATCCACCATTGTAAAATTCGAGTACGTTTTCATCTTGTTGCAGACCAACAAAATCAATAAGACTTCCAGAGCTTGCGACCAAATGGACAGCATCAATCATTGGGCCAAAGGAATTGCTTGGAGGGTCGAGCGATTTAAAAAGGATAGTTGTTTGTGCACCGAGCGCCACAAACTCGAAAGTTTTCACACTCCAAACCTGAGGACTTGTTGAGCAGGTACATTCAAATTCATTTGAGATCCCATCGATCAAAACCGATAAGCGCTTGGTGGAGGGTCCGCTCCCACAGTTTGCAGTCAACGCAAAGCTCAATCTATAGCGCGCACCGGCAGTTGTTGCGACCGTCTGAGCAATCGAGCCTATCGAATTATCGCCATCCAAATCAATTGAGTGCTCGCCGTCAGGCGTCCCCCAACCTGGATATGTTGGTGGACATGATGTGGGAGTTCTCTTGCGATTAATGTTTCCCGCAGTCACAGACCATCCAGGGATGGCAGTTGAACCGCTATAATGAGTAGTGAAACTACAATTAGATATTGTTTGATTGCCTAACTCGAATCCACCGTTAAAAATTAATTCAGAAGAGTCGTTTGCTGGGAGCAAAGCAATTTCTTTACACTGAACAAACCAACGAGAGTTTCCATCATTCGCAGTTTTTGGCAAAGCACCATTTCCCATTCCGTCATGACCAGAGTGGTTACCAAACCACTGGACGAGAATTTCTCCCGTGACTGCAGAAGATAAAACAACTCCGCGATCACCGACCGAAACATTGGGCATTCCACTTGGCTTTGCAATAAGTGCGACCACTTGCATTCCAACCTCGAGATTGAGTTTGCAAGAAGTCGCGACTAATGTTCCGTTTCTTGGAATGACTTGTTGAACTTCCGACTGAAATCTAACCCCTCCACTAAATGAGTCATCTGCGTATCGCTCGCGAAGGTATTGGATAGAAGTGACGATTGGTCCGCGAACCACATTTGGGTTCTGCGATTCTTTTTCTGCCATCGCTTGAGGCACAATTGCAAAAATGACAACCAGAGCAATCAGCATGCTTGTCACCTTTGAAAAAATTTGCGAAGAGCGAGATTGAATAACTTGAAATGAAAATAAGTTAGAATGAACAACCATAAGTGCCTCCGAATGTAGATATAGAACGTGATGACCCAGGACTTAAAAAGACTCAAGTTATGATGGTCTCGAATTAGGCAAATGCAAGTTTTGTAACAAATTTTATTAAAAACATTCTTAAAACATCCGGATGAGGGAAACAGGATTTTTAACAAAAACTCACTTTTTTGATTTGAACACGACTTTATAGACGAAAGTTCTCACGTGCCACAACGCCTCGCAGTACTCAATATCGTCGGGCTCACGCCAAATCTATTGGGAGATGCGACGCCAAACCTTGTCGATTTCGCGAGACGCTGTGGTGGCATTCGGTCGCTCATTCCAGATCTGCCCGCTGTGACATGCACGGTGCAATCGAGCATCTTGACTGGCACGACCCCTGCGCGACACGGCATCGTTGGCAATGGATGGTTCGACCGCGCGCAGAATGAAGTGCAATTCTGGAAGCAGTCGAGTGCCCTCGTGGGTGGCGACCGCATTTGGGATCTCGCACGCAAGCGCGATCCATCGGTGACAACCGCGAATCTCTTCTGGTGGAACGCGATGTACTCAACCGCAAACATCACGGTCACTCCGCGGCCAATCTATTGCGCGGATGGACGCAAATTGCCCGACATCTGGACAAATCCATCGGACTGGCGCGATGAACTCCGCGGCGAGATCGGGGCATTTCCCCTTTTTCATTTCTGGGGACCAGCCGCAGATATTCGATCGACTGAATGGATCGCGCGAGCAACGATGATGACTGTCGCGAAGTTCGACCCGACTCTGTCGCTTGTCTATCTGCCCCATCTGGATTATGCCCTTCAGAAGTTTGGCCCTACACACCCGAGCATTCGCGCTGAATTGCGCGAGATCGATGGAGTGTTCGCAGCGCTCTTGAAGTTCTTCGACGATCGCGGCGTTCGCGTGAGCGTGCTCAGCGAATATGGAATTGCTCCAGTTTCAAAAGCGACATATCTCAATCGCGCCTTACGTTCCGCTGGTTTTCTTCGCTTGCGAAACGAGATGGACCGCGAAATTCTCGATGCTGGCGCATCGCGAGCATTTGCTGTGTGCGATCATCAAGTTGCGCATATCTATGTTGCACAAGAGAAATATCTCGACGATGTTCGCCGCACCCTGCAGGCGACTGCTGGTGTCGAGATGGTGCTTGGCGCAGAAGAAAAACGAGCGGCTGGACTCGATCATCCACGCGCTGGCGATCTGGTTGCAATCAGCACTGCTGATAGTTGGTTTGCATATCCTTGGTGGAACGACGATGCGCTTGCGCCAGATTATGCCCGCACCGTCGACATTCACCGAAAGCCTGGATATGACCCTTGCGAACTTTTCCTCGATCCGAAAATCCGATTTCCAAAAGGGCGTATTGCTTGGCGACTTTTTCAGCGCAAGCTTGGTATGCGCGCGCTCCTTGATGTCATTCCACTCGACGCATCGCTTGTGCGTGGATCGCACGGTCGAGTCGAAATGGCTCATGCGCGCAGACCGCTGATGATGGTGGATGATGGCGACAATGATGACCTAGAAGTCCGCGCCTGCGATGTCATGCCTTTTCTCATGCGTCAAATCTTTGGTCGAGATGGGTGAACGCTTCACAACACAACGCGAGTGCACACTCATCCATAGCGGGCTTGAAAATTTCGAAGCAGCACTTTTGCGTCGGCGAGGGTGAGTGCGAAGTTCGATGGGTTGCGGTTCCGGCTTCTTGCCATACTCCAAAAAACAATCGGTTGAGCGTGGAAAAATGCAATCGCTTTCGGATCTTGGCAGAAGCGTGGGCGTGAATCCAAATTCACGGAACGCGCAATCGCCAGAAGCGACCTGGTTGCCCAAATCATCGCAACCATTTACACAACACGCTCCCGCAGCTTGTGAAGGAAATTATCTTGATGGAAGGGAATGGCCGTCGGTCAGGGTGGAGAGGAAGTTGACCAGATCAATTTCATCTTGTTCGGTCAAACCAAGGTTGCCTACCTCTCCGTAGCCGTTGATGTTGGGATTGATGTTTGATGGAATATTTTCGCCATCGGCCAAGGGTCTAGCGCCCGTTGGATTGGTGAGCGTGACAGCTGAAATTAATTCGGGCTTGTCCCACAATGGCTTGCCCTTCAAATTGGCGTATGGATCCGGCAACGTGAAATCAATAACTTCACCAGGCACGGTGGTCAGGTTTCTGGTGTTGTAAAAATGCACGACTTCTTTCAAACTTTTAAACACGCCGTTGTGCATGTAGTTTTTTACAAACGCTGGATATGGTCGCTTGTCCGCGTTGCGAATGGTGGGTGAAAGAAACATTCCGTTCACGGCAAGAAAGTCGCCGCGACCATTATTGCCTGGGCCAACATTTCCAATGGGCAAACCTTGCTTGGGATAAAGAAAGCCTCCAAGGCCGTAATCAATAAAGTCCGCGCCCTGCGCGTTGTAACCGGGATTACTGGGGTTGGTCATTTTATAAAATGGGTTGGCCATATTTTTTGGCACTCCTAAATTGGCGTAGCAGAACATGGTGAACACATCCTTGCCATTGGTCGCCGCCGTTATGTCGCTGTCATTTTCAGATGAATGACATTGCGAGCATTTGGCTTTTCCAAAGAACAGCGCGCGCCCATTTTCTTGCGAGGCCGTGAATGTGTAATTGTTCAACGGCGGTACCGCGTGCTTGGAGGAGTCGTACTGTGAACTAAATTGATTGATCTCGCCCGAAGCCTCGAACGCGGCGATAGCTTGCGAGAACAAGACATAGATTTTGTCCGGCGTGTTGGCTGTGAACACATTTTCGCCGTACACCTGCTTCAACAACGGCGTGTAGGGGCGCGACATTAATTTCTCCACCAACATTTGTGAATATGGAAAGCTTGGATTGGCCGCGGATGGGGCGGCCGTGTTATTCATTTCATTGGGGTTCACTGGAGGCCCTTGCGATTGTTCCGCGGGAGTAGCGGCGCGACCATCCCAAAATTGACCGCCGGTATATGCGCCAACTTTATCTCCAAGCCGCACGCCGTTGGGACTAAACGACGCGTAATTATATGTGTAGGGCTTGCGATCACCAACGCGGTCTGGAATAACTCCCGGAGTGTCGCAACCAATCGCGTTGATGCGCGAACTTGGACCAACAAAGCCAGTCTCGGGTGTGTGGCACGCGGCGCATGATTGTCCGGGTGGATTTGAAAGCGTGACGTCAAACACCATGAACTTTCCAAGTTGCTCAACTGGTGTCAATGGCACAATGTTTGGCGGAAGCGGCGGTGGCGGAAGCGGGCCTTCAAGCGAACTCCACGCGTTGCGAACCAGCATGAGGTCGCCTTCATTCACCACGCCATCGTTGTTGACATCTTCTGGACAACCCGCGCAATTTCCATAACTAACTGCCACGCTCACAATGCCAAGATCAACATAATCCACCACGCCGTCGCCGTTGAGATCCGCCCGTGGAAAATCAGTTTGCAAAGCGGATTTTTTTTGTTCCACCGTATTTTGAGCTGAAACATTTTCCGTGGCGGTGATATATGTGAAGGCGGAAATAGCGAAAATAACTCCGCTCACTATTGAGGCATAAAACACACGCGTACATGATTTATGTTGAATTGAAAATCTCATTTGAAGAATAATAAGTCAAATCACTATGTTTAAAGGCTCTCGCTTTTTTAGCGTCGCTGGTAGGTGTCCAGGCACACGGCAGGAACGCTGAAAAAGCGAATTCCTATCGAACATAGCTGATCTCGACCCCAAAATAAACCCAGAATCGAAGCGAGACCAAATCTGGGGAGGTCCATTCACCCAATCTTTGCAGTCACCATCCGCAACAGCGCCGCTGTATCGGGAGAATTGTCGTCGCCGCAGTCGATCATCATCAATCGCTCGCTGCCGATCAGTTCGCTTGCACGCCAACGCGCTTGCGCTTGCGGAGCAACCAAACTGAGAATCACAACGAAACCTTGATCAAGCAAGATGCGCGCCATCTCGCTCGCACGCCTGAGATTCTCACTTCGCTCTTCTTCGGTGAACGCAAGATCACGACTGAGCCCCGCACGAAGCATCTGCCCATCGAGCACAACCACGGCGTGACCCTTCTCCCAAAGTCCGCGTTCAAGTTCAAATGCGCGGGTCGTCTTGCCACTGCCGGATGATCCATACAACAAGATCGCAAGGGGCTTCTGTTTCCACCTCGCCTCGCGGACGGCAGTACCGACAAGACTCTGCCCAACTGGTGCGCGAATCGTCGGCGACGCTTCTGTTTCCCAGTGCGCGCGTCGTGCATGCGCATCACTCGCATCGCCCGTGCGAATCATTCCAGCCGCGCTCGTTGCGTTGGTCATCCGATCAATCAAGATCACACTACCCGTGCCGTGGATGCGACGATAAGGATCAAAGGCCACGGGTTGTTCTGTCTCGATCTCAACGCGACCAATGTCGTTGAGTGCGAGCGCATCGGTCTGCCGCGGTTCGAGCGTGTCGACATTCACACAGTGTCGTACACGCGTGATCCGCGCCGGAGTCGTTCGTGTGCCACACTTCAATAAGTATGTCTTGCCCGCAGTGAGTGGTATCTCATCCATCCACACGAGATCACACTCAAATTTCTGTGCGACAATCGTGTCTGTTGATCCACCGAAACACGAAACAACATCGCCGCGACTGCAATCGACTTCGTCTTCGAATGTGATCACAACACTCTGCGGCGCGCATGCAAGCGAGAGATCGCCACCATCTTCAGTTGACCGCGCGATGCGCCGCACGCGCGTCTCGCGACCCGAAGGCATAATCCGCACGCGGTCGCCAGCTTTCACGCTTCCAGATGCGATCGTTCCTGCGAAACCCCTGAAGTCCAGCGCTGGCCGAATGACAAATTGCACCGGCATTCGAAATGGTGCGTCGGGTGATGGATGATCGACAGGAAGAGTCTCGAGCAATTCCAAGATTGGAGACCCGCTATACCACGACGTATTTGCGCCACGCGTCACGACATTTTCGCCAGTGAGCGCACTGACGGGCACCGCAATGGGATCTGCAATCCCAACCTTCGCGCAATAGTCGAGAAACTCGCTCTCGATTTCACGAAATTTCGCCTCGCTCCATCCAACTAAATCCATTTTGTTCACCGCGGCAACAACTTGCCGCAATCCAAGCAAGCTTGCGATGAACGCATGCCTGCGAGTTTGTGTGCTGACGCCGTGACGCGCATCGATCAGCGTGATTGCCAACTGGCAGTGGCTCGCGCCGGTTGCCATGTTGCGTGTGTATTGCTCGTGCCCTGGACAATCGGCAATGATAAAACTGCGATGGGCGGTCGCAAAGTATCTCCACGCAACATCGATGGTGATTCCTTGCTCGCGTTCTGCCTTCAGACCATCCACAACGAGCGCCAAGTCCAAAGCGCCGCCTTGCGTTCCATGCACTTTGCTCTCGGCTTCGATCGCCTTCAGATGATCGTCGTAGAGTCGTCCAGTGTCGTGCAACAGTCGACCAATCAATGTGCTCTTGCCATCATCAACAGAACCGCAGGTAATGAATCGCAACAACTCGTTGTGCTCGTAACGGTCGAGGTAATCACCGACCGACCCGCCAGGTGTAAAAGAGAGCGTCATCAGAAATAACCCTCCCGCTTTTTTTCTTCCATACTTCCCGACTGATCGTGATCAATGAGTCTCCCCTGCCGCTCGCTTGTTCGGGCGAGCAACATCTCTTCGATGATTTTCTCAAGTGTGTCCGCATCGCTTTCGACGGCACCACTCAGTGGATAGCAACCAAGAGTACGAAACCGAACTTTGCGCTGAACAACTTTTTCGCCAGGCTTTAATACAAAGCGCTCATCATCGCGCATAATCAACATGCCATCGCGCTCGACGACTGGACGAGGCTTTGCGAAATACAAGGGCACCACTGGCAAATTATTTCGATGGATATACAACCAAACATCAAGCTCTGTCCAATTCGAAAGTGGAAAGACACGAATACTCTCGCCTTCATTCAATCGCGTGTTGTAGAGATTCCAAAGTTCTGGTCGTTGATTCTTTGGATCCCACCTGTGGTTTCGATCGCGAAAACTGAAAATGCGTTCCTTCGCGCGACTCTTTTCCTCATCGCGTCTCGCACCACCAATCGCGGCATCGTGCTTGCCCGCTTCGAGCGCCTGTCGAAGCGCTTGCGTTTTCATAACATCTGTATGCACTTTGCTTCCGTGGGTCATCGGCGAAATTCCTTGGCGCACACCTTCTTCGTTGATGTGCACGCGAAGATCAACGCCTAATCGCGCAACAGCCGCGTCTCGAAAAGAAATCATCTCTCGAAACTTCCAAGTCGTATCGATATGAAGCAGCGGAAACGGGGGCTTTGCTGGCCAAAACGCCTTCATCGCCAGATGCAACAGCACCGTTGAATCTTTCCCAATCGAATACATCAAGACTGGCCGCTCGAAACTGGCGGCAGTCTCGCGCAAGATATGAATTGCTTCAGCTTCGAGAATGTCGAGATGCGTAAGTTGCATTCTTGATCCAACACCTAAAGCGTAGCGGTTGCGTTACTCTTTCGGGAGATGGATCCCGTTCAATGGCACCCGTGGCTAGTTGGTGCGGTTCTTGTGACCGCGGTGATTTTAATGGTCCGCGGTCGAGCGCCCGACATCGCGTTGCTTTGTGGGTTGGTTGTTGTGATGCTTTGTGGAGTCATCGATGCGGGTACAGCCATTCGGGGATTCGGAAATGAAGGGCTTCTCACCGTCGCGGCACTCTTTGTCGTTGCTGCCGGCATGCAGAATACGGGAACAATTCGGTGGATCGCATCACTTCTGCTTCGGTCAGGAGGTGGAATTCGAACGACGCTAGCCAACCTCTGTGTTCCAACTGCATTTATCAGCGCATTTCTGAACAACACGCCCATCGTCGCGGTGTTGACTCCTGCCACCATTGATTTCGCGAAACAACAGAGATACTCACCATCGAAACTTCTCATGCCCCTCTGTTTTGCGACAACGCTCGGCGGAACTCTGACACTCATTGGCACGAGTACAAATCTTGTCGTCGCAGGGCTTGTCGAATCTGCAATCAATTCTGCACTGCCAAATGAATTGAATGGTCTGCACGCAATTGGCTTTTTCGAAATCACACGCATTGGATTGCCGCTTGCCATTATTGGAATTACATATTTGATCTTTGCCGCGCCGAAATTTCTCCCTCAGCGTGTTCCTGTCATCGAACCGCTTTCTGACCCTCGGCAATACACAGCACGACTCGAAGTTGCCGTTGGTGGTCCACTTGATGGTCGAACAATTATCGAAGCGAAGCTCCGCAGACTTGATGGTCTCTTCCTTGTCGAGATACAACGAGCGGGTGATTCCATTTCTGCGCCTGGTCCAGATCAAAGGCTTCGAGGCAATGACACGCTTGTATTCGCTGGCGCAGTTGAACAAATCGTCGCATTGCGCTCGACTCCAGGGTTGAATCCTGATGGTGAAAAGAAAACTGCCACGAATTCTCGTGGTCGATTGATGATCGAAGCAGTTGTCTCGAATTCCTTCCCAGGCCTCGGCAGGTCGATTCGCGAATTCGGATTTCGCGCGCGATACGACGCCGCCGTGATCGCTGTCGCACGAAATGGTGAGCGTGTGACGGGCCGAATCGGAGACATCGTTCTTCAAGTTGGTGACACGCTTCTGTTGGAAGCGAATGAAAGTTTTCTCGCGCGCAATCGATCCAGCCGCGACTTTTTCCTTGTGAGTGGACTGCCAAGTTCTGACCTGCGACCGCAGCGTGCAATTCTTGCTCTTTCAATTCTTGTGGCAATGATTGGAGCAGCCACCTATTCAGGAAATATGCTGGCGCCAGCTCTGGCTGCTGCAGTTGCGATGGTTGTCTGTGGATGTTTGCGTGCGGCAGATGCTCGCGCATCAATCGACATCTCCATCTTGTTAGTCATCGGATCAGGTCTTGGACTTTCCAACGCAGTCGAAGCGAGCGGTCTTGGCGCATCTCTTGGACAATTCATCTTGGGACTTGGTGCTGGATCCGTTCTTGCAAGTCTCGCGGCTGTCTATCTCGTGACCGTCATATTGACATCGCTGATTTCCAACGCTGCTGCTGCGGCAATCGTCTTTCCGCTTGCGCTGGCAACTGCGACACAAGCGCACACAGATCCGATGCCGTTTGTTTTCGCTGTCCTCTTCGCAGCCAGCGCAGCATTCGCAACACCGATCGGCTATCAAACCAATCTGATGATCTATGGCCCCGGCGGTTATCGATTCGGTGACTTCGTACGATTTGGTCTTCCCCTGAACATCATCGCATTTGTCACCACAATCACTCTGCTTGCTTGGCAGTATGGTCTCTGGACGACCACATGACGAACCCCTCTCCAACACCAACGCCAGGAGCAATTCCACACGCGCGACTCTCGATTGATCGCCGTGTTCAATTGCTCGGCCACCGAGGTTGCACGATCTGGCTTACTGGACTTCCCGCCTCTGGCAAGAGCACGATTGCTTTATTGATCGAGGAGATGCAGCTTGCGAAAAAAATCCCCGCGCTGATTCTTGATGGCGACACGCTTCGACATGGGCTCAACGCAGGACTTGGATTTGATGCGCAGGGTCGCGCCGAAGCTGTTCGCCGAGCCGGAGAATCTGCACTTATTTTGGCTGAAAGCGGTGCGATTGCGATTGTCAGTATGGTCAGTCCATATCGCTCGGATCGTGATGCGGTTCGATCTCGCCACGCCAAATTGGGTGTTGCGTTCATCGAAGTTTTTGTTGATGCCCCCCTTGCCGTCGTGGAATCACGCGATCCAAAGGGTCTTTATAAGAAAGCGCGCGCGGGAGAAATCCCAGCCTTCACTGGTGTCACCGATCCATACGAGCCGCCGACGCATCCAGAGGTGCATGTGCGGACGCACGAAAGCAACGCTCAAGAGTGCGCAACAAAAATTTGCGCGGTATTGACCGCATAGCATCGCTTCGATGCGTTGGTTCTGGATCATCATTTCCATTTCGATTGTTGCGGCTCTTGTTGCGCTTATGCGTTCACGCTCGAATGATGTTGCAGAGGCGATCGTGATGCCGACTTCTACTGCAGCGCAACCCGCTGCAATGCCGACTTCATCACCCGCTTCGCAACTCGAAAATGTCATTCGTATTGACGCGCGAACAATCCAGCTCGATGGACGCTTCGATGTCTCTGGAACGGGATCAACCGCTGATCCATATAAAATCACGTGGCCTTTGATGATGTCAGCACAAAGTGGCGCGACGCCAGATGGTGCCATCTCCGTGCCAAAGTACATCTCGCTTCTTGATGGAACATCTATAGAGATCAGCGGCTATCTCGCACCACCCGTTGCGTGCGATCTGACCGAAGAGTTGTTGGTGATGCGAAACCGATGGGATGGATGTTGCATCGGCACGCCGCCGACCCCATTTGACTGCATTGAGGTGCGACTCGATAAAGCAGTTCCAATCAAAGGAAAGCATCTCATTCAATATGGAACCATCCGTGGCATTCTGCGGATCGAACCATTCAGCGCAGGAAAATATTTGTTAGGGTTATACCGAATCGAACATGGACAAGTCGAAGGTTTCGGCGGGTAAAGTCTTGACATGCTGACAACAATCATTGCGCTTATCGCTCTCGCATCCGTGCCGACAAAGTCAGATTCGATCACCGCATCAAGAGGCATCGCAATTTCTGGAGTCGCACGATCAGCAAGATCACCGATCCAAATTGATGGAGTCGCCGCGCAAATTGTCGCCGGCACATTTCATCCGCAGGCAGGCGATCGCGTCGCGGTTCCACTGCCAATTTCTGCTGGAAAGTCGCCAGAAACAAGGGGTATTTGGAGTGAAATCAAACCTGATGCAAATGGCTCGTTTGATTCGGATTCATTCACGGGCGGCTATCTATTGCTCTCATTCGAAAGCCCCACGAATCAAATCATGCTCTTGGAAGCAACGGGTCACGGAATGGTTTATTTCAACGGTCCGCACATGGGCGATCCATACGCAACTGGATATCAACGCATTCCACTCGAAATAAAAAAGGGCACAAACGAACTTGTCTTCGCTGCTGGTCGTGGACCTATTTCGGCAAAGCTTGTCGCGCCACGTATCAACGGTCCGCAGTTTGACACCCGCGATCTGACCGCGCCCGATCTTGTTGTTGGCGAATCTCTCGACGCGTGGATTGGAATTCGAATCATCAATGCGGCAAATTCTCCTGCAAAAGATCTTGCGATCGAAATCGAATCGCAAGATGGGGTCACGACACGAACTCCAGTTGCGATGATCGTTCCACTTGGAATTTTCAAAGCGCCAGCGCGCATTCGAAGTGGTCCTTTCGGACTCGAAGGTCCAGCTCGATTTCGAGTCGCGCTCGTTCGAGCGGATTCCCCCGATGGCGACGCCAAGGGAATGCTTGACGAAACAACAATCGAACTGGCCGTGAAATCCGCGACCGCGACACGCAAAGAAACTTTTCAAAGCAAGATCGAAGAGAGCGCGCAATATTTCGCCGTTGTGCCTGCAATAAAAACGACTGGCGATACCAAACCAGGGATCGTCCTCTCACTTCACGGGGCGAGTGTTGAAGCATTCGGTCAAGCGCAGTGCTATGCGCCACGCGAATGGGCATTCATAGTCGCTCCAACCAATCGAAGGCCGTATGGTTTCGACTGGGAAGATTGGGGGCGAATCGACGCGCTCGAAGTCCTGGACACTGCGCGCGAACGATTTCGCACCGACTCACGCCGTCAATGGTTGACTGGCCACTCGATGGGTGGTCACGGAACATGGCAAATTGGCGCACAAAACAACGATCTTTTCGCAGCGATCGCCCCAAGCGCTGGTTGGATTTCTTTCTTCACATATGTCAATGCGCCAACTGCGGCAATCGACGCGAATGATTTCGTTGGAAAAGTTCTCGATCGATCAGCAAATCCAAGTCGGACTTTGCTCTTGAAAGACAACTACGCATCACAAGGTGTCTATGTCCTGCACGGTGACGCGGATGACAATGTTCCTGTGACTGAAGCGCGCGAGATGCGCGCGCAACTTGGATCGTTCCACCCCGACTTCGCATATCACGAACAACCCGGAGCTGGACACTGGTGGGGAAATGAATGTGTCGATTGGCCACCGCTTATGGATTTTCTTCGTGCGCGCACCTTGCCTCTGCCAGAATCTCGCGATCATATTTCGTTCACAACCATCTCTCCAAATAATCACGCAACAAATGGCTGGGTAACAATCGACGCACAGTTGGTTGCTCTCGAGCCGAGTCACGCGGATATGACGATTGACCGCAAGGCGAAAACTGTCAAGGGTTCAACATCCAATATCGCAAGGCTTGGACTTTCAGTTGATCTTGATGGCGAAGAGAATGAAATCACTCTCGACATCGACGGCGTCAAATTGACCGCAACGGAACCCGATGGCGGCGATCTCCTTTGGATCACACGAAAACTCTCTCCAGATGGATCAAAGACGCCATGGCAGATCAGCAATCCGCCAAATCCAAATCAAAAATGCGCCGCACGCATGGGGCCGTTCAAGTGTGCTTTTACAAATCATCCACTGCTTGTTTATGGCACTGCAGGCACACCAATCCAAACAACATCACTGCTTGCGAAAGCTCGATACGACAACGAACAGTTTGCATATCGCGGAAATGCATCATTTGAAATCATCGACGACAAATCGTTTCTGCAATCTGCAAACACGCTCTTCAAAAATCGAAATGTGATCCTCTATGGAAACGCGGATACAAACGCAGCGTGGAATTCCTTGCTCGCCGCATCGCCGATCACTGTTCGCAACAATGAAATCATTGCCAAAAATTCTGGCAACACGACAACATCAATCAAGGGCGATGACCTTGGCGCGCTGTTTACATTTCCTCGTCCAAATTCCGACACGGCACTCATCGGGGTCGTCGCTGGAACGGGCGCCGCCGGCCAAAGTCTGCTCGATCGCGCTCCGTACTTTGTCGCAGGAACGGGCTATCCAGACCTTGCCATTTTTCGGGCAAAAATGCTCGAAGTCGGCTCGGTTGGTGCCGTTGGTGCCGCATTTTTTGACAACGATTGGACACTTTCGCCCGCTGATGTACTTTTGTGGCGAATATCACAATGACTACCTCAACCCAATCTCTCGCGGCTCGCGCCAATGATCACATTCCAACAAGCGAACTTGGCACCTTCGAAATTGTCCGCAGACTTCCGGTGACCACTTGGTCGCTTCGACCTAATTCATCCGTACCAAAAATAGCGCCAACAATCGAAACAGCGCTTGCCTTGCATTCGCTCGGGCGACTCGCTGGATGGCTGGAGGCTGTCGATTGGAGCACAACAATTCAAGCGCGACTCGCAGCGCGCTATGCGTTTGTGCAAACCGCCGCATCGCCGCGCATCACAACTGCGTGGCTTGGTATTGCATCCGATGCGCGCGACGGCATTGCGAGTGTTCCCCCGCCACCATCGTGGTTACCGTCGATATTGAAAAGTTGGAATGATGCTGTTGATTTTTCTGTGGTGGCAACAAACGAACGCGCTGACTTTGCGTTGCGCGCTGCATCGTGGACGATCTGGCTCTTTGGCATCACGCAGCCATACGCGAACGACAGCGACAACATTGCGCACGCGCATGCCGCGCGTCTGGTTTCTGTCGGCGTGGGATTGCCGGCAACGCTCGTCGCTGGCCAAGCATCAACCAATACGCAACGAACAAATCTTGCCCGCGCGCTTGCCAACGCGTTGACTGCTGAAAAGTTTTCCATCTGGCACAAGGCTTGGTTGTTGGAGGTCGCCGCGGAATCAGATCGCTTGATAGCCGCGCTTGCAAGATCAAAAGGAGAACGCGTTCAACTGTTGGAAGCCGCCGCAAAAATGCGCGCACCAAAGAATTGCATTGCACTCGCAGAGTCATTCATTGCAAGACCGCAGACAAATGTTGCGGAGGCTGCCGTTCGCATGGATATCACATTCCGCGCAGCACAAGCAATTGTCGACAAATTTGTTTCGCAAAAAATTCTCCGAGAAATCACAGGACGACAACGCGACCGAATTTTTCAGTGTGACGCTTTCAGCGACCAGATGCTTTTTGCGTCGCCGCCTGATCGTCCTCAATAATTTGTCCAGCACCGCCTGCGGGAAATTGCACCGCGGACTCAACTGCAGGAGCGAAATCTTTCACGCCACTCTTGTAATAACGCGCGACATATCGATAGACAAATCCACCGGGCTGAACTGGTGCCCATGATGACACTGGTCCAGTGGGAGATAAACTTGATTTCACAACACCAGCTCCCGCGGTCGAATCGCGATTATCCAATCCGCGCGACCACTGAACAGAATCTGCGCCGACCGCGCGTGCGGCGCTCACAGCTTCGGGGTCGCCAAATCCTCCGGCGCTGACAAAGTTCGATGATCCAATCAGCCCCGAATTTGCGGGACGGGCGCTGACGACGCTTGGCGATGTTGTCGCTTCGAATCGCTCACCTTGATATGTGGTCAAGAACTGATTCGAGCAGCCGCCCATAAAAAGTGCAAATGCGGCTGGAACGGCGACCCGATTCATAAAAAAACTGGAAAAACCTCTTGGCATAGTGGCATTCTACGCCACAATAGGGTTCTCATGCTTCAGATCGGTCCACTTCAACTCGACTCGCCCCTGCTCTTGGCTCCCATTGCGGGTCACTGCGATCTGTCGTTTCGGATTCTTTGTCGCGAGCAAGGGGGTGTCGGACTGGCGAGCACAGACCTTCTAAATTCACGGGCAATTCTGAATGGTTCCGCGAAAACGCTCGAACTCGCCGCCACCAATGATCTCGATAATCCGTGCGGAATGCAGTTGTATGGCAATTATGAAGATCCACTTCCTGAAGCTGCGTGTTGGGCAATCGATCACGGCGCGAAATTGATCGACATCAATATGGGATGCCCTGTCGACAAAGTCGCTAAAAAACACGGTGGATCTCTTCTTTTGCGCGATTGTCCTTCCACGATGAGACTGACCGAAAGCATCGTCGAAGCGGTCCGCAAACACAGCGGCGGGCGCATTCCAGTCACTGCGAAAATGCGGTTGGGTTGGGACCGCGAACATTTCGTTGCGCCAATACTCGCACGAGACCTTGAGAGCATCGGAATTCAAGCTGTAACAGTGCACGGACGATGGACTGTCCAATTCTTCTCGGGCAAGGCAGACTGGGAACGAATCGGCGAAGTGGTCGCAGCCGTTAAATCCATTCCAGTCATCGGCAACGGCGATGTCACAGAACCACATCACGTCATTGACTTGATGCGCCAGACCAACTGCGCGGGAGTGATGATCGGCCGCGGAGCTCTGCGCACCCCGTGGATCTTCCGCCAAGCCCTTGAACTGCTTCAAATGGGGGAAAACCCAATTCCAGAGCAGGTCTTTGCCCCATCCTTCCTTTATAAGTGCCAGATGATCCGCCGGCATATCGACTTGCTGACCCAATTTGCCCCATCCGAAAGGCACGCCTTGCACACGATGCGCTCCAGAATCGCTTGGTATAGCAAGACAATGGGCCCTATAAAACCACTAAAAGAAGCAATCAGAACTGCTTTATCACTCGCAGAGATGGTTATTGCCCTTGATTCTTGGATAGAAAGGGCTATTGAAAAGCAGGAGGACCTCCAAAATCTCGCGCGTGTCGGTGTGGACCAAAATTAATTATCTGTTTTTTATAAGAATTTTTTGCTTTTGTGTTTTGTGGGTGTAAATTAAAATTGTTCTTATGTTTTAGAACCTCGATTTGGGATCGAGAGTAAGGTTTCTAGGGAGAAACAAGTCTTTCAGACTTGAGAAAGAAAAGGGATATGAAAACTACATTTAATATTTCGTGTGCTTTGTTGTCGTTAGGAGCTGTTGTTTTCGATTCGCGAGCAGACGTCACTCACCCAACTTTTGAATTCCGTGTCTTTGAAAGCGGCCTTGCTTCCGGCGGAGAAGCGTGCAACTTTGGAAGTGTCACGCAAATATCTGCAACCGAGTGGTTCTTTCAAGGCCTTCACGCCAACACCACTGGAACTTCAATGAGTTGGGCATATCTCGTCGACCCAGATCCATTTATTACTGGAACATTTTCTCTCACCAACGAAACTCTTTTGGCAAAAGCTTATGTCGTTGACTTTTCGCTTCCAATTTCTCCGGCGATCGCCCAAAGCACCGTCTCTGGACAAATGTCCGGAACATTGACAGATTCAAATGGTTCGGGATCCGCATCGATGACTTCAACAAACGGTGGCGCGGTCTATACAGCGCTTGCGGATGGAATGTTTGTTCAATCATTGATGTCAAACGCAAATCAAACCGTCTCATCTCCGTTTGGAACAACTTCCTTCAGCGGAGGTTCATTCGGACAAGGATTACCGCCACTCGCTGGCCCAGCGATCAACAGCACAATTGGGATTCGCTATTCGTTCACATTGAGCGCAGGCGACTCTGTCTCGTTTTCAAGCATCTTTGTAGCGAATCCCGTGCCAACGCCAACAGCTTTGGTGATGGGGCTTTTCTCTGGATTGGCAGCGCGACGCGGACGTCGACGATCTTGTTGATAAAATTTTAGGGATCGGGCTTTGGGATTGATTTAATGAAAAGGGTTGAAAAAATGAATATTCAAAACACATGCGTCATAGTTGCGTCTCTGTGCTTGATTTCCAGCACAGCAAGCGCAGGATTTACGTCCTCTGGCGCACAGTTCAGTGTGACATCATCTGTTGGGAGCGGAACCCTCGTGAATGCTCAAACTCAAATAACTCCAGCGGCATGGTCAAATACTGGCGGTTGGACTGGAACAAATGCTTCCGTAACTTGGCAGAATAATATTCAAGGATGGGACTCGACAACTTCCGCGGGGTTCACCAACGGAAACATTGTGATTCGAAACAACACCGCGACTGCGCAGGATTTTTCGGTCACTGTTGCAATGCTTGGAAATGCATCTGGCCCATTGGCTACCAGTGGATCGCTCGGTGGGCAATATGTCAACGGATCTGCTTCGCTGGGAAGTTTGACGAGCACTGGACCACTTTGGAGCGCTGGAATTGACGGCGTCTCCGTCAACGACCAACTCAATAACGCGCTGTTCTTTGCGCAACCATATCAGGTGGTGTCTCTGGGGAGTTTCAACTTCAGCAATGTTGGGACTTCGGGTTCGATCACAAACAACGCGTCAATTCGTTTTTCACTTCGCCTCTCCGCGGGCGGCGAAGCGAGCTTCACAAGTGTGTTTTCTTTTCAAACCGTTCCCGGTCCAGCATCCATCGCTTTGATTGGCTTTCTGCCAATTGTGCGATCGCGACGACGACGCTGATCGCATTGAATCAGATTCGCAGTTCTTTTGACTGCGGTAAATCTGACAAACTGGAAAGTCCAAAGACCTTCAAGAATTCACTCGTTGTTCCATAGAGCATTGGTCGACCAAGTTCTTCGGCGCGACCAACGATGCGAACAAGTCTCCGTTCAAGAAGACCGCGCAAGACTTCTCCGCAGGCAACACCGCGAATCGCTTCAATTTCAGATCGTTGAATCGGTTGTCGATATGCGATAATCGCCAACGTTTCAATTGCGGGTTGGGTTAATCGTGTTTGTTGTTTCTCGCCGCGCAATCTTGCTACAACAGGAGCGAATGCGGGCAAGGTCAGAACTTGTCTTCCGCCCGCGACTTGTTCGACTTTGAATGCACATCCGCTTTTCAGATATGCGGCATTCAACTCTTCGACAGCGTCTCGAATTTGTGTCGTTGATTTTCCTTTGCCAGAAACGCCAAGTAAATCGGCGATGCGGGCATCCGAAAGTGGACGATCGGCGGCGAACAATAAAGCTTCGATCCTTCGCACCAAAGGAAGATCGGCGCATGGAATCTCTTCGACATCCGCCGAAGGATTCACAACACCCAAAGTCTGCTCGGCACCTTCAACTTCAACAATTGGTTTCGCGCTCATATTTATCGCCGACGGGATGCCGTCAGGCGAGCGCGCGCCAATGATTGTTCGTTCTCGATAGATTCTCGCTGAGCAAGAGTCAATGGTTTCTCATTGACCGCGTTCACCTTTGCATCGGCTTGCGAAACTTTTTTCTGCGCTTCCTCTGGATTGATCGAAGATGCGAGTTCAGCTCCATCAGCCAAGAGCACCAACGAGTTCCGATTCATTTGTGCAAATCCACCAGCGAGTACATATTCCGTGCTACCCGTTGCGCTGTCGATGCGACAAACTCCGCCACCCAACTTGGACAGAAATGGTGACGCTCCTCGCATCACGCCTTGTTGGCCATCAAATGCTTGGAATGAGACATATTGAACTTCTTCGTCAAGAACGGCTTCGGATGGAGTCACGATTTTGCAGTGAAATGTTGTCATAAAATTGTTACCAAAGTTTGATACTAACCTCCCTTTGACGCTGGTGGAAGTCCTGAAAAAGGTGGCGGTCCCTGTATGGCAAGATTGTAATTGCGATACCGTGAATCCAAAGTCACTTCTTGCAAAATCCAAGGGGCAAGCCAAGTTGGAATCTCGAAATGATGATCCGTGGAAGGCAACTCGACTTCTGCTAACACCAAGGGAAAGTCGGCAAATTCGTCGATTTCCCAAACCAAGCCGTCGGTTGGAATACGGTGGCGTTTCTTGCAGACCCTACGACCAATAGTCCCCGGCCATTGTTGGTTGAAGGAAACAGCGGTGATTTGAGTTTCGCTCTCTTGTCGAACAAGTCCAGTGCCAGTTTTATGGTTGAGATGGAATTGTTCGCTTGCATCTGGCAACACTGTTCGCCGAATGCGCCCCATTGGGGAACCATCATCATCAGCCAGATACCCCTGATCCAACTGCCAAATCAAATGGCTCTCCGGAAGCTTTGGCAATCCACGAAGCAACCAAACGCGTTCGATTTCCAGACCTGCCTTCACGAGGATTTTCCTGCTGGCTTTCCCAAAGACTTTCCCGCCGAACTTCCAAACAAACTTGACCACTGCGCGACAAAATCGGCAAGAACAAGTTTTTGATTCACGTTCGCCTGCAAATTTCTTTCTGCGTCAGCGATGAGATCTGGAACATTCGCCCAATATTCCAACCTGCCCGAAGAGTTTGTGCTCGCACGCATTCGGCGCAGAACTTCCGAGCCAATCACCGAAAACATCACTCCAGTTGCGCGCCGATTTGCCGCTTCTTTGCTCGCATTTTCATTTCGCTTGACCGCCGCTTCTGCGACTTCTGCGGCGAAGTCATTCATGCGATCGCTCATAGCAAGAGGAAATTCGCCGCGCTCCAACTGATCGATCATTGGCAAGAGATCGGCGTGCAATGATTGCAATCCAAGTTCGACCGCTGTCACCGCCGCGCCGGGAGAGCCCGCTGCGTACATCTGAATGAATTCGCGCGCGGCACCATTCACTTCACCAAGATTTGTGTCAAGCCATCCGGACATCCGCGCTTCATCAAGCGGAAAGAATCCAAGTGTTTGACAACGACTTCGAACTGTTGGCAATAATCGATCCAAACTGTTTGTCACCAAGATGATGACCGTCCCTGGCGGAGGCTCCTCAAGTGTCTTCAAGAGAACATTTTGCCCGTCTGTTTCTAATCGCTCTGCTTCGTCGATAATAAAAACTTTTCCAGCACCCATAACGCTTGATCGATAGACGGCTGCGTCGATTCTCGCGCCTGCACTCGAAACTCCGCCGATTATGTGCTCGCGCAAAAGCGCGACCGGAATATTATTCTGCTTGCGCTCGCGCAATTCTCGATCTGCGCTCGACCCAGCAAGTTCCGCGCGAATGATCCGAACATCTGGATGTGTTCCAGCGCGCAGAAATGTGGCGCTTGGGGAATGTAAGTTTGGAACACACTTGGATCGCTGGGCATCGCCAGAAAGTGGGTCAACAATCACCGCGGCAAGACGTAATGCCGCTGTGCACTTGCCTGTTCCTCTTGGTCCATGAAAAATCCACGCGTGTGGAAAGTGCCCAGAAACTAGTGCTTTTGCAAGTGTTTCCATTGCTCGGTCTTGTCCAAGAATCTGCCCATCCAATGCGACACGCGCCAGAGAAGCGACATATAAATCGCCTGGAGAACCTGTCTCTGCTTCTGCGCGAGTGGTGCGCACGGATTTGGGTTTGCCAACGGCACGAGGTACGGTCACCTTGGAACCTCGACCATCAAAGTTTTTTCTGCGACCGTTTCTTGTGATCCCTTGCGGATTGGCTTGAGAAGTTCTTCGCCGTTGACCATCAATTTTGGAAATCGCTTCTTGATGGCCATGACCTCATCCGAGTACAGCGTCGTCTTTGCGTCGTATGCGTCTTCGCCAAAGAGTCCAATTGTCACAATACTCATCCGCCGATCGTCATCGTGATGAAAAAACGCTGGTAGACCTTGCGCACGCAGTTGAGCTGTGTACGACTCGGCCTTGCGCCGGATTTCTTCGACTGTGATCTCCCTCGAACCGAAGTCGCTCCACACCGCAACTTCAATCGAGTACAGAGTTCGTGCGTTTGGATTTGCCAGACGCGCACGTCGCAAATCAAATGCACCCATCGGTCCCGTGCGCGTGGTATCGACTCGCGTCAAAAATGATCGGGCAAACGGACGATCGTTTCCATCGGTCAGTGCTTGGACTTGTTTCACCATTGGTTTCGC
>SXGS01392217.1_pt1 | contig 26407 bp, 19 predicted proteins | sample 3174681 | NCBI WGS metagenome assembly SXGS01 (sample SAMN11356861, study PRJNA531348) | freshwater metagenome | isolation source: freshwater sample F1-80 | place: China: Fuxian Lake, Yuxi | collected 2017-12-25 | reverse complement strand
GCACCCTGCACCGCACCCCGGGGCCGACCCGCGGGAGGCGCACCCAGCCCTCTCAACTTCCAAAACGAAGCGGCCCTCCAACGCATTGCCTCCTCTGCATCCGGCAACCTACTCAAACCCACAGATTCTGCTGTAGAGCCGTAAAATCTTGGCATGAACTCCGCGGCGGCCGCGTCGCCCACCGGCCAGAGACTCATCAGTACGTTGCCGGCGCCCGCGTTCAGGAAGGCCCGCGCGAGGCTGGCAGGCCCTTCGCCGTGGACCTCCGCGCCGAGGCCGGTTCCGCAGGCGGACAGCGTCACCAAATGGGCCTGAAGCCGGAGTTGGGAGATCTCCCATGCTCGCAGGTAGCCGTTCACCGGGTTGCGATCCCCGTCCGCCATGGAAAGGGCGATCGCCGATAACTCCGGATTGGCGCTGTCCAGCACGGCGTGGGCGGCGACGTGGATCGTGGAGGCGCGATTCATGGCGCCGGACACGAAGAGGTCCCGCGACGCCCGAGCGCCAAATGCTTCCGTCACCGATCCCGGCGGAGCCAGCTTCACGATCGCGTTCGCCTCTCTCCTGGTGAATCCCAATCGCGCCAACCGGACCGGCGGCGCAACGGCCCCCGGTGCGGTATCCCCTACTCGACCGTAGTCCGGATCCGCGATCAAAGCTATGCTACCACCGTTCGGAGCCCCTGTACGACGTCGCGTTTTCCCTTGCCATACAGCCGCCGATATCGACGGGAGCAACGCCACTTCCTTGGCGTCGGCCAACGGACGGCCATCGTAGGGCAGGGCGCCGAATGGGAGGCGATGCAGGAGTCCATCCGCCGCGATCAGGACACGAGTTTGACGGATTGTCCCCACGGAAGAGAGCAATTCCGATGCCAATTCCGATGCCCCGGCCTCTCCCGAACCAACCCGGGCGGCGCGGCCGAGATAGCCGAGCGTCAACCGCTCCAAGTCCTTGCGCGAGGAGAGCCTATGGACCTTGACTCCCTCTTTGTCCACTTCCCAGACCGCCGATGCCGCGTCGCTTAGAAAATATTGCAACACCAGGCTATCCGCCGGAACCGCGCCTGTCAGGTCCGCGTGTCCGAGCGGCGCAGGCGCCGCGTCCTTGGAGCGGGAACTCGATGCGATCGCGTCCTCCACGTCCGCGTAGGCGGAGAGCAACTCCGCCAGCTTGGCCTGGATCCCGGGGGCTTCCGGCTTACCGGCGTTTTCCTCCAGGCGGTATGACCAGAAGTTCAGGTCAGTCTCCACGCCGCGTTTCCGCTCGGCAAGATCGGGAGTCAACTGGCTGGCGAGTAGTCCCGACGATTCGCCCAATTGGTCGAGCAGCGTGCGCACCCGGGATCGTTCCGCGGCTTCCAGCGCCAGCCGGTCGTGTCGCGTGGCGGGATGCTTCGAATGCAGGGCCAAGTGGGCCGCGACTACTTCGCCGTAATACTCGTGGCGAGCTGCCAGATAGGCCATCCGGCGGCGCGAACCTCGCAGCAGGCCGCGTACGCTTTCGGCTGCCCCGATGGCCTGTTCCGCCAAGGCGAGCGCCTCCTCCGGGTTTCCCGCCAGCCGCTCGTTGACCGCCAGCCGGTAACATGTCTCCGCCTCGGCGTCGCGAGCGCCGTTGGCGCGCCGCATCTGGCGAGCCTGCCGCAGCAGTTTACGTGCCTCGTAGTGCTTCCCCGCGGAAGTTTCCACCACGCCCAGTTCGTGGAGCACGGCCGACTCCTGGGTGGTCATGCCGAGCGCTCGAAACCGGTCCAGGGAGTCCCGCAACTGGGCGCGGGCGTCGTCTGGCTTGGCCGACGCCGAAGCGATCCGGCCCGCGGTCTTTCTGGCCGCCGCCTGGAACCACTTGTCATCGGAGCTCTCGAGCGCGGACCGGGCGTCGCGGAGAGCCGCTTCCGCTTCCGCAAGGCGCCCGCGACCCAGGTGGAGGTCGGCGAGCAGTAGCCGGACGCGGCTCCGGCTGGCGGTCCGCTTGCCGTCCTTCAGCAGCCGCGCAGCCTCCTCGAGTTGGGATACGGACTCGCCGTCCTCGTTCAGCGCGTCCAGCACGGCTCCCATGTTGCCGCGGATCACGGCCTCGGATCGCTTGTCGCCGATGGCGACGGCGAGAGCGAGCGCCTCGGCGTGATGGATGCGCGAGGCGCGATAGTCCCCGGTCGCGCGGGCGAGACTTCCCAGGTTGGTCAGCGCGGCGAGGACGGCTCGCGGATGGTCCAAGGACCGCGCCAGCGCCAGTCCCTCGGTCGCGTAAGGACGTCCCAAGGAATAGCTGCCCAAATGGCGGTGCGCCTCCTGGAGGTTCAGAAGGCATTCCACCAGAATCCAGGGGTTCCCACCGGCACGAGCGCCGGGCAGGGCTGCCTCCAGCAGTTCCCTGGCTTCCTGGAACCGCCGCCGCTGGACCGCGGTTCCGCCGAGGTGAACCCGCGCGATCGTTTCTCCCTGCCGGTCGCCGGCGGACTGCCACCGCGCTAGCGCCTGCCTGGCAAGATCGGCGGTCCGCGAGGCATCGGCCGTGGCCTTGGCTTCGGTGTGGAGCCGGACGGCTTCGGCCGGTGGCAGCGTCGCTGTCGCGAAGGCTCGCAGCCGCCACAAGGTCGCTTGGCGTCTTTCCTCGACAGGGCGGACGATTACCGCGATCCGGCCAAACCGGTCCGGCGCGGCGGCGAACCATTCGCGCCCGGTCTCGACGTAATCCACGGAATCACTTCCGGAGTCCTGCTCTACCGTCAGCGCCAAGTCGCGGCCGAACTGATCGAACTCGATCGCCATCGGGCTGGAGCCGCGCGCCACGCACGAACGCGTTTGCCGGTTCACCATCCAACCGCGAATCTCGCTGTCCGCCGCCAAGGCGCAGCGGAACGGCTCCCCGCGCTGCAACAGCAAGAGTGCCGCGCCGAGACAGACACTCCCGGCGTGGACCGACGATCGATTCATCGCTTTCGCAACAGTATGGCATTCGTTCCCGTCATCAGGGAAACGGAGATCCAGGCCGAATCCGGAATTCGGGCAGTATAATCGTGTCGATCATGCACCGTTCGCTCGTTTTGCTCGCCGCCGCGGCGGCTTTTGCCCAGGACCCGCGGGAGGTTCGCCAGCCGTTTTGGCGGACGGAAGTCATGGGAACCAACGGTATGGTGGCCGCCGAACATCCTCTTGAGGCGCGGGCGGGCCTGCGTGTGCTCGAAAGGGGAGGCAACGCGTTCGACGCCGCGGTGGCGGTGTTTTACATGACCGGCGTGGTGGAGCAGCATCAGGCGGGTATCGGGGGGGACGCATTCATTCTGGCGTACCTGGCCAGGGAGAAGCGCGTGATCTTCATCAACGGCACCGGCCCGGCGCCCAAGCTTGCCACCATCGAACGCTACAAGCAGGCTGGCGGCATTCCTTCGGAGGGGATGCTCGCCAACACCGTTCCTGGCGCCGTAGGTGGGTTCGACCTGGCGTTGCGAAAATACGGCACCCGCAAGTACCCGGAACTGATGGCGGAGGCGATCGAGGCCGCCGCCAAGGGCCATCCTCTGACCCACTGGTGCGCCGGCAACCACGAAGCGGCGGCCAAGAAGATCGAGCCCTTCCCGAGTTCGGTCCGCGCGCTGACCAAGAACGGCGGAACCTTCGAACCCGGCGACCTCTTCACCCAGCCGGATCTGGCTCGCACCTACGAGACAATTGCCCGCGAAGGCGCTTCCGCTTTCTATCGCGGCCGCATCGCCCGCGCCACGTCGGCGTTCTACGAGAAGAACGGCGGTCTGTTGCGATATGAGGATTTGGCGGCGTACCAAGCCGAAGAGGGCTCGCCGATTCGCACCGGCTACAAAGGGTTCGACGTCTACCAGTCCGCCCCGAACTCGCAAGGTATCGTGCTGCTCGAGTCGCTCAACATTCTGGAGCCGATGGACGTGAAGGCGCTTGGCCACAACTCGCCGGCCTACGTGCATACGCTGACCGAGGCGTTGAAGCTCGCCTTTGCCGACCGCGACCGCTGGATCGCCGATCCGCGGTTCTTCACGAAGATCCCCACCGAGCGGCTGCTCTCTAAATCCTACGCGGAGGAGCGTCGCAAGCTGATCGGCGGCCGCGCCATGCCGGGTCCGGCCCCTCACGGCGAGCCTGGTGAGACTTCGTCGTTCTCGATCGCCGACCGGTTCGGGAATCTGGTATCGGTCACGCACAGCGTGAATGGGACGTTCGGCAGCGGCGTGGTGGTGGAAGGGCTCGGCTACGTGCTGAACAACCGGATGCCGTACTTCAGTCTGGATCCCGCGCACCCCAACGCGCTGGTTCCCGGCAAACGGCCGCGTCACACGATCAACCCGGCCCTGGCGCTGAAAGACGGCAAGCCCGTGATGGCCTGGAACACGCCGGGAGGCGACAACCAGCCGCAGGCGATGCTCCAGGCGTTCCTCAACATCGTGGAGTTCGGGATGACGCCGCAACTCGCCGTCGAGCAGCCGACGTTCATCACGTCGAACTTCCACGCGTCCAACTATCCGCAACCGGCGGGCGACAAGTTGACGCTGCCCGGTCCGATGGAGACGATCGCGGCGGAGCTGCGCGCCAAGGGCCACAACGTGGAGATCACCAGGATGCAGCGGCCCTACGCGCAGCAGCCTTCCGGCGCGGGCGCGGTGAAGCTGATCTGGATCGATCCGGTGACGCGCGTGATGCGAGGCGCGGTCAGTCCCGCCAAGGACGACTACGCCATGGGCTGGTAGAACCATCGTCAAGGGCGGCCGGACTGACCGGCCGCCGTCTTGCCGCTCCCAACTGGCATTGGGCCCCCAACCCATGGTGAGACAACCGCGGCCCGGCGCGCGTCAAGATTCGTCAAGGGCCATGTTAAGAATGTCAAGAACCCGCGCCGCCGCGTGCTGCACTATGCTGGGAGCCATGGAAATCGATCGACGCCTCTTTTCCGGCATGCTTCCAGCCGCCGCGATGCCCGCGCCGGCGCGCGACCAGATCTCACTCGCCGCGTGGTCGCTGTCACGCAGTTTCTTTCAGGCCAAGCGCTGGACCAACCTCGAACTGCCCCGCATCGTGCGCGAGGAGTTCGGCATCGGCGCGCTGGAATTCGTCAATCAGTTCTTCGAAAATCCGTCCATGCGGTACTTGAATCAACTGCGCAAGAATGGCGCGCAGCACGGCGTCAAGTTCGTCCGCATCATGGTGGACGACGAGGGCAACATGGCCGCCGTCGACCGCAAGGAACGCATGGAGGCCGCGGTGGCGCACCGCAAGTGGGTCGACATCGCGCACTATCTCGGATGCCGCGACATCCGCTGCAACATGCGCGGCGGTCCGCCGGATTGGAAGCACGACGCCGATCTCACGAAACGCGCGGGCGAGAGCTTCCGCGATCTGCTCGACTACTCCAAGGCGAGCGGGCTCGACATCGTGATCGAAAATCACGGCGGCTCGTCGTCGGATCCCGGGGTGCTGTCCCGGCTCATGAAGGAAGTGAACGACCCGCGGTTCGGCACGCTGCCCGATTTCGGCAACGTCAATCCGGGCGACGACCACTACTCGGCCATGCGGCAACTGTTGCCTTGGGCGAAGGGCGTGTCGGTGAAGGGAATGTGGAAACTGGACAAGACACACCAGGAATACGACCTCGACAAGATGATCGGCATGGTGCGCGACTCGGGATTTCACGGCTATTGGGGCATCGAGTCGAGCATGGGAAATCAGCGCCGCGTTCCCGGCCAGCCTCCGCCTCCGGCGCCTCCGGCGGACGAACTATGGCGGCTCGACCTGGAAGGAGTGCGCCTGACCAAGGCGGCGATCGTGAAGGGCGTTCCGGGCGCCGTCTAGTTTGCAATAAAATCGAAGGATCTCCATGCGTGCGTTATTCGTTCTAGCAATCGCTCCGGCCCTGTTCGCTCCCGCCGTGTCCGCCGCCGGGGATCTCGAATTTTTCGAGAAGAACATCCGCCCGGTGCTGGTGAAGAACTGCTATGCCTGCCACTCGGAGAAATCGAAGCCCGCTCAGGCGAGCCTGTACGTGGATTCGCGCGAGGGTCTGCTTCGCGGAGGCCGGTCCGGCGTCCCCGCGGTGGTCCCCGGCAAGCCCGAGGATAGCTTGTTGATAAAGGCGATCCGTTATCAAACGCATAGCCTTCGAATGCCGCCCGCCAGCCAACTCCCTCCCGCGCAGATCGCCGCCTTCGAGGAGTGGATCAAGACAGGCGCGGCCGACCCGCGGCTCGCCGCCGTCGCCGCCGTGCCGGAGGCTTCCTACGATTGGGACAAGGAGAAACGGCACTGGGCCTACCAGCCCGTGCGCGACACCAAGCCGGCTCGCACCGCGCCGCCCGAGTGGAACGGCAACGATATCGACCGCTTCATCAAGGCGAAGCTCGACGAGAAGGGCCTGCGCCCGCTCGGCGCCGCGTCGAGGATCGCGTTGATCCGCCGCCTGACGTACGGTCTCACCGGCTTGCCTCCGGCTCCGGAGGAAATCCGCGCGTTCACGGCCGATCCTTCGCCTCTGGCTTTCGAGAAGGCGGTGGACCGTCTCCTCGCGTCGCCGCGCTACGGGGAACATTGGGGACGCCACTGGCTGGATCTGGTCCGCTACGCCGACACGGCGGGCGATGCCTCCGACTTTCCCGTTCCCGAGATGTACCGGTACCGCAACTATGCGATCCGTTCCATGAACGAGGACAAGCCCTACGACGTTTTCCTGCGCGAACAAATCGCGGGGGATTTGTTGCCCGCCGCCAACGACGAGGACCGCCTCGACAAGCTTGTGGCCACGTCCTACCTGGCCGCCGCGCGCCGCTTCGGACAATCGATGGGCGAGTTCCACCTCACCATCGACGACACGATCGACAATCTCGGCAAGGTGACCATGGGCCTGACGCTCGGCTGCGCGCGGTGTCACGATCACAAGTTCGATCCCATTCCCACGCGCGACTACTACGGTCTGGCCGGCATCTTCCAAAGCAGCAATTACGCGCACGCGGGACTCGAGCACCATCAGTACCTGCAGCATTTTCGCGCGCTGGATCCGAAAGATCAGGACAAGCTGGATCGCGCGCAGGCCCGCATGGTGGCGCTGCATTCGATCGTGAAGAAGGGCGCGCCGCCCGACGCCAAGGCGCCCGCCGAGCAACGCCTGAAGTTCATGGAGGCGTCCACCGAATTCTCCCAGCTTCGCGAGACCTTCCCCGCGCTTCCCATGGCGTACTCGGTCACCGAAGGCAAGCCCATCAACGCTCGCATCTTCGCCAAGGGCGACCCCGATACCAAAGGGCCGGAAGTTCCGCGCGGGTTCCTGAAAGTGCTCGGCGCCAATGCCGTTCCCGCCGGTTCCAAGGGCAGCGGGCGCGACCTGCTTGCCGGATGGATCGCCGATGCGTCCAATCCGCTCACCGCGCGCGTGATGGTGAATCGCGTTTGGCTGTGGCACTTCGGCCGCGGCTTGGTGAACTCGCCCAACGATTTCGGCAAGCGGGGCGACGCGCCCTCCCATCCGGAACTGCTCGACTATCTGGCCGCGCGTTTCGTGGAGGACGGCTGGTCGTTGAAGAAGCTCCACCGCCGGATTCTGCTGACGCGCGCCTATCGCACGGCCGCCGGCGCCAACGCCGGGAACGAAGTGAAAGATCCCGGGAACGAGTATCTGTGGAAGTTCAACCGCCGCCGGCTGGCCGCCGAGGAGGTTCGCGATTCGATGCTGGCGGCGAGCGGGCAACTGGATCCGGTTCCCGGCGGACCGCACCCGTTTCCTCCGCGAGGCACGTATCGATTCACGCAGCACAGGCCCTTCGTGGCCGATCTGGCCACATACGACACGAAGAAGCGCAGCGTGTATCTGGTCCAGCAGCGCTTCCGCCGGCATCCGTTCCTCGAGCTGTTCGATGGACCCGATCCGAACAATTCGACCCCCTCGCGCGGCGGCGATCCCACCGCGCCGCAGTCGCTGTACTTCATGAACGACGACTTCGTCCACCAGCAGGCGGCGGCATTGGCGGTTCGCGTGGGGATGGCGGAAGAGACCGCGCCGGCGCGAGTGACGGCGGCGTACCGGCTGCTGTTCGGGCGCGAGCCCGCCGCCTCCGAAATGCAGGACGCCACGCGCTTCCTGGCATCGGCCCGATCGGCGGCGAAGGGCGGGGAAGCCAACCGGGAAGCGCTTTCCAGCCTGATGCTGGTGCTCTTGGCGAGCAACGAATTCTTTCACGTAGACTAGACCCAGGACGACGATGAACCGCAGACAACTCCTTCGATCGATGGTGGCTGGTTCCACCCTTTTGCCGGCGATCGTCACCGATCTACTGGCGGCGTCCACCGACCCATTGGCTCCTCGCGCGCCGCACTTCGCGGGCAAGGCCAAGCGCGTCATCTTCCTCTATATGACCGGTGGCGTCTCGCACGTGGATACGTTCGATCCCAAGCCGGGACTGAAGACCGCGGCGGAGCGCGGCGTAAAGGCCGGTCGGCGCGGGGACCAGACCTACCTGCCCGCGTCGTGGTCCGCCAAGCGTTACGGCGGTTCGGGCTTGGAAGTTACGGATTTGTTCCGGCACACGGCGGAACTGGCGGACGATCTCTGTGTGATCCGATCGATGACCGGCGATCACAACGATCACTTCCAGGCCGCCATGGGCGTCCACACGGGCTCGGTCACGGTCAAGCGTCCGAGCATCGGATCGTGGGTGAGCTACGGGCTCGGCACGGAGAATCGCAACCTGCCGTCGTTCGTTGTGCTCGCGCCGCAATTGCCGTACGCCGGCAGCCAGGTGTGGTCCTCCGATTTCCTGCCGGGAGCGCACGGCGGGACGCGCGTGACGGGCGGCGAAGAGCCTGTGGCCGATCTGCAACGGCGAGCCCCGGAGAAGATGCAGCGGCTCGAACTGGATCTGCTGGCGCGGTTCAACCGCCGGCACCTGAACGAGCGCGGCGCCGATCCCGCGTTGTCGGCTCGCATGAAGGCGTTCGAGACCGCGTTCGGAATGCAGAGCGAAATGCCGGACGTGTTCGACTTCTCCAAGGAAACCGATGCGACGCTGAGCCTCTACGGCTTGCGGCGCGGCGGCAACACCGGCTTCGGGTGGCAGTGCCTGGTCGCACGGAGGCTGGCCGAGCGGGGCGTACGGTTCATCGAACTGATCGACACGGGATCGTCCGGCAATTGGGACGTGCACGGCGAGATCGACGGGATGAACGCTTTGGCGGGCAACGTGGATCGCCCGATCGCGGGATTGCTGCGCGATCTGAAGTCGCGCGGAATGCTCGACGAGACGCTGGTGGTGTGGACCACCGAGTTCGGGCGGTCGCCTTGGTTGTCGGGCAAGCATGGCCGCGAGCACTATAACAAGGCTTATTCGGCGTGGCTCGCCGGCGGCGGCATCAAGGGCGGCGTCGTCTGGGGCAAGACCGACGAGGTCGGCGCGAAGATCGTCGAGAACACCGTCCACGTGCACGACTTCAACGCGACCGTCCTGCATTGCCTCGGCTTCGATCACACGCGGCTGACGTTCCGTCACGCGGGCCGCGATTTCCGGCTGACCGATGTCCACGGCAACGTGGTCAAGCCGCTTTTGGCGTAATGACGCCGCTGCCGGCGGCGCTGGTGGCGCTGACGCTCGCGGTGGCGCTGCCGGCGGGCTGGTTCGACTTGCGGGCGCGCCGGATTCCGAACTGGCTGGTGTTGGCGGGATTGTCCGCCGCGCTGGCCGGCCGGTTCGCGATGCTCGGCGTCGATGGATTGTGGGCCGGGGTGAACGGGTTCGGCTTGGCGCTGGCGATCTACTTTCCGCTGTTCGCGCTGCGAGCCATGGGAGCTGGTGACGCGAAGTTGATGGCGGCGCTCGGCGCGGCGCTGGGGGCGGCGAACTGGCTGGTGCTGTTCTTCGTGACTGCGTTCGCCGGAGCGGCGGTGGCGATCGTCGTGGTGCTGGCCAAGGGACGCCTTGGCCAGACGCTGCGCAACGTTGGGTTCATCCTCGGCGAACTCGCGCGGCTGCGCGCGCCTCATGTTTCGCGCGAGGAATTATCGGCGGGACATGAGAAGTCGATCTCATTACCGCACGGCGCGGCGATCGCCGGTTCGGCCGTGCTGACCGTGGCGGCGATGTGGCTGGTGGGGGCGGTCCGGTAAAATCGATTCGATGGCCCCCGAACATTTTCTCGTCCAGACCATGGCCCATCTTCCGCCGGCGGGCATCCTGGAGGGCATCGCCGAAGAGGACGCGCACCGCCGTTTGGACAATACGCACTCGATCGCGGAGATCGCCGCCCACATCGACTTCTGGCAGTCGTGGTTCCTTCGCCGCTGCCAGGGTGAATCCGCGCCCATGGCGGCTTCGGCGGCGGCTGGATGGCCGGCGGTCGCGCAAGGAGAATGGGATGGACTGCGCGAACGCTTCCTGGCCGGCGCGGCCGCGCTCGCCGAAATCGCCGGCCGGCCGGGCGCCGCGGACAAGGCGATCGACCCGCCCATCGAGTCTCCTCCGCTCGCCGGGTACCGTCTGACCGACGCCGTGACGCATGTGGCGCAGCACAACGCCCATCATCTCGGGCAGATCGTGACGATGCGTCAGATCATGGGTCTATGGCCTCCGCCCGCCGGTAGTTGGACCTGGTAAGGCGGTATCGGCGGCGCCGGGCTGCTCATATGCTGTAATCGAAGAATCCCGATGACGCTTCGATTTTCGCTCCTGGCAGTTCCGTTGCTCGCCTCGGCGCAGGATCCCGGCGCGCAAGCCGTGGCCGTGCTCGAGCAACGTTGCCACCAGTGCCACGACGCGCGAACCCGGATGGCGGGTATCGCGCTCACGTCGTCCGCCGAGGTGACGGCCGCGCGCGATCGTATCGTCGCGGCGATCGGATACCAGGCCAAGGTCAAGATGCCGCCGAACGGCAGGCTTGGCTCCGGCGAAGCGGCGGCGCTCACATCCTGGATCGGCGCCGGCGCTCCGTGGAAAGCGGGAACCGGCGCCTCTCGCGCCGCATCCGGGCACTGGGCCTTTCAGCCGGTACGACGGCCCGCGGTCCCTGGCGCCGGACTGCCGGTGGACGCATTCATCGACGCGAAACTGAGGGAGCGCGCCATGCGGGCCGCGCCCGAGGCGTCCCGTGAAACGCTGATCCGGCGCGCCACGTACGACCTCCACGGACTTCCGCCCAGCTACGACGAGATCCAGTCCTTCGTCCGCGATCCCAATCCCTCCGCCTACCGCGACGTGCTCGACCGGCTGCTCGCCTCGCCGCGTTACGGCGAGAAGTGGGGCAAGCACTGGCTCGACTTGGTTCGCTACGGCGACACGTCCGGCTTCGAGCAGGATCCCTACCTGTTGTACGCGTGGCGCTATCGGGATTGGGTGATCAAATCCTTCAACGACGACAAGCCGTACGACCGGTTCGTCAAGGAGCAGATCGCCGGCGACGAACTCTATCCCGAGGAGCCCGAGGCGCAGCAAGGGACCGGCTACTACACCATCGGGACCAACCGCGACATGCTCTACAAGGTGGAGGATATCAACCGCGTGGAGACGCTCACCGATTTCGTCGACACGACGTCGAGCGTGTTCCTCGGACTCACCGCCGGATGCGCGCGCTGTCACGATCACAAGTTCGACCCGATCCCTCAGCGCGACTACTACCGCTTGCAGGCGATTTTCGCGCCGTTCCAGAAGACGCGGGTTTTCCTCCACTACGACATGGCGCGCGGTTACGACCTGCAGGAGAACACCCGTACGTTCCGCCTCCACGAGACCGGCGCGCAGCTTTCGGCTCTGCTCGATCCGCACCGAAAGGCTCTGCGCGAGGCGCGGCTCGCCCAGCTCGCTCCCGCGGTGGGCGAGGCTTTCGCGACCCCGGACGATCGTAAGACCCCGGAGCAGAAGGCGCTGTTCGAGGCGAACGCGAAGAAAGTGGAGCCCTCCGACGATCAGGTCTTCGCGCGGCTTTCCAAGGACGAACTGGCCCAGCTCCACGAGATCGAACGGCGGTTGGTGGGAATTTATAAGAACTACGCGCCGGGACCTTTCTCGCCCGGTCTGACCGACGCGGGGCGCGAGGCTCCGCGCACGTACCTACCGGCGAAGGGCGGCGGCGATGGCGAGGAGGTCGGCCCGGGTTTCCCTGGCGCCCTGGGCGGGGGCGATATCCCGGAGCCGCCGCGCGACTCCGCCACCACGCGAAGGAGGAAGGCGCTGGCCGAATGGATCGCGTCGCCGGCGAACCCGCTGACCACGCGCGTGATGGTCAACCGGATCTGGCAGTATCATTTCGGACGGGGGCTGATCTCCACGCCGAGCGATTTCGGGACGCGCGCGGGCGCTCCCTCCCATCCGGAACTACTCGAGTGGCTGGCGTCGGAGTTGGTGGAGCGTAAGTGGTCGGTCAAGGAGATGCACCGGACGATCATGTTGTCCGCGGCTTACCGCCGGTCGCCGCGCTTGCCGCCGGCGGCGCCCGAGAGGGACCCGGAAAATTCGCTGCTCTCTCACTTCACGCGGCGCCGGCTCGAGGCGGAGGAGATCCGCGATTCGGTGCTGATGGCGGCGGGATCGTTGAACGGCAAGCGCGGTGGCCGCCCCGTGGTGCCGCCTCTCGCCCTCGAGGAGTTGTACGGGATGAGCCAGCCCGTGGGCAACGCGTGGATCGTCACCGCCGGCCGCGCCGAACACGACCGCCGCACGATCTACATGATCTCCCGCCGCAATTTTCGAATGCCGCTCATGGAGGCGTTCGACCGGCCGGAGGGCGTGTTGAGTTGCGCGCGCCGCGATTCCTCGACAACCGCTCCGCAGTCGTTGTCGCTGTTGAACGGGCCGTTCACGCTCGCGCAGGCGGGCGCGTTGGCGTCGCGCCTGGAGACGGCGGGCCATCCGGTGGCTGCGGCTTGGCGCGCGGCGCTAGGCCGCGATCCCTCGGCGGAGGAGGCCGGGCGGGCGCGGGCGTTTCTCGACCGGCAGACGGCGAACCTCGGTTCGCGCCAGGCGGCGCTGGTGGAACTGTCGCGGGGTTTGTTCAACTTGAACGAGTTTCTCTATGTGGAGTAAGCCGATGAACGGTCCGGTTTCGAGACGGGAATGGCTGGATCGCGCCAGCCGCGGGTTCGGCGGCGTGGCGCTGGCGTCGATGTTGCGAGGCGCGCCGGCCGGGCGCGCCAGGAACGTCATCTACATCTTCAACCACGGGGGCGTGAGCCATGTGGATACGTTCGATCCCAAGCCCACGCTCGCCCGGCTCTCGGGCCAGACGGTGCCGGCCAGCTTCGCCGAGGGCTTGAAGACGTCGCGCATCGATTTCCGCAAAGCCATCATGCGCGGCTCGCCCTGGGAGTTCCACAAGCACGGAGATTCCGGGCTCGAGATCTCGTCGCTATTTCCCCACCTGTCGAAGCACGCCGGGAGGCTGGCGGTGGTGCGGTCGTGCCACGGCGACGCATTCGATCACGCGCCGGCGATCTTTCTGCGATGCACGGGGACGCAGTTTCCCGGCAGGCCGGGCATCGGGTCGTGGATGGCGTATGGGCTGGGCAGCGAGAACAAGAACCTGCCGTCATTCGTCGTGATGTCGGACGGAGCGATGAAGTCGGGCGCGGGCGCTTACGGCGCGGGGTTTCTGCCGGCGTCGTATCAAGGCACCGTATTCCGGGCCGGGAAGAGCCCGGTGTTGAATCTGGCGACTCCGGACGGAGTTACCGCCGCGGCTCAAAAGGAAACGCTCGACTTCGTGAACTCGATGAACCGGAGCCACTTCGCGTCGCGCGAGGACGACTCGACTCTGGACGCGCGGATCAAAGCCTACGAGCTGGCGTATCGCATGCAAGCCGAGGCGCCGGGCGCGGTGGACGTCGATTCCGAATCCGAAGTCACGCGCAAGCTCTATGGTCTCGACGAGCCGGTAACCGCCGATTTCGGGCGTAAGTGTCTACTGGCGCGGCGGCTGGTGGAGCGGGGCGTCCGGTTCGTGCAGATATTCCTCGGGACCAATCTCGGCGACGACTGGGACGATGCCCACAACGATCTGTGGGGCTCGCACATCAAGATGACCAAAAAGTCGGACCGGCCCATCGCGGCCCTACTCACGGACCTCCAAGGGCGCGGCTTGCTCGATTCGACGCTGGTGGTGTGGAACGGCGAGTTCGGCCGGACACCGCTCGCCGAAGGCAAGAACGGCCGCGACCACCATCCCTACGGGTTCAGCATGTGGATGGCGGGGGCGGGAATTCAGGGCGGCCGGGCGCTCGGCGCCACCGACGAGTTCGGGCTGCGCGCCGTCGATCAACCCAAGACGATTCACGATGTCAACGCGTCCATCCTGCGGATGACCGGCGTCGATCACACTAAGTTGACGTGGCGCTACCAGGGCCGCGACCAGCGGCTGACCGACGTTCACGGCGAGGGCGAGTTCACCGGATGGCTGCTCGGCCAGGCATAGCCGGGTTCAGCGGATCGTTAAATGGTGGCCGAGGTAGTGCCGCCGGTGGCGCTGGAAGGCCTGATACAGCAGTTCAGGGCCAAACCGCGCGTCGGGTGTCCAATGGAAGCTCCAGGATTCGGTTTCCAGGAGCAAGTTGGCGGGGAGCGCCGCGTTCGGGCGGAGCGCGATCACCGATGTTCGCGACTGGGCGCCTGTCCATTCCCTCTGTTTGGACTCCTCGAGGAGGCGCACTTCCTCGACGCCGCCCGATTCCGCCCATACTCGCGCGCGATGCCACGTGTGCTTGTCGAACGGGTCCAGCCCCTGACGCAACTTGACCCAGACGGTGGCTTCCTCGCCCGCTTCGAGGATTCCGTTGCCGTTACCCTTGCCCTCCTTGATCTTGCGCGCCACGATCGACCCGCCGCCGCGGTTGCCGGCTTGCACGAAGATAGGCAGCTCGACTTGGCGTCCGTCGAGGATCTCGACTCCCTCGGGCTCCTCGAGTTGGGAGGGGACCACCAGCAGGTCGATGTTCTGGGAAGCGCTCTGCCATCCATCGTAGAGGAATCGGACGGTGAGGCGGGTGGGTGCGAGTTCCCCAGCTCCCGAGGTAAACCTCACCCGATTCGGCAGGTTCGCCGTGGAGCCCGCGGGGATACGGTCGATCTTCGTCTTACCTTCCGCGATCGCCGCCGTGGGGTACTGCGAAGTCAGCTCGACCGACACGGCGGTCAGATCCGTTCCTCTCGGGTTGAACACCCGCAGAGGGAGCGTGAGATCGCGATCCGGCCAGACCGGACCTGGCGGGAGTGGCAACAGCCGGGGCGGCTGGGAGCCGGTCCCGGGACCTGCGATTCCCGTCGCGCCGTGGGCGTCGAACCGGAGGCGGCCTTCCGTGCTCGCGACCGCGGTGGACCGGTTCCGCTCGCCGAGGATTCGGTAGGTCGCGCCGGGCCGGTAAAGCGGCGGAGTGGTGACGGCAATGCGGCGGTCGATGGGAGGTCCGTCAGGCGCGTACCGGATGGTGCGCACGCCGAGTCCACCTTGGGAGACATCATCGAGGATCGTGTATCCGGGGGAGTCTCCGTCCGTCTCGAACCGCCAACCCCAGGCTTCGAAATTCCGGTAGGCGCTGTGGTGGGAGAACGCGACCGGCGCCGCGTCGAGTTCGGGTTTGTCGAACGCGCGCAGGTGGAAGTCGAACGTCTCTCCGATCGAGGTGGCCCAGTGCCGGTGGTACTCGTCCTGGCGGAATTCGAAACCGGGGAGGGATCGGGCGAACGTCTCGCGCGTCTCTTCGTGGTATTGGCTGATGTAGTCGCCGGAGGCGCGGATCAGGCGGACCATCGAGAGGCCGAGGTTGGCCGCATGGTCCTTGGGCCGCCATAGCAGGCGGCGGCCAGCGTCGCCCGCATAGAACTCGGGACCGGGGTTGAAAGAGGACGCGCTTCCGATCCGGTCCGGATATCGAGCGGCGAGCCACAAGGACAGGAAGCCTCCCATGCTGAGCCCGGAGGTGGCCCGGAAACGGCGCGAAGTTCGGGTGCGGTAGTTCGCGTCGATGTGCGCGGAGAGCTCGAGGAAGTACGCGCCGAAGTCCATCTTGCCGCCGTCGATGCGCAGATCCCAGGGGTCGCCGCCATAGAGTCCCGTGTACGTACGCGAGTCGTAACCGTCGACGCACACGACGATTGCGTCGTGCTTCTTCACGAAATCGATCATCTTCGGGATCGTGTCGCGGCCCTGGTCGTAGCTCTCGACCGTGTAGCGGTCCGAGTGGCCGTGGAAGTAGTAGATGACGGGGTAACGCTTCCCCGAAGTGGCGTAGTCCGGTGGCAGGATCAGGCGGTAGTTGCGCGGTTCCCCGAGGACTTTCGACTCGTGGCGCTTGTCCACGAATGGCGCCTCGGCGGCGAGAGTGGCGGCGAGCAGGGCCGAGATCAGGACTCGCATGGTCCGGCGAGGCGCATAGGCTGCTTGCGCCAATAGGTCAGCGACCGCCACAGCCATTCGGCCGGACCGAATCGGTAGTGGCGCAGCCACGCCGAGCTCCAGGCGAGGTTGAACGCCCACATCAAAGGCACGAGAGCGAACAACCGCCAGCGCTCGATCCGGTTGAACATCCCGGCGCCATATCCATTGAAGTAGAACGTGAATATAATCGATGTAAGCAGATAATTCGAAAGAGCCATGCGCCCCACGGCTCCGAGCGTGGCGGTGATGAACCCAAGGCAGCCGCACTTGCAGATCGACATCACGATTCCGATGTAGCCGAACGCCACGGCAAGGCGGCCTGGATCGGCTGTGGAACCGAGGTAGGAGAAGAATCCGGGGATGTCGAAACCACTGCTATGCCAAGCACTTGCCGCCCAATAGTTCAATGGGATTCCAACCACGAAGCCGGCGGCCGCCATGATCGCGTAGGCCCGGTAGCTCAGCGCGGCGTCGAAGACCCCGGCCTTCGCCAAGCCCATTCCGAGGAGCAGCATGCCCAGCACATCGAGGAACATGAACTGAAAGAACATGGTGAACTCGAACAGCGCCGCCGTGCCCGCCCGGTGAGCGAGGTTCTCGATCCAGCCGCCCCGATGCGCTTTCAGTTCCGCCTCGAGGGCTTCCCTGGAGGGTTGGAACATGTCCCGCAACTGGCCCCACTCCGCGACCGCCTTCTTTTGCTCGAGCGAAGGCTTGTCGACTCCGGCGGCCATCTCCGCCTTTTGCTTCAGTTCGGCGATCCCGAATCCGGCCCCGATGTTCTGGAGCGAGTGCAGCAGGACAATGGCCGCTCCCGCCACGATCAACGTCTTCGCCCTGAGGTTCCGCAAGGGAAACAGCAGCAGCCCGACCAGGCCATAAGCGTAGAGGATGTCGCCATACCAGATCAGGTGGGCGTGGAGGAGCCCGAACAGAATCAGCCATAGCGTCCGCCGGTAGTAGATGTCGGCGGCGCCGATTCCGGCGCCCCGCTGCTCGGCGCGGGCCAGCATCAGGATCGCGCTGGTTCCAAAGAGCATGGAGAACAGCGCGCGCATCTTCCCTTCGAACAGCGTCTGTACGATCAACCAGGCGGTGAGGTTCGGGCCGGCGCCGTCGGTGGAGCCCAGCGGCGCCATCGCGGCGGGGTTTACGTAGGAGGCGAAGGGCATCCCGAACGACACGATGTTCATGATGAGGATGCCGAGGAGAGCGAATCCCCGCATGACATCCACCGAGTGGACGCGATCTTGCCGGGGCTCGGTTTCCTGGGACATTGCTTCATTGCCGCACGGAGAGCAGCCAGAGTGCCGGCCACCGTTCGCGGATCTCCAGTGTAGCTCCCCGCGAGGTGAGTTCGCGGAGCATCCAGCTCGGCCGGGTAGGGTGGACCAGCAGCGAGAACTCCCGGTGGCCACGCAGGAAGGGTTCCGGTTTCTCGAGCCGCAGCGGCGCGTACGGAAGAAGCTTCTGGAGGCTGGTCTCCGGGTTGCCGAGTTTTGCCTCGCGCATGGCGGCATCGGCGTCGACGACGAAGGTCATCCGGGATCGAAGTTCCGCTGGCGAGTAGTGCCAAACGTTGAGGTAGGTGACGGCTTCCTCCACGACAACGGGTCCCCGGGTGGCGGCGGCCACGGCGGCCATGGCCGGCGCGGTGGGGAGATTGCGCCAGTTCGAAACGACATCGTGCGCGCGTTGGATGCCGAGAGCGAGGAAGAGCGCTCCGGCGAAGCACGCCGCCGCGGTGGGGCGGCGGCCAAGGGCTCGCACCGAGGCTTCGCCCGAGACCACCATCAGTCCGATCGCGGCGGCCATGCCATACCGGGGAAAATACGTATGGGTTATCAGGAACGCCGAAGCCAGAACGGCCAGGGGAATCGCGAGCAGCCCCATGCCGAAGACCAACTCCACGGGACGAAGGCCGGCATCCGATGGCTGGGAGAACTCCCCGGCGAACCGGACCGCGACACCTCCCACGATCAGCGCGAGCGTGATGGCCGGTCCGATGCCCGCCAGTAGTTCGAGGTAGAAGCGAGGTCCGTCGAGTATGGTGGGCGCCGCCCACAGGTCGGCGCGGTAGACGTCGGCGGCGCGAATCAGCGGCTGATGCGCGGCAAGCGGGATCAGAATCGACGCCGCGGCCAGCAGCACCGGCCAGTCGCGCTTGCCGCTGTGTCGAGTTCGGTAGAGTTCGGCGAGCCCCACCGGGATGGTCAGGAAGACCGCATAGTAGTGCGAGCAGACCGCGGCGCACAGCGCGACGGCGAGGCCTGCCACGTGGATGGGCCGCCGGTCCTGTTCCACTGCTCGCTGCCACAGCAGCATCGCCACCGCGGCCAATCCCAGCGTCAGCCCGTACGACCTTCCCTCCGTGGCGTAGTAGAACGTGGCTGGCAGGAGAGCGGCCGCAACCCCCGTCCAGGCGTGGACGGCGGGCATTCGGCGGCGAAGGAACGACCAAACCGCGACGCACATCACCCAGTACCCTACGTTGGCGGGAAATCGCGTGGCCGCCGCCTCATTGGAAATCACCCCATGGGCCGCTCGTGTCAAGATGTGAAAGAGCGGAGGCATCGCGTCGGCCGAACCGGCGAGCGCCTTCCACACGTCCGCCAGTGTGGGTTGCCGGTCGACGTAAAGCGTCACCAGTTCGTCGAACCACAGTTCTTTGGTAAAGGCGCTGGCGAGAACAGCCGAGAAATATAAAAGAGTGAAGAGAGCCCAGCACCACATGTATAGGTATTGTCGCCCATAACGATGGAAGTGACCGTAGTCATCCCGTGCTACAACGAAGAGGCCAGTCTGCCGCCCCTTCTGGAACGTCTGGATCGTCTCGACCCCCGATCGCGCGGTTGGGACGTGTTGTTCGTCAACGATGGCAGCCGCGATGGGACCGCCGGACTGCTCGATCGCGAGATTCCGGCCCGAAAGTGGGCGCGGGTCCAGCACCACGAGCGGAACCGCGGTCTGGGAGCGGCACTGCGAACGGGATTCGCGCACACCCGCGCGGAGATCGTCTGTACGATCGATTGCGACTGCACCTATCCCCCGGAACGGCTGCCGGAACTGATCGACGCGCTCGCCGGCGCCGGCGTCGCCACCGCCTCTCCCTGGCATCCGTCGTTGCGGACCGGCGACGTTCCGTGGGTGCGTCAGATCCTCAGCCGCGGAGTGTCCGTTCTGTACCGCTTGGTTCTGGGCCGGCGGATCTATACCTTCAGTTCGATCTTCCGCGCCTACCGCAGGGAAGTGCTCGACAAGGTTCGCTTCGATTCGCCCGGCTTTCCCGCGGTGACTGAGATTCTCGTCAAGGCTCTTCTGGCCGGCTACCGAGTGGTCGAGGTCCCGATTCCGCTCGGAACGCGGCGGTTCGGTGAGTCCAAGATGAGCGTGGGCCAAGCGATTCGCGGCCACATCGATCTGCTGGGCAAGACTCTGAGGTGGAAGTTCGTACAATAGGCGTTCCGGGCGCCTCCATGCGGACTTCCCTAGCATCCCTTTCCCTCGCCGCGGCCTCGCTGTTCGCGGCGGAGCCACTGTTCGATACGGCGGACCTCGCCATCGGCGAGACGGCGGAACTGCGCCCGGCCGGCGGAAGACCGGTGCGCGTGAAGCTGGTCGCTGTGAACGAGACCACCGATCCGGTCGCCAGGGCCGTTCGCGAGGCCGCCGTCACCGTCGAGGTAAACGGCAAGCGCACCCGGCTTGTCTGCGGCAACTACGAACTTCCGAAAACCGCCGGCGCCGTCCAGATCGACTGTCCGGTCACCGGAGGCTATCGAGCCAACACCACCGACGACCATTGGGGTCTGAAAAAGGACGCCAGGATCCGCGTGTGGCGCAAAGGATCGCCCTGGATGCAGGACGGCGAGTTCGGATTCCCCCTGAAGCAGCGCTGGCTGGCGACCCACACGCAGATGGCGAACGAGCCGACCTATGTGGATCGCGGCGAGCGGCACGAGCGCAAGCGCGTCTACTATCACGCCGGTCTCGACCAGGGCGGCGCGGAAGGCTTGACGGAGGTGGTGGCGGCGACCGGCGGCCTGGTCGTCTCGCTCGGCAACGACGTCATGCCGGGGCATTCGGCGAAACCCGTCGCCAAACGCTACGACGTCATCTACCTGCTCGACTCCCGCGGCTGGTACTACCGCTACAGCCACCTTTACTCCTTCGAGCCCGGGCTGAAGCTCGCCCAGCGCGTGAAGCGCGGAGACCGGCTCGGCCTGCTGGGAAAGGAGGGCGGAAGCGGCGGCTGGTCGCACCTCCATTTCGAGGCCGTGGCGAAGCAGCCTTCGGGCGAGTGGGGCACGCAGGAGGCCTTCGCGTTCCTCTGGGAGGCGGCGATTCGCGAGCAAAAGCCGGATGCGATCGCGGTCGCGCGGCCGCACCGGATCGCGGTCGTCGGCGAGCCGGTCACGCTCGACGGGTCGAAATCCTGGAGCCGGACCGGCCGGATCGCCAAGTACGAGTGGACGCTCGAGAACGGCGAGAAGACGCTCGGCGCGCGTGTCGAGCGGCGGTATTCCAAGCCGGGGACATACAGCGAAGTCCTGAAAGTGATCGATTCGAAGGGCAGCGTCGCCTACGATTTCGCGACCGTCAACGTTCTGAGTCCGGGCCAGCCCGGCCGCGATCCGATCACGATCCACGCGGCGTTTCATCCTACGCAGGACATTCGGGCCGGACAGCTCATCCAATTTCTCGGGCGCACCTTTGGCACGACGGCGGGCGAGGAATCCTGGGATTTCGGAGACGGCTCGCCGGTTCGAACCACGCGGTCCGACGGCAACGTCAAGTCGCTGGCCAGGGACGGCTACGCGCGGATCGAGCACGCCTATTCGAAGCCGGGAGACTATCTCGTGAAAGTCGGCAGAGTATCGGAGAACGGAATCGCCGCGACCGCGCATCTTTGGGTTCGCGTTCAGTAGCCGCCGTCCGATATGGCACATTGACAGGGAAGATCCACTGGCCGGGCCGGGAAGGCTGGCGAGGAGGGTTTGTAGGAGGGTGGATTCGAGAGGAGAGAGTACAAGGCGGGTCAGAGTGGAGGAGCAGCCCTTTGGCCTTTGGATCTTCCCGTCGCGTGTCACATAAGTCAACTAAGCAACTCTCGTGCCATCCCTGGCGAGGCGTTCGCGACCCCGATTAGCCTTCAAACGTTCCGTTTTGAACCAACGGACTATTCCGTTTATTCCGCTCCCCGGAACACGAGCGCCGGCCGGGCGGCGGATTCCCGCCACCGGCGCGATCTCGCCGCCGCTCGCGTGCGAAGATGACAGTTGTTACCCCGCCGTAAACTCCTGATCGTCGCCGCGACCACCGGCTACCAGGCGCAAGCCTTCGCCGCGGCCGCCCGACGCGCCGGCATCGAGTTCTCGCTCGCCACCGACCGCTGCCATGTCCTAGACGATCCTTGGGGCGACAGCGCGCTCCCGGTTCGCTTCGACGCGCCGGAGGCTTCCGTCCCTAGCCTCTCCGGTTTCGATGCTGTCGTCGCCGTGGGCGATCGCCCGGCCTATCTCGCCGCGCTGGCCGCCGAACGGCTCGGCCTCCCATTCCATCCCGCACGTGCGGTCGCCGCGGCGAGGAACAAGTTCGAGGCTCGCGAACGGTTCCGATCGGCCGGATTACTCGTGCCGGAGTACTCCCGCGTATCCCTCGATGCCGATCCCGCCGAGTCGGCCCGCGCCGTCGCCTATCCCTGCGTCCTCAAGCCCCTCGGGCTCTCCGCCAGCCGTGGCGTGATTCGAGCCGATGACCCCGCTGGTTTTGTGCGCGCCTTCCGCCGCATCCGATCGATCCTCGAAACCGCCGAGGTCGCCCGGTTCCACGACGCCGCCGATCGCTTTATCCAGGTGGAGCGGTTCATCCCGGGGCGCGAGTTCGCCGTCGAAGCGCTGGTGACGGAAGGACGGTTCCATCCGCTGGCCATCTTCGATAAGCCGGACCCGCTCGATGGCCCCTATTTCGAGGAGACCATCTATGTCACGCCCTCGCGCGCGCCCGCCGCGGTACAAGCCGCGATCCGGACGTCGGCCGAAATAGCGGCTGCCGCGCTTGGCCTCACGCAGGGTCCGATTCACGCCGAGATGCGAGTCAACGACAACGGCGTCTGGATACTCGAGGCGGCCGGGCGTCCGATCGGCGGCCTGTGTGCGCGATCGCTTACATTCGACGGCGGCCTGACCCTCGAGGACGTGATCGTCCAGCATGCGCTGGGCCAGGACACTTCCGGCGTCGCGCGCGAGTCCCAGGCAAGCGGCGTGATGATGATCCCGATCCCTCGCGAGGGGCTATATCGGGGCGTCCGGGGCGTGGATGCCGCCAGCCGCCACGCGGAGGTACTCATCACGGCGACAGCGGGGCAGCACTTCCAGCCCTTGCCCGAAGGACACAGCTATCTCGGCTTCCTGTTCGCCCGCTCGGCCGGCGCGGCAGAGGTGGAACTGCTGCTTCGCGCCGCCCACGCGGAACTGTCGTTCGACCTGGCGGCGGTCGTCGCGAGCGTACCGGGCGCTTTGCCTACTCGCCCTTCGCCGCCAGTTCCCGCTCCAGAGGAGACTTTGCCTTCCTCCTCGAGCCCGGATCGTTGATCGACCAGTCATAGTCGTGGAACTTCACCTTCGGGTTGCCGAGCGCCTCGATCGCCTTGCGGGCGGGTTGGCCTGCGTATTTCAACACGTACGCGCGCGCGTCGCCGAAGTCTTTGGCGTACCAGTCGAACAGCGCGCTGAGGGTTAGCGTGTTCGAGCCCTCCTCCATGGTGACGTTGCGGCGCTCGGACACGAACTGGCGCGTCAACCGGTCGAGGTGTGCATCGAGCGTCTCCGCCTGGAATGCATCCCGATCCAGGCGCGGGCACGACATCGACGCGCACACGATCGCGAAGTGGATGCGAGCGTCCCCGTAGCGCGCCCGGATGATGTCGTTCTCGAGCGACCGAAGCGTCATCTGCCTGCCGCCTAGCGTGTGTTTCCGGCGCCAGAAGAAACCATAGGCGAAGCCAAGATCGCGCACGCTCTTCACCGGATATCCCTGCGCGGCGGCCTGTATCACGAGTGCGTTGTAAGCGTTGAGCCAATAGGCGAGTTCGTGCTTCCGCGTAGGGAACCGCGCCTCGCCATTGTCGGGGCTGATCGCGGCCAGCCGCTCGACATAGGCGTCGATCGCGGCGCTATCCTTCTTCAGCGCCGCGTAATCCACTTCGCCGAGCGGGTTTACCGCCGACTTCAGCACCTTGTCCCAGCCGGAATGATCGAAGCCGGAAGCTAGCGCCGGCGCAACCGCCAGAACCCAAAGCAGCGCTCTCATAAGGTCCCATGATAGCGAATTGTCAGAAGATGAGCTCGAGCGCCAGTTGCGGCTTGCGAGGCTGGCTCCACCGGAAGTTAATGACGCCGAACGTCGCGGTTCCGTTCCGCGGTGCTGGCCGGCGTGAGGGGAATCCGCGCTGGAACGCGGCGATACCATTCATCCGCCACCGTCCCAGAACCAGGGCGGCCGCGTTGCCCTTGTCCACCGGCAGCTCCCACAAGCCGCTGAACACCAGGCGCTGGCCGCCAATCGTAACTCACCACCGGCCACCCCGGCCCGTGGATGGTCCGGATCCGCGATGCCTTATCCGCCGCTGTGCTTTGGCCCGCGGCGAGGTGTACGCCATTTCGCGTCCGAATGGAAGCGCCATGTCGCCGCGAGCAGCCGGCCCGAGGCGGCATCATGTGGATGCGGCCGATGGATCCGGGGATGTATAAGAAGTTCCGATACCCGCCGCGGAAATAACTAATATACAAAGTCATCGGCTATCAGTATCATGAGGATGTGAGGCAAGCGAACCGCTCAGCCTCCGGTCAAATTCAAGGAGATATGTCACATCATGAGACTGCTTACCAGCATGCTCGCGGGCCTTGCGATTACGGCGGCCTCCGCCATGGCCCTGGACAAGGAATTCGTGGACAAGATGACGGAATCGGCGCGCAATGTCGAGCGCGACGCCATGGGGTTGGGAACCGCGTTGAAATCGAAGAGTCTGGACGCCGCCGCGGTCAAGGTGAAAATCGGGGCGATGAGCGCCGATCTGCCGGAGTTGCAGGTGTTGGTCGACCAGTACGAGGCCGCTCATCCGACGTTCAGCGGCCGCGACGCCGCCGACTGGAAGCTGGTGAAGGAGAAGGTGCAACTACTCGAGATCTTCCACGCGCGGAAGAAACAGCTCGCCGAGAAGGATCTCTCGAAGAACCGCGGTCTGATCCGGGCTCACGCCGACGGCGTTGCCAAGCGCGCCCGCATGTTGCAACAGACGTTGACGCGGTTGGAAAGATCGCCGTTGTCGTGAAGCCGCCGGAGACAACTGGGATGATGGAACCGATCGAACCAGCCGCGATGCCCGGCCCGGCTGAAATCGCAGAACTTGCCTACACCTATTGGCTGGCGGATGGCTGTCCGGATGGCCGGGACCTCGAGCACTGGCTGCGAGCCGAGGCGCGTTTGGCGCGCCCGCCGCTCGAGGAAGGGAACCCGGAGTGAGGCGAACCGCCCTCTGGTTGTTGGCCGCGGTCTCGACCGCGGCCGGGCAGGAGCCGCCGGACTGGCGGGCTCGCCTGACCGCCGTAAGCAACGCCTATCAGGCCTAGGCGCAGAAGGCGTGCCGCGACGGCCACTCGGTGCTATACCGGCGAGCGACAGTGTTGTTCCGTGAGTTAGCGGTGGCGCGCGGCGACGGGACCATGCCTCGGATGCTGCAACGGCTGGCCTTGACCGACGTGCTGGTGGTGGACGATTGGGCGATGGCTCCGATGGTGGAGAACGAGCGGCGCGACTTCTGGGAGATCTGCGAGGATCACTACCAGCAGCGGTCGTTGGTGCTGACGTCGCAGTTACCGGTGGCCAAGTGGTACGAGCAGATCGGCGACCCGACGGTGGCCGAGGGCATCTTGGACCGTGCTATCCACGGGGCGCACCGGATCGAACTGCGCGGGGACTCGCTGCGGAAGACCATGTCCGCCAACCGGGGAAAGGCGGAGGGATGAGCGGAGCGCCGTGGAAATGACGGGCGGTGGAAAGCGAGGAAAACCAAACCCGTTTCCCTCCCTTTCCACCGCCCTTGGAAATCGCCCGGCGATTCCCACATTCCCACCGCGCCGGCGGTGTCTTGGTCCACTCCCGATCTACCGCCGCCGGCGCGTCGCCTTCGGCTCCGAAGCCGAGATTCTCCTTGACCATTCCGATCACCTGCGCGATCATCGGTGGGTCAGCGTCGCTTCGCTCCGGCCAGAGTGATCGCTCGCCTCAGGAATCAGTGATCGGGTTCCTCCAAGAATCGCTGATCGGATTCGCAAGAATACGCAAAAGGGATGGTGGGTCGCGAGGCCAAAGCCTACGCCAAGGCCCATGGAATCATCGAACCTGCTACTGAGAGAAACCGGTGCTGGCGGATCGACTACGCAGACGAAGTCGCTTTTCACATCGACATTCTGCCTTGCATCCCAGAAGATCCGGCAGTGGTTGAAGCTCTGGTGGCGGTGGGCGTCGGCCACCGATTAGCTCAGACCGCTATAGCTTTGACCTGCAAGGAGCACGCCGATTTCCAAGTGATCTCGAACAGGTGGCCAATGAGCAATCCCGCAGGATTCGCTCTGTGGTTTGAAAATCGATTCGGAACCGTCGCCGCGATGCGGCGGCAACTGCTGGTTGAGAGCGGAGTCCACAAGTCGATTGGCGTGGTGCCCACATATGCGCTGAAAACACCTCTTCAGGAATCCGTTCAGATCCTGAAACGTCATCGCGATTTCATGTTCATCAAGCGTCCAGATCTGAAGCCAATTTCCATGATCATCACGACGCTCGCGGCACGCGCATATCAGGGTGAATCAAATCTGGCGTAACTGTTCAGGCCCCTGATTTTGCTGGCTCTACAGCAGAATCTGTGGGTTTGAGTAGGTTGCCGGATGCAGAGGAGGCAATGCGTTGGAGGGCCGCTTCGTTTTGGAAGTTGAGAGGGCTGGGTGCGCCTCCCGCGGGTCGGCCCCGGGGTGCGGTGCAGGGTG
>SXGS01307307.1_pt1 | contig 26409 bp, 24 predicted proteins | sample 3174681 | NCBI WGS metagenome assembly SXGS01 (sample SAMN11356861, study PRJNA531348) | freshwater metagenome | isolation source: freshwater sample F1-80 | place: China: Fuxian Lake, Yuxi | collected 2017-12-25 | reverse complement strand
GGCATCTCGTACATCCCGGAAATCGCCGTGGGGCGCTGGCCGGTGTCCACGCCCGCGGAGGCCGAGGCAGTCGCGAAGAAGACGATCCGGCACCAGCGCGAGGTGCTGAGTTCGCGAAAGCGTTCGACCGAGCAGCGTGAATCGGAATCGCGCCGAAGCGAACACGGGGAGGAATCCGGCGATTCCAAGCCCGCCTCGGACGGACGAAGCCAGACGCAGCAGAGCACTCCCCCTCCGCCGCCCACCTTGAGCTTCTTCTTCAGCGGCGGCTGGATCGACAACACCAGGCAGGCCCGCGAGCTCACCGGTCGCCTGCGGGCCAGCGGTCGCTGGGAGGTGGACGAGCACGGTTTCTACCTCGCCGATCGCATTCCATCGCCGGAGCGCGTCGCGCAGAGCCTTGCCACCCTGCCCGCGGCGATCTTCCACACGGGGCATGGACAACCGTGGGGCTGGGAAGGCTGCTTCGATGCGGCGGTGCTGGCGAAGGCTCCGCGCACGGCGCGCCCGCCGCTGTTGTTTTCGATCGGCTGCTCGACGAGCGTGATCGCGACGCAGCCGCCCTATGACGGCTATTTCGACAGCAGCGGCCGATTTCAGGCCGGCACCAATCAGGGTCAGGTCTTCGAGAGCTTCCCTCCGCCGCCGGCTGCGCTGCAGACCGGCGCGGCGAATGCAAGCAGCCTCGCCGAAGATGCAGTGCGCCAGGCCGAGGGCGGCGCGATCGTCGCGATCGGGTGCGTCACAGGCAGCCAGCCTTGCGCGCACACGCTGCTCGATGGCTTCGTCGACGCGGCGCTGCGCGAGCCGGAGCAGTCCGCGGGCGCGTGGTGGCAGAGCGCGCTCTGCCACTATGTCGAGGCCGAGCGCCTGATGGAGCTGAAGCCCGGCGAGAGCTGGTATCCGCCGAGCATCTTCTTTCAGGGCATGAAGTTCGTCTACCTCGGCGATCCGACCGTACGCTTGCGCTAGCGGTTCCTGCAGCCGTTCCCGCTGTCCGGCGTACCTGCGGCAAGCGTCCCAGCGCAAGCCCGAGCGCTTCACGGTACAACAGTCCCCATGCGCATCCTCGACGCCAGCGAGAACGCTTACCTGATCGAGCACGAACCCGCAGCACTGCGGGCGCTCGCCGACTGGCTCGCGCGCGAGCCGCTGCCCGCGCAGATCGATCTGCATCCGGGCTGGCAGACGCTGCTTGTGCGTTACGACTGCTTGATCGGCGATCCGTCGCTCGTGCGACAGGAATTGGAGCTGCGCTGCCGCCATCTTTCGGCGTGGGAGCCGGAGCCGGCGCGCACGCACAGCTTCGCCGTGCATTTCGGCGGGCAGAATGGTCCTGATCTGGAGGAGCTCGCGCGCGCACGCTCCTTGAGCGTGCGTGCGGTGGCCGAGCTCTTCACCAGCGTCACCTACACGGTCGGATTCCTGGGCTTTTCGCCGGGCTTCGGCTACCTCAGCGGGCTCGATCCGCGCTTGTCGACGGCGCGCCGCGCCACTCCGCGCGCCAGCGTTCCCGCAGGCAGCGTCGCCATCGGCGGTGCCCAGGCCGCGGTCTACCCGCTGACGACGCCCGGCGGATGGAATCTGATCGGACGCACGGATTCCGTGCTGTTCGACGCAGCGCGCACGCCCGCCGCGACGCTGCGCCCAGGCGATCGCGTGCGTTTTCTCGATGCGGGGCGCGCATGAGCGGCATCGTGGTCGTCAAGCCGGGTCTGTTCAGCACCGTGCAGGATGGCGGTCGGCCGGGCCATGCAGCCTTGGGCGTTTCGGCCTGCGGCGTCGCCGATCGCGTGGCGTGGCGGATGGGAAATGCGCTGGTGGGCAATCGCTTCGATTCCGGCTCCGATGCCCGCTCCGAGGCCCGCTTCCATGCGGCGGCGCAGTCGGCCGGCTGCGCCGCGATCGAGTGCACGCGCCTGGGCGGCGTCTTCCGCTTCGAGCAGGATGCCTGGGTGGCATGGACGGGCGCGCCTTCGCTTTTGGACTGGCGCGCGCAGCTCGTGCGCGCGGGCACGGAGCTTTCCTGTCCGCGCATCAGCGATGGCGCGCGCGCGTACTTGTGCGTTCGAGGCGGCATCGAGCTGGATCCGGTGCTCGGCAGTCGCTCGACGCATGTGCCCAGCGCGCTCGGCGGCCTGCAAGGGCGAGTGCTCATGGCCGGCGATCGGCTCGCGATCGGACCCGATCCGAAAACACCTGTGCCTGCACAGCGCAGCATCGAGCCGGAATCGATCCCCGGCTACAGCGCGCGGGCTGCGCTGCGCATCGTGCCGGGTGCCCAGGCCGATTGGTTCGACGAAGCCGTCCGCAGGCAGCTGGAGGATTCGATCTGGAGCGTCGCGCCGCAATCCGACCGCATGGGCATCCGCCTGCATGGACCGGCCCTGAGTGTGCCGACGCGCGAGCTCCTGAGCGAAGGCGTCACGCTCGGCGCGCTGCAGGTGCCGCCCTCCGGCCAGCCGATCGTGCTGTTCGTCGATCACCAGACCAGCGGCGGCTATCCCAAGCTCGCCTGCGTCATCCAGGCCGATCATGCGCGTCTGGGGCAATTGCATCCCGGGCGCCGCTTCCGGCTGGCATGGGTCACGCTGGATGCCGCGCGCACAGCACTGCGCGAGCAGGAAGCAGCACTGCGCGAGCAGGAAGCGATCGTTGGGAGCGCGGAGCGCGCCTGAGCTTGCTGGCATGGGCGGGCTGGCCTGAGCGGGTGGCCTGATGGGCAACATGTTTGCTGCTTGTCTGCACACGGCTGTCCACCGATTTTCTATTGTGGGGTGGCCGAGGCTCTTCTTTCCGACCCGCCCACTCCCTTGAGCCCCCCCTCCACCCCCATTCCCCGTGCTGCCTGGCTCGCGCTCGGCGCCGCCGGCCTGGGCTGGATGCTCGATGCCTTCGATGTGATGCTCTACTCCTTCGCGCTGAGCGCGATCCGTGAGGAGTTCGGGCTCAGCGGCGCGCAGGCGGGCCTCTTGGCCTCGGCGACGCTGATCTTCTCCGCTGCTGGCGGCATCGCCTTCGGCGTGCTCGCCGATCGCATCGGCCGCGTCAAGGCGCTGGCGCTTTCGATCCTTGTCTACTCGGTCGGCACCGGCCTCACGGCGGCGGCGGACTCGCTGACGACGCTGTTCGTGTGCCGCGCGATCGTCGGCATCGGGCTGGGCGGTGAGTGGAGCGCAGGTTCGGTGCTGGTCGCGGAATCCTGGCCGGCGGCATCGCGCGGGCGCGCGATCGGTTTCATGCAGTCGGGTTGGGCGATCGGCTATGCGCTGGCGGCGATCGTCGCCGCGGAGGTGATCCCGGTGCACGGCTGGCGCGTGCTGTTCGTGATCGGGCTTGCGCCGGCCCTGCTGACGTTCGTGATCCGCTGGATGGTGCCCGAGCCGGAGCGCGCGCCGCAGGCCGCACCCAGGGCCGAAGCACCGCGCGGCCGCCTGCTCGATCTGTTCGCAGCACCGCTGCGCTCGCGCACACTGCTCGCGACAGCTTTTGCGACCGCGCTGCTGTTCGCCTACTGGGGACTCTTCACCTGGCTGCCGACCTTCCTCGCGAGCTCGCCGGAAAAGGGCGGCGTGGGGCTGGGACTCGTCAAGAGCACGCCCTGGATCCTCGCGGTGCAGGCCGGCGCGTTCCTGGGCTACACGACCTTCGGTTTCCTCGCCGACTGGATCGGCAGGCGTCCGGCGGTGCGCCTGTTCGTGCTGGGCGCAGCGCTGGTGGTGCCGATCTTCGCCTTCGGAGCGCGCGATGAACAGCTGGTGTTCTGGCTGGCGCCGCTGGTCGGCTACTTCGGGCACGGTGCATTCTCAGTCTTCGGCAGCCTGCTCGCCGAGCTGTTCCCAAGCTCCATCCGCGGTACGGCCCAGGGCTTCTGTTACAACGCCGGCCGCGCCCTTTCCGCGCTGGCGCCGATCACGCTGGGTGCCGTGGCGGATGCGCACGGGCTCGCGATCGCGCTCTCGCTGACGGTGGCCTTCTTCGTGATCGCGGCTGTGCTGGTCGGATACCTGCCCGAGACCAAGGGCCGCGAGCTGACATGAGTGCGGTCGCGCTCAATGCCGATGTCGGCGAGGGCTTTGACGACGAGCCGCTCTACGCGCAGCTCGACGAGGCCAACATCGCCTGCGGAGGGCATGCCGGCGATGAGCGCTCGATGCGGCTGGCGCTTGCGCGCTGTGTCGCGCACGGCGTGCAGGCAGGCGCCCATCCGAGCTTTCCCGATCGAGCCGGCTTCGGACGCGCGCTGCCCGAGCGGTTCGACGCCGCGCCGCTGTGCACGGAGCTCGTGCGGCAGGTGCAGACACTGCGCGCGCTCGCCGCAGAGTTCGGCACGCCGCTGACGCACATCAAACTGCACGGAGCGCTGTACAACCGCTGTGCCGCCGATGCCGAGTTGGCGCATGAAATCGCCACGGCGCTGCGCGGGGAGTTTGGGGAGTTGAGCCTCCTGTGGCTGGCCGGTTCGCCGGGTTGGGCGAGACTGAAGGCGGCAGGCTTTGCCGTGCGCGCGGAGGGTTTCGTCGACCGCGGCTACCGAGCGGACGGGACGCTGATCCCGCGCGGGGATGCCGGCGCGTTGATTCACGATCCCGAACAGGCCGCCCGGCAAGCACTGCGGCTGGCACAAAGCGGCGCGTACGAAACGCTGTGCGTGCACTCGGATTCGCCGGGCGCAGCACAGATCCTGCGCTGCGTGCGCGCACGCCTGCAGAGCCTTGGCAGCGCAGAGCCTTAGAATCGGCGCCGCGGGCGCGAGCTCGATGGCTTTTGCGTCTGTGATTCTCGGTCCAGATCGAATTCCTCCCGGCCGCGCACCTGCGCGCCGATGTCCTCGATCAGCTCCTCCCAGCTCTGGTAGCGCAGCTCCGCCTCCTTCGACATCATCTTCTCGATGAAGTACGACAGGTGCGGGGAGAATCCGCGCCGCTTGAGCTCGGGCGCGTTGAGTGCCTGCATCACCTGCATGCGCAGTACTTCCGCGTCATCCGAGCTCTCGAAGGGCAGCCGGCCGACCACCAGGTGGAACAGCGTCACGCCCAGCGAATAGATGTCCGAGCGCAGGTCCGCCTCGGCGGCGCCGCGGGCCTGCTCGGGCGACAGGTAGCCGACCGTGCCGCTGGTCGTGCCCTCGGGATTCGTGCGATCCCCCATCCCGGCGGCAAAGCCCAGATCGATCAGCTTGACCTTGCCTTCCAGCGTCAGCATGACGTTGCCGGGCTTGATGTCGCGGTGCACCAGCTGCCGGGAGGCGAGGTAGGCAAGCGTTTCAGCAACCGCGAGGATGATCTCGAGTGCCACGGACTCCTGGAACACCTGCCCGCCGTCGAGCCACTCGAGCAGCGTCTTGCCCTCGATGCACTCCAGGCGGGCGAAGTACAGCTCGCTCTCGCCGGGCGGAGCGTATTTGGCGGCCCCCTCGCCCTTGACGAGGCCGGGGTGCTCGAGCTCCTTCAGCAGGCGTGCCTCGGAGAGAAAGGAGCGCAAAGTCTGCCCCTGCTGGGCCGCCGCGGGCTTGAGCACCTTGAGCGCCAGCGTGCGGCCCGACTTCTTCTCGCGGGCGCGGAACACATCGGCCGTGCCGCCATGCCCCAGCGCGGAGAGGATCTCGTAGCCGGGGATCTCCGGCAACTCCCCGCCGCGGGTGCGCCGCAGGCGCGCCACCCGCTCCGGCGTGAAGCCCGGTTGCTCGCACAACAGCTCGTCGAGGGCTTCGCCCCGCTGGAGCCGGGGGAGCCAACCCTGCGCGACCGTCGGCGGGACGTGTCCACGGTGGACCAGCAGGGCCAGAAACTCCATTTCGGGCGAACCGGGCAGCTTGGGCTTCATGCGCGGCGTGGATCCTAGCCTCTCGGCGCGGGGCAGACGCGGACCGGAGGGCAGGATCGGGAAGAAATAACAGACTCCGAGGTGAAGAGACTTCAGTCCCCCCCGTGGGCCTCCGACAACAGAGGTGTCCCCGTGAATACCTCCCACAAGCGCAGCGTCTACCGCTACTTCGAACCCGCCGACAGCTTCGTCCAGATCCTGAGCCTGGACGGACCGGGTCTGGACATCGATGTGGGCCCGGGGCTCAACCGCGCGCAGTACCGCCGGCTCGTGGTGCAGGCCTGCATGCCCGAGCTGCGCGGCGATCTGCCGCAAAAGCTCAATGCGATGCTGCCGGACGATCCGCTGCTGGCGGAGGATCTCCTCTATCAGTTGTGCATCGAGGTCAACCCGACCCTCGATATCCACACCGTGCGATTGGCCGGCGAAGCGGGAGCCAAAAGCAATCTGGAATCGCGCACCCAGCGCGAGCGGCGCGGCGGCGCGGCGAGCTCGAGCGAGCAGTTCTTCGAACAGCTGCGCACGCGTGCGAACGGACTCGAGACGCGACTGGGACGCGCCATCCTCGGACAGGACGAAGCCATCGCACACGTCGCGCGCGCCGTTCGCAAGGCGGCTGCGGGCCTAGGCGTTGAAGGCCGTCCGCTCGGCGCCTTCCTCTTCCTCGGACGCACGGGAACCGGGAAATCGGAATTGGCCAAGACCCTTGCGGCAGAGGTCTTCGGCAAGCAAGACCACAACGGGTTGGTGAAAATCGACTGTGCCGAATATGGATTGGCACATGAGTATTCGAAGCTGATCGGTGCTCCGCCCGGCTATGTCGGACATGAAGATGGCGGGCAATTGACGGAAATGGTGCACAAGCACCCCGAGAGCGTCGTCCTGTTCGACGAGAACGAGAAGGCCCATCCGCGCATGCACAATCTGCTGCTCTCGATCCTCGAGGACGGCGTGCTCACCGACAACAAGGGCCGGCGCGTCAGCTTCGAGCGTACGCTGATCCTGTTCACCAGCAACGCCGGCGCCCAGGAGATGATCTCGGCGCGTCGGCAGCTCGGCTTCGTGCGCCAGGAGCGGTTAGAACACAGTGCTCTGCGCTCGATCGCCACGGAGGCCCTCGAACGCCAGTTTGCTCCGGAGCTGCTCGGCCGGATCGACGAAACCATCGTATTCTCCGAGCTGGACCGCGAAATTGCGCGTGGAATTGCACAGGTGCAATTGACCGGCCTCGCCGCGCGGGCCCGACAGCGAGGACTCCGCGTGGCCTTCACGCCGGCTGTGGCGCGCTGGATCGCGGAGCGCGGCTTCTCGCTCGCATCGGGCGCGCGCGAGCTGCGCCGGGTGATCGCACGCGAGATCGAGAGCAAGCTCGCTGATGTCATGATCAGCCGCGATACGGAAGCGCTCGCGGGCGCGGATGTGCTCTGGCGCGTGCGCATTGAGCGCGACGAGCTGGCGTTCACGCCCGAGACCTGAGCGCTCCGGGTCTTTCCCGGATTTCTTTTTCGCTCTAAAGCGCGCTTTTGACGCGATTTGCGTGCATGGCGCGTCGCAGCCGACTAGGCAAACGCGATGACTGGTCTATCCTGTTCGCCACAGCGCGGCCAAACTCAAGGGGCTCCGCCGGCGCGTCCGGCGAGGAACGAGGTCAATCCAGCGCATGCATTCACTGCCGGGGGAGAGATCCGTCCGTGCAGGACTGTGTGTCAGGGCTCCAGGGGCAAACTGCGTGAGAAGCGGACGACGGGTGGCTCGTCCTGCTTTTCGACCACACCGACATGACACACGCATGACACACACAGGTGTCGCTTCGCACGCAAGCGCGGCGACAATTCTGCAGAAGCTGAGAGCTAGTGCTCAAAGCTAGTCCTGAGAGCTAGCGCTGAGAGCTAGTCCTGAAAGCTACTGCTGTGTGCCAGTCGGTGTGACTGGAACGAAGACTCCCCCCGGATTCCATCCCAGCCGGCCCTTCTGACCTTTCTCCCCTCCCTCCCCATGCTGATCCCCGATTCCTTCGACGGGCTCAACTGCCCGAAGTTCCTCCACGACCCCCGCTCCCTGCCCCGGCGCCCGCGTCCCGATCCGGCCAATACCTTTGGCGCGGCACGGCTCGCGGACGCCCGCGATGTCGACCGCTGGTTCCAGCAGGCGATCCACCTGCCGCACAACACGCGCTTCTCCCATGTCTCCCCCATCGTGGAGAGCGCGGAAGGCCTCGAAGTGCAGTGGAACCAGACCCTGACGCTGCCGGAGCGCGAGCGCAATCGGCACATGCTGATCGTCTCGCAGCCCGGCGGCGGCAAGACCCAGAACTTCATCCTGCCGGTGCTGCACTCCGACATCGCCGACACCCAGCGCAGCCTCGTGGTGCTCGACCCCAAGGGCGAACTGCTGCCCTTCGTGCAGGCCGCGGCGGCCCGTCTGCGTCCCGGCCAGAAGGTGCAGGTGCTCAACCTCACCGACCGCACCGCATCGGTGGGCTGGAATCCGCTGGCCCGTCTGCATTCCGAGTGCACCCGCCGCCGCACCGACCTCTCCAGCGCGCTGCACGAGCTCGCCTCAACGCTGGCCTGGGCCAGCGAGGTGCGCCGCGACTCGCGGGACTCGATCTTCTTCATCAATGCTTCGATCCAGCTGATCGCGGGGCTGTGCGAAGGCCTGCTGCAGGGACTGGGCCGCAAGGCTTCACTGGGCCATGTGTTCGAGCTGCTGCAGGGCTCCCGGCAGCTGCTGCGCAACTTCACGCAGCGCTACCAGCACACCCCCGGTCTGACGACCTTCACGGCCTTCCTCGCCAGCGGTTCGCAGAACGCGGAAACGGTGCTGGCCGATGCGCAGGTGCGGTTGGCCTGCTGGCGCGACCAGACGGTTTGCGCGGTCACGGGGCAGGATGAGCTCGATCTGCAGTCGCTGATCGAGGAGCCGGGCATCCTCGTGATTCGGATGCGCGAGGCGGAGCTGGACCGTCTGCGTCCGGTGATCAACCTGCTCTTCACCACGCTGCTGCAGCAGCTGATGCGCGAGGCCTCCGAGCGCGAAGGCGCGGAGCTGCCGCGTCCCGTTTCGCTGGTGATCGACGAGTTCGCCAGCGCCGTGGGCCGCATTCCCGGCTTCGAGACCTCGGTCAACACGCTGCGCGGTCCCCGCGTTTCGATCGTGGCCGCGGTCCAGAGCCTGGCTCAGATCCGCTACATCTACGGCGACGCGCACGAGAGCGTGCTGGCGGGCTTCAACACCAAGATCTTCCAGCCGGGGCTGGAGTCGATCGATGCGGAGTACGCCTCGCACAAGGCCGGCGTGATGAGCGCGCTGACGCTGCATCAGGCGGAACCCAATCCTCCCCAGCCGCTGGCGGAAGAGCATCGCGAGCTGCTCGGGCGTCTGCGCCACCGCCTCAGGAGCAGCGTGGCGCGCCGCCTGTTCCATCCCGAGGAGATCGCCCGTCCGCCGCGGCACTTCGACCGCGGCCAGCCGGCCACCGTGTTCCTGCCCGACACCAACCCCTTCCAGGCCTGGTTCCTGCCGGCGTGGCGCCATCCGGGTCTGGGGCTGCTGATCCGCGAGGGTCAGGCGCAGTTCCGCCACTCGGCGGACCGCACCTGGCCGCTGGAGTGGGACAGCCGCAAGGCGAATCAATCTCTGGAGCTGCTGCTGCGCGACCTGCGGCCGCCCACGCTGCCCGCTCCCAAGCCGGAGAGCGCACCCGAGCTGCCCGCCAAGCCGCCTGCAAATCCGCCTGCAAATCCGCCTACCAAGCCGCGCATGCGCCGCAAGCAACCGCCGGCCAAGCCCAAGCCCAAGCCCAAGCCGGAGGACGGGGAGACGAAGGGTCCGGAGACGGAAGACTTCCCGTTCTAAGCCTCACGACCCAGCCGCGCCTCTGAGGCACTGCTGACGACACAACCGCAGACGACACAACTCGAGTGACACCAGACCCGGCAGGGGCGCGCTGTGCGTGTCCCCTGCCGGGCCCGATACTCTGATGGCACATGCAGATCCGATGGCACATGCGAAACGGGCCGAGTTGGTTTGCCCTCCTGCTGCTGTTGTGCTGCTGGAGCGTTTTCTGCGCGACCGCGCGCGCAGCCGAGGAGACGTCCTTTGAGGACGCCGCCGTGGTCGCCCGCGGCGGCGGTCTGGAACTGAAGTGGCAGGAGCTCGACGGTCTGCTGCTGCGTCGCCATGCCATGTCGCAGGAAGGCCGCGGCGCGCTGCGACACCTGCTCGAGACGCGCGTGGTCGAGGCCGCGGCCAAGGATCAGGGCCTCGCCATCCCCGAGAGCGTGATCGATGAGCGCATCCGCGCGCTCGAAGCGCAGTGGAAGCAGTCGGGGCGACCCGGCGGTCTCGCCGAGCAGATCCGCGAGGCGCGCCTCTCCGCGGAGGAGTTTCGTTACTACCTGCGCGCGGGCATGCTGCAGGAGACGCTGACGCGCCGCGCGCTGGGCCTCAAGGACGGAGCCGAGCTGCAGCCGGACCAGACCAAGCTTTGGATTCAGGAGGAGCTTGTGCGCCGCGAAGCGGCCGAGCTCGCTCCGCCGTGGGACAACCAGCCGGTGGCGCGCGCGCGTGGTGTCGAGATCGGGGTCAACGACTTCGTGCGGCTGCTGCGGCGGCGACTGGAGCCCTCGGCGGTGCAGAACGCGGCCTACCAGACGCTGCTGGAACGCAAGGTGCTGGAGCGCCTTCCCGATGCCGCGCCCGGACGAATCGAGGAGTATGTGCAGAAGGAGATCGAGCGCCGCCGTCGCGAGGCGCAGGCCGATCCCAAGAACAAGGGCGTGCCCTTCGAACGTTTGATGGCAGCGCAGGGCTTGAGCGTCGCTTCTTTGCCGCTGGATGCGGGCCTGCGCGTCTCGGCGCTCTCGAAGCTGTGGATCGACAAGGCGTACAGCGCCGAGGCGCTCAAGCGCGCCTATGCCGATGAGCGCAAGCTCTACGACGATGCCTACGGGGAGGCCGTCGAGCTCTCGATGATCTTCCTGACGGGAGCGCGCTTCACCAACCCGCTCAATCCGCGCTCGATCGATGACGCCATGGCGAGCCTCGCCAAGCTCGCGCGCGAGATTCCCTCATTCGAGGAGTTCCAGAAGCGCGCGGCGGAGCTTTCGGAAGACGAGGCGACTCGCAAGGAAAAAGGCAGCCTGGGCTTCGTCACGCCGGCACATCCCCGGCTGCCGGGGGAGCTGCGCGAGCTGCTCCAAAAGCGCCTGGCGTCCAGCCCGACGCCCGAGCAGCTGCGCGGAGAGGGCCTCGTGGGGCCGATTTCCGTGAGCAACGGCGCTGTGCTACTCTGGCTCGGACAGCGGCGGCCCGCGCCGACCTGGGAAGTGATGAGCGGCTACGTGCAACGCGAGCTGCGCCGGCGCTTCCTGGAAGAGGCCCTGCCCCGCGCCAGCGTCAGCTACTCCCTCTAGAGCATCCCCCCGCAGCAGGAAGCACACCGCACATGTTGATCGGCAAGGTCGTGGGCAGCGTGGTCGCCACGCGCAAGGACGAGAAAATGATGAACCAGAAGTTCCTGCTGGTTCAGGTGCACGACCAGAACAACAAGCCGAAGGACCAGTATGTGGTCGCCGTCGATGCGGTCGGGGCCGGTCACGAGGACATGGTGCTGTACGCCTCGGGCTCCAGCGCGCGTCAGACCTCGATCACGGACGGCAAGCCCTGCGACGCGGTGATCATGGCCGTCGTCGATTCCTGGGATCTGGGCGGCAACAACATCTACGAGAAGTGGGAGAGCTGACGTGTACCTCGCGCGCGTGATCGGGCGCGTGGTCGCGACGCAGCGCTACGCGGGCCTCGAGGGCGTTCCCCTGCAGCTGATCCAGCCGCTGGACGAACACGGCGCTCCGATGGGCGACAGCCTCGTGGCGACCGCGGTGCTCTCCACCGGGCCGGGCGATCTGGTGCACTTCGTCGACGGACGCGAGGCCGCTCTGGCCTGCCCGGAGAACTTCGTGCCGGTCGACGCCGCCATCATCGGCTTCGTCGAGCAGGCCCAGTCGGGCAGCCGCGATCTCGCCGAGCTTGCGGAGGGCCTGCACTGATGTTTCTCGCCGAGGTCGTGGGCACGATCGTCTCCCCCGTCCAGATTCCGGTGCTGGAAGGACGCAAGCTGCTGCTGCTGCGCCCGGTCACGCCCGAGGGCAAGCCGACCGGCAAGACGCGCATCGGCATCGACCGCGCGCAGGCCGGCGTCGGCGATCGCGTGCTCGTGATCGACGAAGGCAACAGCGGCCGGCAGCTGCTTGGCGACCCCAAGGCCGCGGTCAAGACCATCGTCGTCGGCGTCGTCGACTATGTCGAGCGCGACGGACGCTACACCTACGACCACACGCAGGAGTCCCCGCGATGAGCAGCGTCGAGGAACTCGCCAGGAACCGCGGCTGGTCGGATGAGGAAACCCGTCTGCGCACCGCGATCGCGGAGATCGGCAAGCTCTGCTACCAGAAGGGCTTCATCGTCGGCGCGGACGGCAACATCTCCGCGCGCATGCAGGATGGCACCGTGCTGATCACGCCGGCGGGCGCGATGAAAGGCTTCCTCTCGCCCGAGAACATGGCGCATGTCGACATGTCGGGCAAGGTGGTCGACAATGGACCGCGCGCCTCGACCGAGACGGGCATACACCTCGTGTCGTACAAGGAGCGGCCGGACATCAAGGCCGTGCTGCACTGCCATCCGCCGCACGCCGTGGCGCTGACGCTGGCGGGCATCGACATGCAGATCCCGGTGATCCCCGAGATCATCGTGACGATCGGCGGCATACCGACCGCGCCCTTCGCGACGCCGGGCACGGAGGAACTGCCCGAATCGATCCGCAACATCGTGCGCTGCTCCGACACCGTCGTGATGCAGAACCATGGCTCGGTGACGCTGGGCTCCAACCTGCTCGATGCCTTCAAGAAGCTCGACATGCTGGAGCACACGGCGAAGATCCTCTGGCTCGCCAACTGCGTCGGCACCGTCAAGCCGCTCGACCCGCAGGCGGTCGCCAAGTTGCTGGGCACGCGCGAGAAGCTCGGCATCAAGAGCGTCAACACGCTCGAGAACCGCTGCGGCGCGCGCTGATCCGTCTGTCATCCCCGATACGATCCATGACCGCTTTTGATCCGGATTCCGCTGCGCGCCCTGATTCGGGCATCTACGGCCTCTCGAGTGCGCCCGAAGACTCCCGCGTCGTGCTGATTCCCGTGCCCTTCGAGGCCACCACCAGCTACGGCGGCGGCACGGCCGACGGGCCGCAGGCCATCTTCGAAGCCTCCAAGCAGGTCGATCTGTTCGATCTGGACACCGGTCGCCCTTACGAGCAGGGCATTGCGATGCTGCCACAGCCCGCCTCCGTACGCGCCTGGAATGATGAGGCCAAGCGCCTCGCTGCGCCGATCATTGCCTCAGGCGGCACGGAATCGGACCCGCAGGCGCTCGCGCGCATCAACGCGCTGTGCGAGCAGATGAACCAGTGGGTCTACGAGACCGCCCGGCACTGGATCGGCTGCGGCAAGCTCGTGGGTCTGGTCGGAGGGGATCACTCCACGCCCTTCGGCACCATCCGCGCGCACGCGCTGCAATATCCGGGTCTGGGGATCCTGCACCTGGATGCGCACGCGGATCTGCGCGATGCCTACGAGGGCTTCGAATGGTCGCACGCCTCGATCATGCACAACGTGATGGAGCGCATTCCGCAGGTCGGACGGCTGGTGCAGGTCGGCATCCGCGACTTCGGCGAGGGTGAGTACCAGTACATTCAGGCCTCCAAGGGCCGCATCGAGACCTTCTTTGATGCCTCTCTGGCACGCGAGCGCGACGCAGGAGCCAGCTGGCACTCGCAGGTCGAGCGCATCATCGCCGCGCTCCCGCGCGATGTGTACCTCAGCTGGGACATCGACGGCCTCGACCCGACGCTGTGCCCAGGCACGGGCACGCCAGTGCCCGGGGGCCTGAGCTTCTCGCAGGCGGTCGGCCTGCTTGAGGGCCTCGTGCGCTCCGGTCGCCGTATCGTCGGATTCGACCTCAACGAGGTCGCGCCGGGGCCCGACGGCGGCGAGTGGGACGCCAATGTGGGTGCAAGGCTTCTGTACAAGCAGATCGGCTATGCACTGCGCAGCGCCTACGGCTGACAGCGACGATTTCGGGCCCCGGAGTCGGCCGATTGCAGGGGCATCCGGCCTTGCCATGGGCTAGTATGCCCCCCTTGAGCCCGCACGCTCCCTCCATCACCCCCGCCGAGTGGACCCGGGCTCTTGCCCCGTTCCAGCGTCCCAGCAATGCCCGCGCGCTGCTGCAGGTGCTGACTTCACACGGCGCCTACCTGTTGACTTGGGTGCTGATGATCTACGCTTGGAGCATCGCTTGGTGGCTGGCGCTGCCGCTCGCGGTCCTCGCAGGCGCCCTGCTGATCCGGATCTTCATCATCTTCCACGACTGCGGCCACGGTTCATTCTCGACATCACGCCGTGCCAACGCCGTGCTGGGCTTCATCTCCGGCGTGCTGACCTTCACGCCTTACCGCCACTGGAACAATGAGCACGAGCGCCATCACCGCAGCTCCGGCGATCTCGACCGGCGCGGAGTGGGCGACATCTGGACGCTGACGGTCGCGGAGTACCGTGCCTCCAGTCCGCTGCGGCGTCTGCTCTACCGGCTGAGCCGCCACCCGCTGATCCTGTTCGGACTTGCGCCACTGCCGATCTTCGTCGGCTACCAGCGCTTCACCACGCGCGGAGCCACGCAGCGTGAGCGCAGGACCGTCTGGGCCACCAACGTCACGATCCTCGCGCTGTGCGCCGGGATGATCTGGCTGGTGGGCTGGCTGCCCTTCCTCGTGCTGCAGGGCACTGCGACGATGATCTCGGGCGCGACCGGACTGTGGCTGTTCTATGTGCAGCACCAGTACGAAGGCGTCTACTGGAGTCGCAACGCGGAGTGGAACTACACGCGCGCAGCGCTGGAAGGCTGTTCGTTCTACAAGCTGCCGCGCGTGTTGCAGTGGTTCACGGGGAACATCGGTTTCCATCATGTGCACCACCTGAACCCGCGCATTCCCAACTACCGGCTGGAAGCCTGCCACAACGCCAACGCGTTCCTGCGCGAGGTTCCCACCCTCTCGCTGCGCGCCAGCCTCCGCTCGGCCAGTCTCGCGCTGTGGGATGAGGCGAGCGAGCGGCTGGTCAGTTTCCGCGAAGCGCGCGTGCTTCCCGCCTGATTCGATACTGGGAGCAGTATCCCTCAGGTCGGATCTTCGGGGTGCGCCTCGCGCGCCAGCTGGTCCGCGTTGTCACGCCCAAGCCAGGCCACGACCAGCCCGCGCGAGAAGTACAGGATCGGCGTCATCAGCACCGCCAGCGCGAACTTGTAGATGTAGTTCGTCGTCGCGATGCGACCGGCTTCGCCCGCGCTCATGTGCGGATCGCCTACCAGCGCGGGCAGCACATAGAACGCGAGATAGATCACAACCAGCGTGTCAATCAGCTGGCTGATGACCGTACTGCCCTGCGCGCGCAGCCAGATCATGCGGCCGCCGGTGCGGCGACGCAGCCAGGTGAAGATACCGACATCGACGAGCTGTGCGATGGCGAACGCAACGAGGCTGCCGACCGTGATCGTCCATGCGCTGCCGTAAGCCAGCTGGTAGGCGGCATGCGCGGTCTGTGAGTCCACACCCGGCGTGAAGCTGATCGTCGGCGCGGCGGCGGCGCCCATGACGATCGGCTGCAGGATCAGGTTGACCCCGATCGCGAGAAACGTGAACGTGCGCACCACGCGCTTGCCGAAGTACTCGTTGACCACATCGGTGAGGATGAATGTCAGCGGGAAGGCAAGGATGCCCGCCGTCGCCACGAATGTCTCGCCCGGCAAACCCAGATGGCTGGGCTTGAGTCCGAACAGCGTGAACTCGAAGAGCTTGTTGCCGAGGAAGTTCGCCGCGACGAAAAAGCCCGTGAACAGCGCCAGCGAGGCCAGCAGAAACAACTCGCGACGGAAGCTCGGGGAGGTCTGCATCGGGCCGTCAACGTACAGGACGCAGCAGCACCTTGCGAACACCGCGCCGCTGCGCGAGCTCAAATGCCTCGCCCGCACGCTCCAGCGGCAGCACGGCGCTGATCATCTGCTCGAGGCCGAAGTCATGGCGCCGCAGCGCGCGCAGCGCCACTTCCATGCGCCCGCAGCGCGAGCCGACGAGCGTGATCTCATCAACGATCACCGGCGCGGTGTCGAGGGCTACGCTGCCATGCACGGTGCTCTTCATCACCACAGTGCCGCGCGGCCGACACAGGCGCACGGCGTCCGCGAGTCCCTGCGGACTGCCCGTGGCCTCGATCACCAGATCGTGCGCGGCGCGCGGACGGCGGGCGCTCACGGTGACCTCGGCGCCGTCGGCGGCGGTGAGCGCCAGCTTGGAGCGGTGACGGCCGTAGTGGCGCACGTTCGCGCCGCGGTGCAGCAGCCACTTTGCGACCAGGATGCCGAGCTTGCCGTCGCCCAGCACCGCCACGCTGCCTTCCTTCGGCAGGCGCACCTGATCGAGGATTTCGGCAGCTGCCGCGAGCGGCTCGACAAATACGGCCTGCTCATCGCTGACGGAGTCGGGCACGCGGTGCAGGTTGCGCTCCGGCAGAGTGAGGTACTCGCTCATCGCTCCGGGATGACCGACGATGCCGAGCACCTTGCGCACGGGGCAGTGCCGGCCCAGCTTGCGAAGGCACCATTCGCAGCGGCCGCAGGCCAGGTTGATCTCCCCCACCACGCGCGCCCCCAGCAGGCGGCGATCGTCACACTCGACGACTTCGCCCACGAACTCGTGTCCGGGAACGCCCTCGAAGCCGTAGTAGCCGCGCTGGAGCTCCAGATCGGTGTTGCAGATGCCTGCCAGCAGCACACGGATCCGCGCGTAGCCGGCGGGACGCCTGGGCAGCCGGCAGCTCTCGAGCTCAAGGCGGCCTTTACGCAGCACCAACTGCCGCTGCTCCCGGCTCATGCTGCGGCGAGATCGGCGCTCAGCGCCGCAGCCGTCTGCTGGAACTGGAAGTACTGTCCCAGCGCGTGCGCGCTGACACGCGGCAGTTGCACGCGCACATGCGGGATGCCCGCCAGCTCGAGCGCGCTGAGCGTCTGCTGGCACTGCTCGGAATGCAGGGCGTTGAGCGTGCCCGCACCCGGCAGGGCCTGCTGGTGATCGTGCGACAGCACGCTCAGCACGCTGAACCACTGCGCGCGCGTCGAATCGATCAAGGCCCCGAGCTGGTGGTGGCGCTCCAGCACGCCCGGCGCATGCACGGCGGCAAGCCCGCTCTCGTGCGAAAGCTGCGCGGCGTACGCGCTGAGATCGCGCAGCCGGTGCGAAAAGGAAGCGTGAATCACGCAGTCGCGGCCCGCGCGGCGCTGCGCATCGTGCACCGCGGCCCAGGCCAGCGCCGGATTGTCGATCCACGCGCTGTTGCGCGCCAATTGAGCCATGTCGCGCGCACCGGCCAGCAGTCCGGGCGTGTCGATGCCCAGCAGCGCCGCTGGCAGCAGGCCCACCGGCGAGAGCGCCGCATAGCGACCCTGCACACCATCGGGAATGTCAAAGCGCGTGTAGCCTTCGCGCTCGGCGAGCTCATGCAGCGTTCCGGAGTGCGCATTGGTCGTGATCACCACACGCTCCTTGTGTCCTTCCGGGCCCAGACGGCGCGCCAGCTCGCCGCGCAGCAGGCTGGTCAGCGCCAGCGTGGCCTCCGACTCGCCGGAACGCGACACGACATGGAACAGACACTCGGAAGGATCGACGCAGTCGAGGAACTCGCCGATCAGATCGGGGTCGATGTTGTCGAGCACGATCAGGCGCGGCAGGCCGCCTGGCATGGTCAGGTTGTGGAAGGGCGAGTTCAGCGCCGTGCGCAGCGCCTGAACCGGCAGCGCGCTGGCACCGACACTCAAGGTGACCAAGGTGTGCACGCGCCCGCGCATGCTCTCCGCAAACTCGAGGATCTGCTCGTGCGCAGCCGCCAGAAGATCCGTGTCGAGCCAGCGCTGGTCCGTGCCCGCGCGCTGCTGCAGGCGTGACAGCGCAGCGGCAAGGCGCGGCTCCGCTGCGGCTGCGAGCCCCGGCACCGAGCGCAGATCGAGACGGAGCATGTCCATGGGGTTGGAGCCTAATGACTGCGGGCGGCCGTGGACAGGCCGCCCGCATCGGAATGCTCAGGCTTACCGGCATCACTCATCGCTGGAGCGCGAGCGGAGGATCAGGTGCAGCAGCGTCATGATCGCTGTGAGCGCACCCGCCACATAGGTCATCGCGGCGGCACCGAGCACCTTGCTAACGCCCGTGGCTTCCTCCTGCGTGCTGACGATGCCGGTGTGGGCCAGCACGGCCTTGGCGCGGTTGGAAGCATCGAACTCCACCGGCAGCGTCACGAGCTGGAACACCACCGTGGCCGAGAACAGAATGATGCCGACGGTCTGCAGCCAGGGCATGGAGCTGATGAACATGCCGGCAAGGAACACCCAGACCCAGAGCATCGAGCCGATCTTGACCATCGGCACCATCTGAGAGCGGAAGGTCAGCCAGGTGTAGGCCTTCGCGTGCTGAATGGCATGACCCGCTTCGTGGGCCGCCACCGCAATCGCCGAGATCGAGCGCCCGTGATAGACATCCGGCGAGAGGCGCAGCGTCTTGCTGGTCGGATCGTAGTGGTCCGAGAGGAATCCATCGGTCTCCTCGATCGTGACATCCATGGCACCGCCGGCGTGGGCCACGGCACGGGCCGCCTCGGCGCCGTTCATGCCGGAGCGGACGCCGAACTGCTGGTACTCCCGGAACGTGGACTGGACTTTGAACGACGCCCACAGCGCCAGCAGGATGGTCGGACCGACCATCAGCCAGTAGAGGGGATCGAACATGAAGAGGGCAAACATGGTGAGGGCTGTTTCCTTGGGTTGACCCCGCTAAGGGGGCACTATCTATAGCTTCCGGGGGCCGATTTTGGACGGGGGGCGGCCGAGGCAGACCCCGCCCCACCGTCCCTGGCCCCCTTTCCTACGCACTGGAGCGGAAGACTCCACCTTCCGGACAGGGTAGAATTCTTCTCATAGCCACCATGTCCGACTCCAACATGCTCAAGATCGGGGACTTCGCCCAGCTGGCCGGAACGAACCTGCGCACCCTGCGCTACTACGAGGAGTTGGGACTCCTGAGTCCGGCGAGCCGCAGCGCGGGAGGCTTCCGCTACTACCGCGAATCCGAAGTCCATCGCGTGCAGATGATCCGCGACCTGCAGGAGCTCGGCCTCCAGCTCGAGAACATCCGCTCCCTCATTCAGGCCCGCCAGGAGAGCGAGACACGCGAGCAGTTCCTCGCCCGGGTCAAACAGGCACTCGAGGAGCAGAGCCGGATGCTGTCCGAGCGCCAGCGCGCGCTCGAAGAACAGCAGGCGAAGATCCTCTCCGCGCTCACGAAGCTCAACGAGTGCAGCACCTGCGCCTTCGAGCCCTGCCGCACCGCCAACCACTGCAACCCCTGCAGCAACAGCGGCCAAGCTCTGCCGGCCCCCTTGTCCGCGCTGTACCACTAGCGGAAAAAAGCTCCCGCAAGCTCTGCGGGCCGGCATCCGATAGGATACGGACCTATGGCCGAACTCCTCGCCACCTACACCATCCGGAAGTCGGGTCTGTGGAACACCACCCACGAGATCTCCGGCCCGGAGGGCAAGCTGGGCGTGCTCACCATGCGCCGCAATGGCCTCGGCATGGTCGTCAGCGGTGCTTACCGCCCGGAGAAGGGCGAGGTGCTGCTGTTCCGTCGCGACCCAGGCATCCTGCGCGGACAGTTCTCGCTGTGGACCGAGGGGCGGGAATGGCTGGGCTCTTCGCTTCGCTCCAGCTTCCTTCGCAGGGAAATCGCATTTTCGACGGGCAACAAACCCTTCCGCCTCCTGCCGCTGGCGAGCTTCGGCAAGGGCTGGCGCATGCTGGCCCCCAAGACCGGCGAGCTCGCGCGCCTGATCCCCGGTTTCCTCGGCCGCAAGACCCGCCTGGAGGTCTTCCGGCGGGTGGACACCGAGCTGTGGGTCTTTGCCTACTTCGTCGGCTCCCAGGCCTCCTGGGAGACCTGGTGGCCGGGCCGGGCCGATGACGGCGAGTCGGACTCCGTGCCGACCCCCTCGGGCGCTTCCAAAGCCTGAGACACCCCTCCCCCGGTCCAGCTCTGGGACACAAGTGTTCGAGATTTTTGCCCGACAAGGGTAGCGGGGAAGAAATCCGCCCCGGCGTGCGTCCCATGCCCTGAGCCCTCCTCACTCGAACTCTCTCACCATGAAGCCGATCGTTGTCCTGTTGCTGATCCTGGCCGCCCTGGGCGCCCTTTTCTTCGGGCTGTTCACCATGGGCAAGACCACCCCCACCCCGCCCGACAACGGTCCGGAAGTGGCCCGCGTGGAGACGCCGCAGGTGCAGCCGGTCGCTCCCGTCGAGCGCACGATGGAGGCCAACGACCGCTCGGCGGGCGTGGAGGAGAAGACCGAGGCCTCGCGCGTCGTCAGCGACCCGACCGCCTACGTCTACTCGAACGAGCTGCGCGTGCAGGTGCTCACCCCCGAAGGCAAGCCGCTGCGCGACGTCGAGGTCACGCTGACCACGATTTCCTCCAACGACCTGTTCTTCGCGGATGATTCCCGCGCACCGTTCCAGGTCGGACCGCAGCGCACGGACAAGGACGGCCGCACGAGCTTCGTCGGCGTCCAGCCGCGCCGCAAGTACACGCTCGTCGCGGTGCACCCCGAGTACGCACGCGCCGAGCAGGACACCGTGCCCGTCGATCAGGACGGCGTGATCGATGAGCCTCCGATCGTGATGCGCGCGGGCGCCAAGCTGCAGGGCTACGTCAAGGACGAGCAGGGCAACGTGGTGCCGGCGGCGACGCTGGTGCTCGAAGGCATGCTCTACCAGGCCTCGCAGTTCGCCGCGCCGGATCGCATGGAAGTACAAAGCAACGCGGACGGCTTCTACGTATTCAACAACGTGGCGCGCGGCGGTCGCACGCTGACGGTTTCAGCCGCCGGCTACGGTCGCAAGGTCATTCACGGCATCGCCTTCGAGAAGGACGAACCGCAGAACGTGGACGTGCTGCTGCGCGCGGCGCAGATGCTGTGCGGGCGCGTCATCGGCCCGAGCAACACGCCGCTGGTCGGTGCCCGCGTGATCGCGATCGGCATCAACAACACGATGCAGACCGCCCGCGACGAGGTGCTTTCGAACGAGCGCGGCGAGTTCTGCTTCGAGAGCCTCGCCCCCGGCGAGTACAACCTCGTCGCCAACCTGCGCGGTTACCGTTTCACCGCAAAGAACCGCGTGCCGACCAACACCAGCGACACGGTGCTCGAAGGCATGCGCGAAGCCTCGCTGTGCGGACAGGTCGTGGATGCGTCGACGGGAATGCCCGTCACGGACTTCATGGCTCAGGTGCGCCACTACAGCGATCCGAACACCCCGACCTATCCGGGCACCGTCAAGCAGAGCTTCAAGGTCACCGATGGCCAGTTCTGCCTCGAGGGAGTCCAGCAGGGCGAGTATGTCGTCGAGGCCTGGGCCAATGGCTACGCGCCCACGCGCTCGAGCAACTTCGTCGTCACGCAGGGCAAGGACGTCAAGGGCATCTCCATCCGCCTCAGCCGCGGCGGCTCGATCAGCGGCCGAGTGGTGGATCCCGACGGCCGCGGCATCGCCAAGGCGCGCCTGATGACGCGCCCCAACGACTGGGCCGACGACGCGTTCTTCGCCACGATCGAGGACATGCTGCCCTCGCACGTCACGCAGGTCGAAGTGCGCGCGGGTTCCGATGGCAGCTTCACGCTGCCGAACCTCTCGCCGGACACCTACCAGGTGATTGTCGAGGCGATCGGCTACACGCGCACCAGCAAGCTCAACATCGTGGTGCAGGACGGAATGGAACAGCGCATCGGCGACATCGTGCTCCCCCGCGGCGGCAGCGTCACCGGCATGGTGCTCGATGGCAGCGGCAAGGGTGTGCCGGGCGCGATCGTGACGCTGGCACCCGCCGACGCGCAGGCCTTGCCGGGGCAGTACTCGGCCAAGACTGCGGCCGACGGCCGCTACACGCTGCGCAGCATCCCGGCCGGACGATTCTATGTGCGAGCCAACCGCAGCAACTCCGCCGACGCCAATCCGTTGGAGGAGCTGCAGGTGGCGCGCGACTCGGAGCGCCAGATCGTGGTGGCCGAAGGTCAGGAAACGCGGATGGATCTAACAATCCAGCAGTGAGTCCGTAAAAGCACAAACCTGAGTGAGAGAGAACGGAAGGCCCGGGGCAGAACGCTCCGGGCTTTTCCGTTTGGTTGCGCCCCGTCCTGCGTCAGGTGAAAATGTGCCCGTCAGGCGGAACGGATTCCGTCAGGCGAAACCGACCACCATGGCCCGCAATCCTGAACACGCCGCCTGGGAGACACACCTCGCCTCCGCGCTTGATGCGGAGGTCGAGGTCGTCGCCACGCGCTCGCGGCGCAGGCCCCTGCAACTGCGTGTGCTGCGACAGCGCCAGGGCGAAAACCGTGCGCGCATGCGCGTGGCCCTGCATCCGTTCTTCGGCGCGGGCACTGCGGAGCTGCGCGAGGCCGTGGCGGCCTGGGTGCGCTCCGGATCGCGCGCACGTCACGCCACGCAGGCTCTCGATGCGTTCATCCGCGCCGCGCTGGAGGCACATCCGGCTCCGGCGCGCCCTCCACAGCAGCTGATCACGCGCGGGCGCGCTCACGATCTCGCCCGACTTGCGGAAGCGGTGCGCCGGCAGCACTTCGCGCAGGAACTGAAGCAGTTGCCGCCCCTGACCTGGGGACGTTTCTCCCGCTGTGCGACCCGCCGCTCGCTGCGGCTGGGTTCCTGCGACCCGGACGGGCCGCTCGTGCGCGTGCATCCGGTGCTCGATTCCGAGGCAGTGCCGGAGTTCTTCGTGAGCTTCATCCTGTTCCACGAGCTGCTGCACGTCGTGCTCCCGCCACGGACCGGCAAGAGCGGCCGCTGGGTGCATCATTCGCGTGAATTCCGCGAGCGTGAACGCGCGCATCCGGATCACGCACTCGTGCTGGAATGGGAGCGGCAGCACCTCACTGCCCTGCTGAAGGCCGCGCGCAGAAGCGCTCCGCTGACGCAGCCGCAAACTCAGGCCAAAGCGCTCGTTCGCCGCGTGCAGCGGCTGCTGTTCGGCGACTAGCGCGTGGCGTAGTCGCTCGACGCGACGCCGCTGACGGCGCCGGTGAGGCAGGTGCCCAGCACGTTGCCGCCCATCGTTTCGAGCATGTGATAGGTCTGCTCGACGAAGTGACGCGGGGTGGAGCCGAGGCGCACCACGAGGATCACGCCATCCGCCATGGCACCCAGCAGCGGGCCATCGCTGATCGAAAGGGCTTCGGGAGTGTCGATCAGAATGTATGAGTAGCGCTGCTTGAAGGTCGACAGCAGCGTCTTCATGCGCTCGGAACCGAGCAACTCGCTCGGGTTGGCCGGCAACTCACCCGCGGAGAGCAGCGAGAGGCTCGGCACGCTCGTCTGGCGCACGGCCCGGTCGATGCCGATGCGACCCTGCAGCAATTCCGTCAGTCCCTGACGGCGCGGAAGGCCGAGATACTCCTCGATCGAAGGCGCGTGCAGATCCGCGTCGATCACCAGCACCCGGTTGCCGGGCACTTCCCCCATCGCCAGCGCGAGGTTGAGCGTTGCCACGCTCTTGCCTTCGCCGCGCACGGCGCTGGCCATCACGATGGAACGCGGGGCTCCCTCGGGATTGAGCGCGGCGATCGAGTTGCGTAGCGAGCGAAACTGCTCGGCGATCGGACTGCGCGGAGCAAGCGCCAGCGCGATCTCTTCGCGACGGATCGGGATGCGGCGCGCCTCTTCGGGGTCTGCCGGTTGCAGCGGGCCGGCTTGCGGCTTCTTGGAGGAGAAGATCGACATGGCTGGGCGGAGTGGAATTTCTTTCCCTGAGGATGCTCCTCATTATTCTCTTCGGCCATCCGGATTGCACTCCCCAAGCGCAAAGCACCGGAAGCGCACCGGAAGCACGCGAAAAACTTCAGCGGATCGGGCGCTCCAGCCAGGCCGCATCGAGCAGCAGCGCGCCTGGTGAACCCGGCCACTCGCGCGCGGGTGCCTGCGATCGTTCCGGCGTGCCGAGCACGGCCCGCAGTTCCTCCCGTTCCATGCCGCTCAGGTTCGCCAGCCACGCATCGCGCTCGGCATCGCTCCAGCGGACCTGGCCGAGCGATTCCAGCAGGGACGCACGCCCCGCGCTGCGCAGAGCCAGACGCGGTAGCAGCATCGGATCAGCCTCGGCCGGCCATTCCAGCCGCGGCCAGCGCAGCACGACCGACTGCAACCACGCGCGCCGCTCCGGGCTGTCGGCCCAGCGCACCAGCGCGCTCCACTCGATGCGCGTCTCCGGCAGTTGATCCGCGATCAGCAGGCGCATGGCAGGGTCGAGTTCCTGCTGCCACAGCTCGCGCAACCGGCCCTGTGCTTCGGCTCCGGCCGCCGCATGAGCCCGCAGGATCTGCACCAGGAGGCCCTTGTGCATGAGCGTCTGCGGAAGAGGCGACTCCCACAACCGAGCCAGCGTGTCGCCGCCTTCCGCGTCGAGCGGTCCGATGCCGGCGAGCGCGCCGGCAGCCGCGCGTGCGACCTGCGGGTCCTTCGCCTGCAGGAAATCCGTGCACAGCTGCGCGGTGAAGCGCGGCTGGAAGCACAGCGGCACGACCTGACCACGCGCGCACAGCTGCACAAGTGCTGCGCTGGCCGCGGCATCGCCGCGCTCCGCCGCCTGCTCCGCCCACAGCAGTGCCGCGGTCCAGCGCGTTCTCGTCAGCGCAAGCCAATGCTGCTCGCGCTCTTCGTGCGCGGTCTCGAGTTCCAGCCGGTCAATCCACTGGCGCAGCAGTGCGCGTGGATCGTCAGGCCGATCCGCAGCGCGCGGCAGCAGCGCAAGCCACGCCGCATGCTCCGCACCTCGCGCATGGCCGCAGCCGACGAGCTCTGCATCCAGCGCGCGCGCACAGTCCAGCACGGCCTCGCCGAGCTCACCTTCCCATGCCGCCGAACAGGGCAGCGGACGGAGCCGGAGACCCGCATCAAGGCCCACGCTCAGCGCGGAGTGCAGGTGCTCCACGAGATCCGAACCATCACCGCTCAGACGCCAGCGACCGCGCGGCTCCAGCGCCGCGAGGATCTCCTCGGGTTCATCCATACGCCGCACGGAGGCAGGCACGAAGGCCAGCAGCTGCGAGCGCAGAGCTTGTTCGCCGAGCGCGCGCGCCCGCCCGTTTGCGGCACGCGTCAGGGCAACGCACAGGCCCAGTTGCGACTCATCCCAGCCGAGCGCCTGCAGCAGGCCGACCTCCGCCAGCGGGCTCAGCCGCTCGGCCCGCGCGGCCAGCCAGGGCGCATCACCGGGTTTCAGGGCGCGGGCCAGCGCGCGGATCTCCGCCGGCGCGGCGCGCGAGGTCTCCACGGCGGCCAAGCGCGGCTCCAGGCGCTCCGCAGCGCCCTCCTGCAGTACGGCAAGACCCAGCCACAGCAGCCACATGCAACTCCCCCCATGCTAGCGCTTGGAGCGATCGCCGCGCGACTGTTACGCTCGGGCGCGCATGTTCAAGAAGCTCCTGATCGCCAACCGAGGCGAAGTTGCCGTACGCGTGGCGCGCACCGCCCGACGCATGGGCATCGCGACCGTAGGCATCCACTCGCAGGCCGATGCCTCGGCCGCCTGGCTGGAGCACTTCGACGAGCGCGTCAACCTCGGCGGCTCCACTCCGCGCGAGAGCTACCTGCGCGCCGACAGCATCGTGCAGGCGGCACTGCAGACCGGCGCCACGGCGCTGCACCCGGGCTGGGGCTTTCTCTCCGAGAATCCGCGCTTCGCCGCGCTCGTGGAACAGCACGGCATCCGCTTCGTCGGCCCTTCCGCGCGCATCATGCGCACGATGGGCCTCAAGTCACCCGCCAAGGAAGCCATGCGCGCCGCCGGACTGCCGGTGATTCCAGGCTCGATCGGCCTGCTCGAGAACATCGAGGAGGCGCGTCGCTGCGCCGAGGAAGTCGGCTATCCCGTGATCCTCAAGGCCGATGCGGGCGGTGGCGGGCGCGGCATGCGCCTGGTGCGCAGCGCATCCGAGCTCGAAGCGGCCTGGGCTTCCGCCACCAACGAAGCCACGGCGGCGTTCGGCAACGGCAAGCTCTACCTCGAGAAGTACCTCAGCGGCGGCCGCCACATCGAAGTGCAGGTGCTCGGCGATGCATTCGGCAACGCCGTGCACCTCTACGAGCGCGAGTGCTCCGTCCAGCGCAAGCACCAGAAGCTGATCGAAGAGACGCCAAGCCCCGTGCTCTCGCCGTCGCAGCGCGAGCAGCTCGGCCTGATGAGCGCGCGCGCCGTCGCCAACCTGCGCTACGCCAACGCCGGCACGATCGAGTTTTTGCGCAGCGGGGACGAGCGCCCGTTCTGTCTCTCGGTGAGTTTCAACGCCCCGCACGCCCGCGACGGCGCCGCGCGCGAGTTCGCCCCCGACCCGCGCGACGAAGGGCTGTTCGCCGACGTCG